>Ga0247813_10001798_pt1 | contig 15610 bp, 18 predicted proteins | sample UWRJL169409C1_FD_180719 | JGI IMG/M metagenome (GOLD analysis project Ga0247813, IMG submission 180719) | Plant litter microbial communities from Arlington Agricultural Research Station in Wisconsin, United States - UWRJ-L169-409C-1 | ecosystem: Environmental > Terrestrial > Plant litter >... | reverse complement strand
GCATCAATTACAAGAGCTTCCGTGATATCAGCCATGTTTCCGGACTGGCATTGGAATTAGCTCCCGGCATAGGTGGAAACCTGGTGATTTCAAAGCGGATTTATTTTTCCAACCTATTGTTTCTTGGGATGGATTACTACATGTACAACTACAAGCACAGCGGATACGATGAATCTTATAATTCGTCGAGCGTGCAGCTGTTCTTCGATGTGGAATCAAGCATCGGTTACCAGTCGGAACGTGCATTTATAGGATTACATGTCGAGTGGAAAGGATTCTATAACCAGATCATGGATGCGACCCTGTTGTGGTACAATGCCTATGTAGGGCTCAATGCCGGTTACCGCTTTAAAGCGCCAAACTTTTTCAAAAAGGGATACAACATTTTATTTCCTTATTGATTTCCCTTCTGTTACTGCGAAGCGCAAAACGCGGTCAATGAAATAGAGGCTTCGGAAAAATTGATTTTATGATGACTAAAATGAGGACCTATAATTATCTGAATAAATAGAATAAGCCACACGCCATGCAAACAAATATACTTTGGTCTGGAATTGAATATCACTCTATGGAGAATTGTATAGTAGATGTACAGTCAAATGGCATCGCCATACATTCAGTCCTACTTGGTTTTTACCAGCATAAAATTTATCAGGTAGATTATACCCTTCAGCTGGATCGCCACTGGAACGTCTATTCCTGTCACATGCAGGTGCAATTAGAAAATAAAAAACAGACAATGGATCTGAACAAAAAAGAAAACAAATGGTTTGTGAACGGAACCTATCATCCGGAATTTGACGGCTGCCTTGATGTTGATATTCCACTCACACCATTGACCAATTCTTTGCCGATTAACAGACTTCGTTTAGAAACGCATCAGGAGTACGAAATTGATGTTCTTTACATAGATGTATTGGAACAGGAAATCAAACATGTGAAACAGAAATACAAGCGACTGTCAGATCAAGTGTATCATTATGAAAATATTCCCAATGATTTTGAAGCGGACATACAAGTGGATACGCACGGTTTTGTAATTGATTATCCTCAATTATTCAAACAAACGGCGAGTGTTCAAAGCCACTATTCCGAATAGTATGTTATCGAAAGCATAGCTTCCGCATCGGATCAATCAGCGACAGCACAAAAAGAGTTACTTTACCACCTAAACAGGTATCAACCTATGTAAAAAAGATACTATGAAATACAGTTATCTTCTTCTTTTTCTTTTTTTAAGTTGGCGAACAATTGGCCAGACACCTGAACAGATTTTTTCTTCCAGGAACATCAACACAAAAGATTCCAGTTTTTATTGTGCCTCAGATCGTCTCCATCAGCAAAAATTAAAATCAGACCATACCTATCACCGATTAAAACGAACATGGGAGTCAGCAACCTATACCTCTGTTCTGCAAAACCGGAAAAAAGGATCACGAACAGGAGCAGAGGAAGTCTATATGATTCCTGTTGTTGTACATGTCGTGCACACTAACGGGAGTGAAAATATTTCTGATCAACAAATACTAGCAGGTATTCAACACCTGAACGATGCGTTTGCCAGACGTAATCCTTTCATCGGTATTAACGGCACCAATGTAAACATACAATTTTGTCTGGCAAGACAAGATACAAATGGTCTTTTCACTACCGGCATTAATCGCATCGTATCTCCGTTGACCAATATGGATGCAGTATTGCAGGATCAGCAATTGAAAAATTTATCCCGATGGGATACTAACCGGTATTTAAACATTTGGCTCGTAAAAGAAATATGTGACGGAGCAAACTGCTCTCCGGCAGGTTATTCCTTCCTTGCTTTTGCGCATGGACTTGCCTACGACGGGATTGTATGCGAGGCGAGGCGCTTCGGTAGCTCGCCTGATAATTCTAAAGTTCATGTACATGAAGCCGGGCATTATTTTAACTTATACCATACCTTCGAAGGAGGCTGTGGCAATAACAATTGCCTGACAGATGGCGATCAGGTATGCGATACACCACCCGATGCCTCTACATCGAACGTATTTCCTTGTCAAGCCCTGGTCAACAGTTGCACAAGCGATACAGACGATCATTCGACGAACAATCCTTTTAGACCTGTCGCACTCGGCGGCGCAGGAGACCAGCCTGACATGTTTAATAATTACATGGATTACAGTCATCTTTCTTGTCAGCATGCATTTACAGAGGGACAAAAAGACCGCATGATCTCAGCGTTAACTACCTTACGAGCGAGTTTATTAACTTCAAAAGGATGCGAGAGCAGCTGTACTTATCCCATTACCTCATCGTTTACATCTTCCAGCACCACTGTAACGGCAGGAACAAGCGTCACTTTTACCAACCAATCAGTCAATGATACGGCAGCCCGATGGAGCATCAATGGAATTCTATTTGCTTCCAGCCGCGATGCTGCTTATACCTTTTCCGAAAGCGGAAGTTATACGATCACGCTCTTTTCTTCCAATGCAGATGTATCCTGTAACCAAGAATCATCGGTAGAGATAGAAATAACGTGTCCTGTAATGGCGTCCTACAGCTATGATCATTCCACATTATCCGAAGGAGAGACACTTGTATTGACGAACAGCAGTTCAAATGCCACACACTACAACTGGTTGGTGAACGGAGAGTTGTTCACTTCAGCCGAACACATGACGTACACCTTTCAGGAATCAGGGAATTATTCTATCCTGCTGATTGCCGGTAATACTTTTTGTAAGGACTCGTCGCTTGCTAGCTTCACTATTATAGAACCCCTGCCATGTATTCGCATTGGAAAGGAAGGATACAACTGGTACTTCGGAAACAAGGCTGGTTTATCCTTTCATACTTCACCACCTGTTGCACTCACCGATGGCGAAATGAATACAGCGGAAGGTTGCGCAAGTGTTTCTGATTTTGAAGGAAATCTTTTGTTTTATACCAATGGAACATCCATTTGGAACAAACACCATATGGTGATGCCGAATGGGAATGGTCTACTAGGAAACAGTTCCACTACACAGTCGGCACTTTGTGTTTCTGTACCTGCCCAAGATAAAATGTATTATGTCTTTACACTCGCCAATGCTGAATCTAAAGGCGTAGACGGTTTCCGTTACTCTATAGTAGACATGCAACTGCAAAATGGAGATGGAGATGTGACTACAAAAAACACATTGCTTCAGGCACCTTGTACTGAAAAACTTACGGCTGTAAGACATGCGAACGGAAAGGATTTTTGGATTGTCGCGCATGAATTCAGAACCAACCGGTTCTGGAGTTATCTGTTAACAGAAACAGGCCTGTCTGCCTCTCCCGTCCTATCGGATGTAGGTACAGTAGATGAGATCCTTCCCGTTGGAGGCCAAGATGCCATTGGTAGCATGAAAATTTCTCCTGACGGAAAAAGGCTTGCCTTCGTACTCCGCAACCTGGGAGCCGTGGAGCTCTTTCACTTCAATGACCTCACGGGAGAAATTACAGATCCCCTGCTGCTTTCTTACTTCAACTACCCTTATGGTCTTGAGTTTTCTCCTGACAATAAAAAATTATATATATCTGCGGATACCCTTTTTCAGTTTGATCTTCTTTCACCGAATGCTGTGGACATCCTTCAGTCAAAATTCCCGATCGCTTCAAACTCTGCACTAGGTGCCTTGCAGGTAGGACCTGACGATAAAATATACCTCGCTGTTCTTAACAGCCCTTATTTAAGTTGCATTCATACACCCAACGCCTCGGGAGCATCCTGCGATTTTGAAGAAGAGGCCATCTTTCTTGAAAACAGAATCAGCCGAATCGGTTTACCCACCTACATGGCCGGTTACTACATCCCTCCATTAGCCATCACCGGACCGGAACGCCTCTGTGCAAACGATAAAAACATACCCTATACCATCAGTCATGGAAAGCTTCCTGTTACCTTGACCATAGAAGGCGGAGAACTCGTACGTTTTGAAAACGATACCGCCAGGGTAAATTTTCACGATGTCAATGGAGCCATGATCGTGGCTACGGCTATCAATTGCGGAGAAGCGATCCGGGATACATTATTTATTCGCTTGGATCAAGTGAACCGTCCAGATTTGGGCCCTGACCTGGTGTATTGTCAGGCGTTCACGAAAGTACTGGATGCCGGTAGCTATACGAGCTATGAATGGCAAGACGGCTCTTCCAACCGGTCATTGACCGCCACAACCGCTGGTACTTACGCTGTTCGAGTAAAGAAAGGAATATACCAGTGTGCTAGTTCAGACACACTGATCATTGAGGAATTGCCGCTTCCGGTCATTGAGCTAAAAGACACTTCTATTTGCGCCAATACGGTTCTGGTTTTGCACGCTGGTTCGGGCTTTAACAGTTACCGTTGGGAAGATGGTTCTGTATTGAATACGCATACCATTTTCCGCGCAGGAAAGTATTATGTCGAAGCGACTCATCCTTGCGGCATATTCACTGATACCTGTAACGTTTATACCTATCCCGTACCTGATGTCACGTTTAATTTACCCGATGTCATATGCAAAGACGGTGAAACGGTTGAATTATATGGTATTCCCCAAGGCGGTACCTTTGCCGGAATGGGTGTTCAGCATAACCTATTTGATCCATCTCAAACCGAGGTTGGCATACATCAAATTTCATATCGTTATACGACCTCAGACGGTTGTCAGGAGACCGTCATTCAACAGGTGACAGTGACCGATAAGTGTAACCTTAACATACCCAACCTTATTACTCCCAATGGTGATGGACTGAACGATGCCTTTTTAATTCAAGGATTACCAGAGGGTTCCAGCCTCGAGATATTCAACCGATGGAATCATTCCATTTATCGTACCGAACAGTATGCCAACAATTGGGATGGAAGCGACCAAAGTGAAGGAGTCTATTTTTACCTGCTTGAAATTGGCGGACAACAATACAAAGGATGGCTGCATGTCCTAAAGTAAAAGCCGCTGCATAGCCCATGCGGAAGCGCTCCCATGATGCTGCGGAATCTACAAGTATAGAATCTGTCCCATAACTGATCTGCACGGGAATGGATAAAAAAAAGCATAGACAGAAGCCAGTGTAGCACATGTTTTATCAATAATTATTATATTCATATCATCCTGTCGCTGTGAATCACTCCGGCAAGGTATTTACCTCTAACATCACTGAATATAATTTAAGACAAGACATGAGAAAGATAATTGGAGCCATCAATATGACACTGGACGGGTTCTGTGATCATACTGCAGGAATACCGGATGAAGAAATACACCGACATTATGAAGATCTATTAAGAAATGCAAGTGTGATCTTATACGGCAGAATAACCTTTGAACTGATGAAATTCTGGCAGACGCTGGTGCAAAAGCCTTCCGGTGAAAAATCAATGGACGATTTTGCATTGGCGATAGACAATGTTCCAAAAATCGTATTTTCCAGTACACTAAAAAACACAGCATGGGACAGCGCCACATTGGCCAATCAATCGCTGGAAGAAACCGTTCGAGAGCTCAAGCAACAACCTGGTAAGGATATTTTTGTTGGCAGCCGAAGTGTAATTATAAGCCTGATGAATCTTCATTTAATCGACGAAATTCAGATTTGTATTCATCCTGTAGTAATAGGAAAAGGTTTGCCTCTGTTTGAAAAAATAAACGACAGAACTCTTCTTAAACTTTCAAAGACGAAAATATTTAATTCGGGAGCCATCATACTCTATTATGAACGTGCCTGATTCCAAAAACACCGTAGAGCATGTTATCTTGCAGCATGACAACGGATCTTTCCAATTGGGGTACCTCCAAAGAGGTATTGCATTTTCAAAGGGTATGCTTTAATTTTATATCCGTTTGACGAATGTGCTAGGATTACAAATTCATAGGATTACAATCAATTAATTTAATTCCCAACGTCTTATTCATGACGGTGTTTACCTTGTTGTCCAGGGATAGGGATTTGTATAGAACAAAATCCTATTTGCACCAATTAACTTTCTAATCAATTAATCAAAACACAATGAAAACACTCAATCTTTATGCTATCCTTATTGTTGGAGTTGTCTCTCTATTTGCTTGTAAAAAAAGCGATGATGGTTCAGATGCAGTAAGCCCGTCTCATGATGTGAATATTAAAATAGGCAATAATCCTTTTAATCCAACATCAACAAAAGCTTTGACAACTTCAGAGACCGTTGGTTATGATATTCTATTAACTGATAATCAAACTTCGATTAACTTGTCTACCAATACAAAAGATGCCGGCACATACGTGGCATGCAACACTTGCAGAGTGGCAGATAACAGCAAAACTTTTTCAGGAAGTTTGACTACAGCGCAAGGTGAATATACAATTACCTCAGGTACACTTGTGTTATCCATCAATTCCAATGGAACGGTTGACGTAACGTTCTCCTTCGATGCCGTAAATGACAACAACAATACCCTGAGCATTACAGACGGTAAAGTAACTAACCTTGGTGTATCACAAGTTTCAGAAGAAGTTCATTTTAAGACCATACTCCAATCAAAGACATGGTACATTACAAAATACAATTATACACTCGTAAGCGAAACATCACAAAGCGGTGAATTTGTAGAAGATTCTACATTGGCTGGTATTACTGAAGTTGAAGGCGGTAAATGCAACGGCATTACCTACAGAACATGGCACCTGTGGAATTATTATCAGGCGAAGTTCGCAGAATCAAGCATCATCGGTATTTACAACTTAAATGAAGTAGAACAAAGGTTAGACACTAGTTGTGTTATTTACAAGACAACCACAACTAAAAACATTACGAGAAACAAAGACTGGTCTTACAATGCAGGATCCAAAAAACTCACGGTTGATTTTGGAAACATGCTGGGTGAAGAAGATTCCGATTTCGAAACAACGTATGACATCATCTCATACACTCCGAATAAAATTGTTCTAGAGGGGACGAAAGAAAATAATTTGGGTCAGTCCTTTTATGGAAAAATTGTTCTGGAATAATTTTTCGAGAAGAACACCCTACAAATAAAGTATGGGTCATAAACGATGTAACACCATGCTGCGATATAAAAGCACCCATCTCCGGATGGGTGCTTTTTTTTATGTATTTTAGTTAAAGGACGCTGGCTTTGAACATTTATTAAGCTAACTTATCATTGCACACCGGTCTAAAAACTTATTTACATAAAACAAAAACAATGATAATTGAAGTTGCAGATTATGATGGCATAATTTCTTTGGTCAACGCAAAATCCTACAAAACATTTGTAGACGAAGACTGGCAACTCGAACAGCTAAAAGCCCATTTCCTGGAGCAGATGAATTTGAATACGTTGATTGTGTGGCAAACCAATAATTTTGAAGGCGGAAATTGGAAAGTCAGGTTTACAAGCATCGAAGGTGAAGAGGTTGCACATTCATCATTTACAGCAGTTCTTGAGGTAACAGACGGAGAACTTTATTTGGCTGACTATACAGATTTAACCATGGCTGCTCAATTTAAAGAATACAAAATCCCGGCAGCTCAACATGAAAATCAAAAAATCACACTTGAAAACGGAAGGTACCTAATCAAAGTCAAAAGGCTTTTTGATCCTGAAGAAGAACTGGCGGAAGAGGATATTGCCTTTGAAATTGTACTTACAAAAACAGCGGAACTAAATAACAATCCCGTTACTGAAATATTTTGGGGTAATTTTTAATCAAACATGTTACAGCAAAAAATGAAGGTGTTTGCAAAAAATGTGGCAAGAGACATGGGCTTAATCCATTCTGTGCTTTCTATTGCATTATTCTTCTTCCTATTCAGCCCTCCCCTTTTTGCTCAGGAAGGCACAGACATCATTACAGAACGTTATCTCGTCGCGCTATATAGAAATGCTGGCAATGAAATTAAAATCATTAATCCAGTGATTTCCATGAAGGACTATGTAACATACAGTTGTAGCGGCGCAGAGGTTTTAACCAATGAAAATGATCATCGTATAATTACGTTGATACCGTATGCGGTAAAAGTACGGTTGGCCATTTATAGAGATTCAATTTTGATCGGAGTAAAAGAGTTTAAAGTGCGCTTGATACCCAAGCCTACTATTAAAATGTATGCAGATCATAGTTTAGTAGAAACCATTGACTCCCAAAATAGCCCCATAAGCAAAGCCATTATTAATTTTACGGTAAAAGCAATACCAGATGAAATGCTAGCGAAAGATTTGCCTTATGATGCAAGATACACCGTAAAATCATAGAAGATTATTTTAGTGCGAGCACAAAAGACCATCGATTCTTTATCCTTTAAAGAGGAAACAGGAAACATTAAAAATCTATTATCCCAATCAAAAAAGGGAGATTACCTTCTTCTTGAAGTTAAAAAAGTTCAAAGAATGAATTTCATGAATAGAGATGAAGTCGTTCATCTTCCCATTATTACTAAAACTATTCCAATAGAATAGCAATCCTATATTAAATCACACTCAATGGACGAATTAAACAAATACCTTTCTCAAACCGAATTCATCCCGGATCTCAAAGTAGATGTGGGATTCATCATCTCTGATGATTTCTATTATGGTGATGAAAACGACTGGACGGAAGAAGAATGGAAGACACAAAGGCAATTGCTTGAAAAACCAGCGGTGGAACTTTATGGCCGGTATGCCTTAAGCAAAGATTTTGAAGGCAATGAAGTACAACTGGTCAACTATTACACTTCCGTGTTGAAAGCCATCAAGGATCACAACAAATCAAGAAAAGCGGGGGACAGTTGTTTTTGGTTGAGACCTGTTGTGTTTCATAAAGCAATAAATGCTATTTCTTTCCCATGGTACGATACCTTTGTTGAAGCCCTTTCTTTGCTGGAGGCACTGGCTAAAAACGAAGAGGGCTGGATCTTTGAAGACATGGAGCAAGGCTGGCAAGTAGCGGTATATGCGGAAGGAGATAAATTTCAGTTCATCCAAAGAGTCTGGGAAAGCGATGAACCGGTTTGGCTGGCCTCAGGAAACAGGGCCGCGCTTTCTACCATGGCCAAAGAGTGCATTCAACGAGTAAGAAAACAACTTGCCTTATTGACGGCTCAACTTGGCCATGACTTCTGGACGCAGAGAGAAAAGATGAATTGACCAGTAACATAAAATTTAAAACTGACGTTTTTCTTTTATAAAAATTACACATCATTACTATGAAACCAAAAAAAATCTGGGCGAACTTAGGTGTAAGCAATTTAGAGCGCACCACACAATTTTACACCGAACTAGGATTTAAATCCAACGGCAGTTCAGAACAACTGACCAGTTTCTTTTTTGGTGATAACGAATTTATCATTCATTTCTTTTTAAAAGATATTCTTCAAACAAATACGAAAGTAACACTAGCAGATCTGAAAAACGGAAATGAAATCATCTGTACCCTTTCCGCAGACAGCAAAGAAGAAGTGAACAGCTGGGCGAAGGAGGTTGAAAATGCAGGAGGAACAATCGTTTCCAAGCCAGAAGAATTTGGACCTGGATATTATGGTTTCGTTTTTTCAGACCCTGATGGTCATACCTTCAATGTATTCAACATGTAGCCTATATTAAGTCCGAAGAATAAGTATGCCCATGACATTTAAAGAGGACGTGACACGCAGAATAAAGGCAGACTTCGGAGAAGAAGCAGAGAAGGCCATGTCGATGCTGGATGACGCCGTTCAAGAAACCGAGGATCTCAATACAGATAGAATAATCCGTTGCATCGTTTTTTTAGCCAATGGCGATTTAAGCAATTTGCACAAGTACATTCAATCTGCTGCAAGCGACCCAAGAGACATCATGCTGTGGGCAGAATATAAAAATTCTAACGATCACTACACACGAATCAGAGACTTGGATAAGACTTTTGAAGAATGTGAGATCAAAGAATAAATAAGTCACCAGCTGATCTAAGCATTTGCTTGTGTTAAAAAAAAATAACAGATATGGTTCACATACAATATTGGATACACATTGAGCAAGAACTCTCGGATTTAATGAAATCTTTTGGTTCAGTGTTTCAGGTGGATAATTTTGAGTTCGATTCTGAAAACGTCTGGGAATGGATAGAAGGCTATAGTCAGCCCTTGAACGCGGAGATCAATATCACAAGAGAACATCAGGAGGATAAAGGAGAGTATAACAAGCCGATGCAAATCAGAATAAAATTTACGGACCTTGCAGAAATACCAGAAGATTTGATCCATACACTTGGTGAAACCCTTTCTAAAAAATTAAAAACAGGCGTCAGCTATGGTAAGATCAGGTACATAAAAGGCAATTTATTCGATTTTGAAGAATTGAAAAAGTATGAAATCAGGTAAGCCATTATAAGACAATATGCGTGAGTGCTATATCAAAATAATATGACAGAACTGGAACACTACATAAAATCTTACTTTGGAGTAATCGAGACGAAGGACCTGAATACTGTCGTTTCTTTGTTCAAATTTACAAGCCTAAAGAAGGGAGATTTTTTACTTAAAGCAGACAAACGCTGCGATAAATTAAGCTTTGTGCAGTCAGGGCTTTTACGGATGTTTGTTTCATTGGACGATAAAGAAATAACGCAGTGGATTTCAACAAAAGGATTTTTCTCCGCAGACATCTCCAGCTTTTTATTTGAGACACCGTCCCGTGTATCCATTCAAGCATTGGTTGACACGGAAATTGCATCCATTTCAATAGACGATTATAAATTACTGGGGCATCTAGTTCCTAAATGGCATGAATTAGAAAAATTATTCATCATCCGTTGTTTTATCCTGTTAGAAGAAAGAATTTTCCGGCATTTATCAATGACAGCAGAAGAGCGCTATGCCTACTTCTTTGATCATAACAAAGAACTTTTCAATCAGGTCCCTTTGCAATACCTCGCCTCCATGCTGGGAATGACGCCGGAAACCTTCAGCAGAATCAGGAGAAAACAGCTGGAATAAATTCTTGATTTTTGTCAAGTGGACTCTTCTCTCCCCTGCTCATATTTGCAATAGAAAAATAAATCTAGCAACTATGAAAAATCTACTCAAACTAGAAGAAGCGGCACTGTTCTTACTTTCCATTTTTTTATTCAGCCAGTTAAATTTTGCCTGGTGGTGGTTCCCAGCCTTTTTGCTGTTGCCGGATATCAGTATGATCGGTTACCTTGTCAGCCCTAAAATCGGAGCCTTTACATATAACCTATTACATCATCGTGCCACAGCATCAATGGTGGCATTTTATGCCCTGCTGAATGGCGAGGTGTACTGGCAATTGGCTGCCATTATTCTATTTGCACATATTTCGTTTGATAGACTTTTGGGCTATGGCTTAAAATATAAGGATAGCTTTGACCACACGCATTTGAGGGCAGTGGGTAAAAAAAATAGAACTTAGTCCTGATTCGGTAAGCGCTTTTTCGCGTAAGCAAAGAGGTTAAAAAAACTTACCGTAGGTCCACTTCAAAGACAGTACAACCAATAATAGGATCGGGTGATAGATGATCCAGATGAAAATCATGGCACTTTCACCCGATCCTTCAATTTTTAATAGTTTGATCAAGGAAGGGATAATGATGGCTATACTCAACAAATACAGTACTGAAAATCCAAGCGAATAAAAAAAATAAGTCCAACTATTGGATACGGTACAAATTAATACCGAGTTTAGAAGCATGAATCCGATGAAAACAAAGCCTGCAATGCTCCAGGTTTTATCCGCATTCTTAGGCGCAATAATAACAATAGAAAGAATGGTGAGAAGTATAAACAACAAGGCCTGTATATATGGCTTTTGAAGTAATTCGATTATCGTTTCTGTCATAATTGCTTATAAAATAGCTGCACGGATGATGTTTAAATATAATAATTTTGCTTAGATTTTAAATCATTTGCAGCTGTAATTCCTAAATCAGTAAATAAAGATTATCTAATGGTATATTTCAGGAAACAAGAAATAACATGCCCGGACCATTCAAAAGAAGAACTGGAAAGTCTGATCAAACAAAAGTCTGCCAAAGTAAAGAACTCCTTTGATTTTGAGTCCACCTTAGGCTATGTGATTCACACAGAAAGACCGCTGGCCGGTAAGCAACTAAAATCAGGTGATGTCATTGTTTCCAGGTATAGGCACTCCCTGTTCTTTTTCGCTCCCAGAATTGTAACTAAATGGAGAATCGAATTGAAGGAAAACTCTTTATTGTTGATCACTGAAAACAGATTCAGTTTTTTATCCACTCTAGGGTTTGTCATTTTGTCGCTTGCGTGCATCATACCATTAATTACGGCATTGGTAAAACTAAGTCCCCCTAAAGATATCAGTGATCTGTGGGGACCTTTTATGTTGGTCAGTCTGTTTATCGCTCTTACTTATTATGAGTTAATAACAACCGAGGCGCTCTTAAAAAAAATAATCCAGCGTCAAGAGATTAAAAACATATTTACTATATAAAAAATTCGCTACAGGTATAAAATTGTTTTTTATCATACATGACGATCAAACATGGGACTATTGGATAAATTATTTAAAAAAAATCCTGCTGAGATTTATTCTCATGCGGACTACAACGTGATCTTTGAAAACAAGTTTGTAGAAGATACAGAAGTTCAGCTGCTGGACATTGGACTGTTAAACGTTCCGACCGGGCAACTGGTGGTGTGCGATCCGCTTGTGCTTCCCGATGCGATGCCATTGAGCAAAACAGTGAAACCTGGCAAATATCCTGTGAAAATTTACATCGCCAAAACAAAAGATTCAGGTGACCGGTATGCGGTTGCCAAGCTGGAATTCCACTCAACCAAGGCAGACAAATGGGTATTGGCACTTAGAGACGGTGAAGACATTAGTACCTTAGAAGGCAACGGCGATTTTTTCGGCTTTCCTGTAGATGCGGGACTCGGCGGATTCTTCGATTACCAAGCGGGGATTGAATACAATCACTTCATTGAAAAATTTTACAACGAAAATCCAAACGGCAATACCTACGATGATTTCTTTGCTGCCGAATTCAAAAAAAATGCATTAGATCCAACCAATCCACACGATTATGGCGATTGGATCAACTATACGCTTCCAAACAGTGATCTAAATATTACCATGTTTCAATCCGGCTATGGTGACGGGATCTATCCGTGCTATTGGGGAATGACCAACAACAATGAAATCGTTTCGCTTGTCATTGACTTTCATGTGCTCCTACTTCCCGATTAAATGATGAAACAAGTAACCCTTTTGTTATTAGCCTTCTCATGGCTTATCCTAAGTCTGCCTGGTATGGCGCAACCAACAGGAGGAGGGATCGTTGATAGCACAAACCAGTTCACCTTGCTAACTTACGGACTACCGGATCTGTACAGACAAAACGCAAGGAATGTGATCGCGGAAAAATGGGGCATCAGATTTTATACCGCTGCAGGATGTACCATTTCGGAAGCCTTGCGTGACAGTGTGAAAAATCACAACAACCTGGCCAATCAAAACATTACAGCGAAGTACGGAGAAAACTGGTCAGAAAAATTCAAAACAGAAGTGGATGCTGAATTTGATATTCAGATGGAAATTATTGAAACGCTCAGTCGCCTAGACTTTATTCAGAAAACGAATAAAGAATTAGAACAAGAGGGTGACGCACTCCTTTACCAAATGAAACCTGTGGCTCATTCCGACAACTATGAGGTATGGATTAAAGGATGGGGGAAAACAAACAAAACCGGTGAATCCGTAATGATGATCTACTATAAAATAAAATTTGACAGCAAGACAAAAAAATATAAAGTATTAAGTAATAAAATGATTCCTGCTAAATAATACACGATGCTCACCAATCTCTTGACACTTGCTACTCGTCCTTATCGTTCATGAACAAAATAAAATCATTTCTTAAATATAGTTTAATTGGAATCACGGCAGTAGCATTTATCATAGCAGCCTGTCTTACCTATTTCATGTTTAAAAATCAGGCGCCTATTACTTTAGGGAAAATGGAATTTGGGATTCCCTATAAAAACGATTTGAAGTTAGACATCTACCACCCTACTGCTATTGTCTATGAAAAATCACCCGTTGTTTTTTACATACATGGTGGTGCCTGGATTGTAGGCAACAAGATTACGATCAATAATGGCCGGTTCAATGGAGCCGCCAATACCTTAAGAGAAAAAGGATATACCATCATTTCTCCTAATTATACCTTGGCAGAAAAACAGAAAAGTCCTTTCCCTGATTGCATCATAGACATTTACGACGCCATCAACTGGACAAAAGCACACGCAGCGCTATACCAGTTGGATACCAGCAATATGGGCCTTTTAGGAGAGTCTGCCGGTGCCCACATTGCCATGATGATTGCTTTTCCTGACACCACCCTGGTACCGGAAAAATACAAAAAAACCACCTTCAATTATTTGATCGATGTATACGGGCCCAGCGATTTAGAAGGGATATACCACAGCCGTTTCATTGGAAAGCTGGACAGCTCCTTAACCAAACTTCCAACTTCGTTAAGAGCCACGTTCGATCTTAAGCAATATATTTTCGGATTTGATCCTTCCCGCGATACGCTTAGAGTAAAAGACCTGTTCACACACTATTCCCCTATCAATTTTCTAAATAAAAACAATCCTCCTACCCTTATCCTTCATGGAACAAAAGATCAGATTGTTCCGGTGGAGCAATCAACATTATTAAAACGGCAATTAGACAAAATCGGAATACCCAATGAAATGCATTTGCTGGATAATATGAATCATGGATTTATAAGCGCCAGTGCGCAACAAATGGATTCAACGCAGGTATGGATTGCAGATTTTGTACTGAAGCACTATAAAAATAACTAATATTGTCTAACCGTTCGCTGTCTATACATCAGACACAACCCTATTTTTTATCTTATACTATTATTTTAGACTGGCGCCTAATAGTTTCGGCAATTCACTATCTTAGCCTTAAGCGATGGCAGAAAAAAAACAACCCGACGAAGTGTTCTATAAGAGAACGAAGATCCTTTACAGATCTGCCTTGATCTGCTACATCCTTCCTTTTCTTTTTTTTGGAATTTTCATTTTTGCTGAATACATTCTTCATGCCACTGAAACCCTATTCTGGAGCATGTTCTTATTGAGCATGTTTCCCTTTGGCTTACTAGGTCTTTTGTTTTCTATCATTGGCATTATACAAGCCACTAAAATTTCAAACCTTAAAAAGAAAACTACCGGTTACTATAATTTATTTCTGGGCATCGTGGTGGTGGCAGGAGGTATGCTCGGATGGATGCTTTTGTATCTGGTCAATAATTGATAGCTACGCGCACCGATCAATAATATACAAAGAACTTATTTTTTAAATAATCAAGGGCCTCTTCATCCCTATGATCAAAAAACAAACTTCTACACGCTGTTCTTAAAAAAGCCTCTGATGCAAAATTATTTTTACTTTCATTTGTTTAGTTAGGAATCCTAACTATATTTGAAGACGAATGATTGACTACACCATTAACCCTTAAAAAAATGAGCAAATCTATTTTCTACCACGCAGGATGTTCAGTATGTGTAAGTGCAGAGCTTGACATCGTAGACCTTATTGGAAAATCCAATGTTGAAATCGTTCACATCGGGGAAGACAAAAGCCGCATTTCTGAAGCGGAGAAAGCCGGA
>Ga0247813_10001796_pt1 | contig 15617 bp, 16 predicted proteins | sample UWRJL169409C1_FD_180719 | JGI IMG/M metagenome (GOLD analysis project Ga0247813, IMG submission 180719) | Plant litter microbial communities from Arlington Agricultural Research Station in Wisconsin, United States - UWRJ-L169-409C-1 | ecosystem: Environmental > Terrestrial > Plant litter >... | reverse complement strand
TCGACACCGCACACACCGTGCTCGCCCGCGAGCAGCGGCTGTCGGCCCTGGGCGCCCTGGCGGCGGCGGCGGCGCACGAGCTCGGCACCCCGCTCGCCACCATGACCATCGTCGCCAAGGAGATGGCCCGCGCGGCCCAGCCCGGCCAGATGAAGGAAGACGCCGACCTGATGGTGGTCCAGGCGCAGCGCTGCCGCGACATCCTGCGCCGCCTGACGCAGGAGCCGGACACCGGCGACGCCGTACACGAGCGGATGAGCCTGCTGCAGATGGTCCAGGAGGCGATCGCCCCGCATGCGCGACGGCCCGATGTGCGGGTCGAGGCGGTGGTCTCCGGCCCGTCCGGCGCCGAGCCGCCCGAGATCTGGCGCATGCCGGAGGTGCTGCATGCCTTGACCGCCTTCGTCGAGAACGCCGTCGACTTCGCCAGGTCGGAGATCCTCGTCACCGCCCGCTTCGATCCGCGCCAGGTGATGGTCGAGGTCCGCGACGACGGGCCGGGCTTCGCGCCCGAGGTGCTGGCCAAGCTGGGCGAGCCCTATGTGACCAGCCGTCCGGGTGCGGAAAGCATGCGCAGCGGCCATGTAGGCATGGGCCTGGGCTTCTTTATCGCCAAGACCCTGCTCGAGCGGACCGGCGCGAACGTCGACTTCCGCAACGGTCGGGGGGGCGGCGCCGTTATCACCGCCAGATGGGTCCGGGACGCCATCGAAGCCCCGCTTGGACCTGATCCCTTCACGGGGCTTGATGATTCACCCCGGACCGCGACAGAATGACGCGTCGGGCGTTCTACCCATGCACGTACCGGTCGAGGCGGAGTTGAGCCACATGACGGATATTGCCGATGTCGTCGCCGGTCTAGCGGACCGGAGCCTGCTCGTCCTCGATGACGATACGGCGCTGCGGACGCGATTGGGGAGGGCCCTGGAGCAGCGCGGCTTCGAGGTTCGCCTCGCCGGCAGCGTCAGCGAGGCTCTGGACGCGGTGAGGGCCTCGGCCCCGGCCCATGCGGTGCTGGACATGCGGCTCGACGACGGCACCGGTCTGAAGGTGGTCCAGGCGATCCGCGATGCGCGTCCCGACGCCCGGGTGGTGATGCTCACCGGATACGGCAACATCGCCACCGCGGTGGCGGCGGTGAAGGCCGGGGCGGTCGACTACCTGGCCAAGCCCGCCGACGCCGACGACGTGGCCCGCGCGCTGCTGGCCATCGGCGCCACGGCGGCCCCGCCCGAGAACCCGATGAGCGCGGACCGCGTTCGCTGGGAGCATATCCAGCGCGTCTACGAGCTGTGCGGGCACAATGTCTCGGAAACCGCGCGCCGCCTGTCGATGCACCGCCGGACGCTGCAGCGGATCCTGGCCAAGCGCGCACCGCGCTGAGCCGCGCTCAGTACCGGAACGCAGCCAACCGCGCGAAGGACAGGGTCAGAGCCTTGCGCCGCGCCGCGACCAGCGGCGCGTAGGGCGAATCCCGCACTACGGCCCCGCCGAAGCCGTCCGCCACGATCAGCCCCGGCTCGTCCGGCAGCAGGGCCACGGGGAAGTGCGGCGCGACGGCGAAATAGAAGCTGTCGCAGTAGGGCTCGTACTCGCCCCATTTGCGGTCGGTCAGGTAATCCTCGGCCGACGACTTCACCTCGACGATGACGATCTCGCCGCGAGGCCCCAGCGCCATCAGGTCGGCCCGTCGCCCGTTGGGCAAACAGACCTCCGCCAGCGGCGCATAGGCCATCTCGACCAGCAGCCGCGCCGCGCCCCGCGTGACCGCCAGCGTGGTCTCGGGCCGGGTGATCGTGACGATGGAAAGATCGAGCGTGTCCACGCCCGACATTTATGTTCCGGTTTCGTTCGACGTCAAGCGGGCGGCTGGGCCGGGAACTCGAGCTTCTGGGCGTAGCCGAGCGCGCGGATCCTCGCTACGGCCGACGCCTTGGACGCCTCGCTCATCACCGCCTTGCGCGACAGCAGCCAGACATAGTTGCCGCCCGGCGTCGCCATGATGGCCCAGGAGCCGTCGCCGGCGCAGTCGAGAACCCAGTATTCCTGCTTCTTGATGCCGCCGAGGAAGTTCATCTCGAACTTGGCGTTGCTCGTCGACGGCAGGACCCGGCCCTTGGTGTTGAAGGTCTTGGCCTTGCCCGCGGGCGAGCCCGAGCGGCAGATCTGGGTCACCTGGAAGGCGCCGGCGCTGCCGCTGACGAACTGCGTGGTCGGCGCCTGGCAGTCGCGCTGGCCGGCGTTGGCGATGCGGGCGATCTCGTACCAGCGGCCGCTGTAGAAGCCGGCCGAGACGGCCTTGCTCGGGGCGGGCGCGGCGGCGAGGACGGGAGCTGCCGATGCGGCCAGCGCCGCCGCGATGGCGAGGGCGGTTGTTGTTTTCATGCGGATCATTCTAGGCCAACGCCCGGAAACGCGAAACGCCCCGCCGGATATCGGCGGGGCGCTCGGTTAGTATCCGCTTTTGGGGAGTCCGTCTGGGACTACTCGGCGGCGATGCTGACCGGCTTGTGATCGCGGTCCTTGAAGTTGATCGCCTGCAGGTAACGGATGCCGTCCTCGGCGATGTCGTCGCCGACCATCCGGTCGCCTTCCATCCGCAGCTCTTCGAGGTCGACATACATGCCGTAGAAGGCCTTGGTGCGGTCGGTGATGATGCCGGCGTTGAGCAGCGTCTTGACCAGCACCCGGAAGATGTTGGTCTGTTCCTTCATGCTCTCGCGACGGGTCTCGTCGGTCATGATCTGCGCGAACTCGGCGATGACCTTGTCGGGGTCGAGGCCGAACTTTTCGTACAGGTCACGCTGCTGGTTCGGGCCGACCAGGTTGAACAGCACGGCCTGGAAGCAGTGGGCCGCCCAGTCCTCGATGACCGCGTGCTCTTCGGCGCTCAGCTTGGGGATGGTGCGGTCGGCCCAGATCTTCCCGAACTTGTGGTGGAAGGCCTCGTCGGTCATGACCAGCTGCATCAGCTTCTTGCCGAGCGGGTCGTTCAGCTTGTTGTAGAAGGTAGCGAAGGCGCCCATGGCCAGGCCCTCGACCAGCATCTGCATGCCGATGATCTTCTTGTAGACCTCCGGCGAGCCGATGATCTCGACCAGCAGCGCCTTCAGGGTCGGACCGCACTCGACCGGCTTGCCCCAGCGCGCCTTGATGTATTTGGCGAAGGCCGTGACGTGGCGGGCTTCTTCACGGGTCTGGTTGGCGGCGTATTCCTGCGCGCCCTGGTCCTTCAGCACGTGGCAGAGGCTGGCCGACAGGTTCAGCGCGCCCTGCTCGCCGTGCAGGATCGAGGAGAAGTTGCGCAGCGTGGACTCGTTGATGAAGGCGATGCGCGTCTTCGGGTCCGACAGGTGGTTGGAGACGTAGTCGGTGGCCAGCGCCACGACCATGTCCTCGGGAACCAGCGCCTGGTTCTCCATGTCGAACGGCTCGTCGAAGTCGATGTAGTCCTTGTCCAGCGGATCCCAGAAGTGGTCGTGGGTCGCGGAGATGATCTTGTCGAACGCCGTGGAGCGATTGCCGTAGCGGTCGAGCTCGAGCATCGACTCGAAATCGTCCGGCGCGACCGCGTCGTACATGGCGTCTTTGGTGATGTTCTTGTCGGTCACTTGGAGATCCTCCGGCCCATGGAACAACGGGGCCCGTTGGTCGGACCTCACGCGGCAATGTAAACACTGTCCACTTAAAGCGACCCACGGTCAACGGGAAAATGACGCGGGCGTCATCTTCTAAACGGCGGTTAACCGTCGCCTAAAGCGTGCCGTCCTGGGCCTCGCCCTCGAGCTCGCGCAGCAAGGCCGGGTCGCGACGGGCGCGTTCGACCAGCACATCGGCGTCGTCGCGCTCTTCCATCTCCAGCAGGTCGAACAGGCGCGGAAGGCGCTCGGCGGCGTCGACCAGGGTCTCGTCGTCCGCGTCCAGCACGACCCGCACCGTCGCGACCACATGCTTGCAGCGCAGGCGGTTCTCCTCGAAGTCCTTGCAGGTGCAGCGGGCGTCCGAAGCGTCGGGCGCGGACACGTCCACGACATAGGCGATGCCCTGTTCGCCCAGCACATGGGCCAGCACGCCCGAGGCGCTGGTGTCGACGATGCTGACCCAGCCCTTCTGGGCGTAGTTCTCGCCGCGCTTCACGCGGGCTTCCGGCATGTCGCGGGTGACGGCGTCGTAGTCGAAGGCTGGAGCGTGCATGAGCTTAGGCTCTATCCGATTCGTTCACGCTTTGTCTTCGATGCGGTCGATGTCGTCGTCGGAGAGGCCGAAATGGTGGCCGATCTCGTGCACCAGAACGTGGGTGATCAGGTCCTGCAGCGTGACGTCCCCGCGCTCGGCCCATTCGTCGAGGATCGGCCGGCGGTAGAGAAAGACCAGCGCCGGCTGGGGCGAGACGTCGAACACCGAGCGGCGCGACAGGTCCACGCCCTGGTACAGGCCGGTCAGCTCGAACGCGTCCTCGATGCCCATCTCCTCAAGCACCTCCTCGTCGGCGAAGTCGGAGATGCGGATGATCGCCTCCGCCGCGAAGCCCCGGAACGGCTCGGGCAGCGCGGTAAAGGCGGCCTCGGCGATGGCGGCGAAATCGTCGATCGAGGGGGCGATGGTGGCGGGGGGAAAGCTCATGCCCCGAAGATGGCGCGTCGCGCGGCCCTTCGCCAGTCGCGGAGAGGGCAAGCCTCGCCTATCTTGGCTCCGGCATGATTCGGGCGGGACAACCATGACGCAGATGGACATGATCGTCGCGGCGGCAGCCGGCGCGGTCTGTCTGGCCCTGTGCGCGGCGCTCTGGGCCCTGTCCCAGCGCCGGATCATGGACCGCCGGCTGCGCAGGCTGCAGGACCGGCTCGAAGCCGCCGAGATCAGCTCCGAAGCCGCCCAGGCCTCCGCGGAAGCCTTCGACAGCTGCCTGCTGGCCATCGACGACGGCCGCGCGCACCTGGCCTCCGGCGAGGAAAGCCTGGCCGCCTGCGCCGCCGCCTTCGGACTGGAGACCGCCGACCCGCAGAGCGTGGTCAACGCGCTGATGCGGCTTGACCCCGACCACGCCGCCCGGCTGCGCGCGCTGTTCGAGCGCGGCGAGCCCTGCGCCTTCGACGCGCGCGGCCCCAAGGGCGGGGTGTCCGTCGAGGGCCGCACCGCCGGGGTCATCGCCTGGCTGCGGCTGACCGCCTCGTCGGAAGAGGAAGCCGCCCTGCCCAGCGCCGCTCGGCTGGCCGCCTTCCTCGACGCCGGGAACGACCCGGCCTGGATCGCCGCCGCCGACGGCGCGGTGCAATGGGCCAACAAGGCCTGGCTCGACGCGGTCGGGGCCAAGGACGCGCAGGACGCCGCCGCCCGCGGCCTGTCGCTGGACAAGGGCGCAGACGGGCTGGCCGCCGAGGCCGCCAACCTCGGCGAACGCCGCGAGGCGATGCGCTGGATCTCCGTCGGCGGCCGCCGCCGCGCGCTGAAGGTCGTGGCCCAGCCGCTGGACGGCGGGGGCGTCGGGGTCCGGACCATGGACACCACCTCGGCCGAGGAGACCCAGGACGCCTTCAAGAAGCACGTCGAGGCGCACGACGAGACCCTGAACCACATCGCCGAGGCGGTCGCGATCTTCGGCGCCACCCGGCGGCTGGTGTTCCACAACGCCGCCTTCGCCTCGCTCTGGGGACTGGAGCCAGCCTGGCTGGCCGAGCGGCCGACGCACGGCGAGATCCTCGACCGCCTGCGCCAGCGCCAGCGGCTGCCCGAGACGGCCGACTACGCCAAGTGGAAGGCCAGCGAGCTGACCCGCTACGAGACGCTGGGGCCTCAGCCGGACGACCTGTGGACCCTGCCCGACGGCCGCACCCTGCGCCTCGTGCGCCAGCCGCACCCGATGGGCGGCATGCTGCTGCTGTTCTCCGACATCACCGGCGAGCTGCGGCTGAAGGCCCAGTACAACGCCCTGATCCAGGTGCAGCAGGCGACGCTCGACAAGCTGAACGACGCGGTCGTGGTGTTCGGCTCCGACGGGCGGCTGCGGCTGCACAACGAGGCGTTCGAGCGGTTCTGGAACGTCAGCGCCGCCGATCTGAACGCGGCCGGCGACTTCGAACATGTGGTCGAGATCTGCGTGCCCCGGCTGCACGACATGGCCTTCTGGCGCGAACTGAAGGGCCGGGTGGCCGATCCCGATCCCGAAGCGCGCGCCCCGACCTCGGGCGAGGCCCGCACCTCGGACGGCGCGGTCGTCTCCTGGCAGTCGCGGCCGCTGCCCGACGGCGCGACGCTGATCGCCTTCGCCGACATCACCGACGCCCGCAAGCTGGAGCAGGCCCTGGCGGACCGCGAGCAGGCGCTGGACAGCGCCGAGCGGCTGAAGCGGGAGTTCGTCGGCAACGTGTCCTACGAGCTGCGCACGCCGCTGACGACGATCATCGGCTACTCCGAGCTGCTCGACCGGATGGGCGAGGCGATCCCCGAGCGCGGCCGCAACCACCTCAGCGCCGTGCGCCAGGCGGCGACCCAGCTGGGCCGCTCGATCGACGACGTGCTCGACATCGCCGCCATCGACGCCGGCGAGATGGCGCTGGAGACCGGCGACGTGCGGGTCGACGAGCTGATGACCCAGACCGCCGGGCGCTGGGCCCATACCGCCGAGACCGGCAAGGTCGAGCTGCGGCTGGAGATCGGCGACGACATCGGCCTGATCCGCGGCGACATGAAGCGGCTGGGCCAGACGCTCGATCATCTGGTCGAGAACGCCCTGCGCCAGACTCCGCCCGAGGGCGTGGTCACGCTGTCGGCGGTGCGGGCGGCGGGCGAGGTGCGGCTGAAGGTGTCCGACACCGGGCGCGGCGTGCCGTTCCACGTCCAGGCGCACATCTTCGACCGCTTCGTCGGCCGCGATCGCGGCGGGCCGGGCCTGGGCCTGGCGCTGGTCAAGGCGCTGGTCGAGCTGCACGGCGGCTGGGTGGCGCTGGAAAGCGAACCCGGAAACGGCTCGACCTTCACCTGCCACCTGCCCGAAGCCGCGCGGATCGATACCGGCCAGCGGGAGCTGGGGTTCTAGGTCAGCGCCGCGACCACGGCCCGTTCGACGGGCGCGGGGTCCTCCCCGGTGCTGAACGCGGCGGCCGTGCGACGGCCGACGCCATAGACCGCGATCGAGGACGACGGGCCGCCGCCTGTGTGCCCTCGCAGAACCTTGGCGCCGGCGGCCGGGGTCATGAGGCCGAGGCCATAGCCGGCTTGCGTCCAGGGCCGATCACCCAGCGGGACGTCGAACAGATGAGGCCGTGTCATTTCGGCGAGCAGGGCCGGCGATAGCAGCCGTCCCGAAAGCAGGCCGTCCAGCAGCCGCGCCGCCTCGACCGGCGCCCCGAGCAGCAGTCCGTGATAGACCCAGCCCGGATGATAGCCGGGCGCGACGCCGGGCAGGCCGGCAAGGTCTTCCGGCGTCATGGCCAGACGGGCCTCCACGCCGAGCGGCGCCAGCACCAGATCGCGCAGGGACTCGCCCAGGGGCGCGCCGGTCGCGACCTCAAGCCGCTCCCGCAGCATCAGGTAGCCGATGTTGGAGTAGGCCCAGCCTTGGCCGGGCGGGAACAGCGGCCGGTCGGCGCCGATACGGCGGCGAAGCTCGCCGGCGCTCCACGGCGGGCCGCCCGCCGCGACGGCCGCATGGTAGTCCGCCGATCCCCCGTAGTCGGGCACGCCGGCGGTGTGTTGCAGAAGCCGGCGCAGGCCGTGGCCGCTGGCCGGATCGGTGTCATCGAGGCCCAGCCGGCCCTGATCGACCAGGCGCAGGACGGCGGCGGCGATGACGGTTTTGGTGAAGCTCCACCAGGGAACCGCCGCCCGGCCGGCCTCGTCGGAAACGACGCGGCCATCCTCGACGACGGCGAGCCTCAGGCTCAGTGCTGGCTTTCCGGCATGCTCACGACCAGACCGTCGAGATCGTCGGTGACCTTGATCTGGCAGGACAGGCGGCTGTTGGGCTCGACGTTCTCGGCGAAGTCGAGCATCGACTCTTCCATGGCCGACTTCTCGCCCGTCTTGTCTTCCCAGCCGGCGCCCACATAGACGTGGCAGGTGGCGCAGGCGCAGGCCCCGCCGCAGTCGGCGTCGATGCCGGGGACGTTGTTCTTGATCGCCCCTTCCATGACGGAAAGTCCGGTCTTCACGTCGACAACGTGCTCGGTTCCGTCGTGCTCGATGTAGGTGACCTTGGCCATACGCTCCCCTTGACGCCTCTCGTCTTCTTGTTGTCGCCGCCCGCTAGAGGGCGACCTCTTTCATGGAAACAGACATATCCGCAAGTCTCTCGCGCGAGACGGGCTTGCGGTTGCCGATGAGCTGCTTGCCCATCATGAACTCGGGCGGGGCGTTGACCGCCTCGACCGACTGCAGTTGGTCGCCCTTCAGATGGAAGACCGCAAACTTCGCCGTCGCCGGGTCGCCGCGCACGACGATCTGGTCGGTGTCGAAGGGCATGCCGGCGATCTGGAGCTTCAGGTCGTACTGGTCGGACCAGAACCACGGCACCTCCGGCGTCGGGGCCGGGCGGCCGGCGATGGCGCTGGCGACGAACTTAGCCTGCTCCAGGGCGTTGGGCACGCTCTCCAGCCGGAAGTTGCGCTCGTAGAGCGGCAGAGGCCGGTGGGTGACGTCGCCGATCGCGAAGATCGCCGGATCGGCGGTGCGGGCTTCCAGATCGACGACGATGCCGCCGATGCATTCGAGACCCGCGTCGCGCGCGATCTCGTCATTGGGGATGGCGCCGATGCCGACCAGGGCCGCGTCGCAGTCCACGGCCCGGCCGTCGGCCAGCCGCACGCGCTTGATGTGGCCGTCCTCGCCTTCGAAGGCGGTGATCTCGACGCCGAGCTCGAAGGCCACGCCCTTGGCGCGGTGATAGTCGGTGAAGAAGGTCGACAGCACCTCGCAGGCCACGCGCGCCAGGATGCGCGGCTCGCGCTCCAGCACCAGGGCGTGGGCGCCGAGCGCCCGGGCCGAGGCGGCCGCCTCGAGTCCGACGTAGCCGCCGCCGACCACGGCGAGCTTCCTGCCCTCGCCCAGCGCCGCCTTCAGCGTCTCGGCGTCGGCGGCGGTGCGCAGCTCCAGCACGCCCTTCAGGTCCGCGCCCGGGATCGGCAGGCGGCGGGCCCGCGCGCCGGTGGCGATGATCAGCAGGTCGTAGGCGATCGTCTCGCCGTTCGACAGCGCGACCGTCTTGGCGCCCCGGTTCAGCGAGACGGCGGCCGTGTTCAGCTTCAGCTCGCAGCCGTTCTCGGCGTACCAGTCGGCGTCCTTGAGCGCGAGGCTGTCGGCGTCGGCCTCGCCCTTGAGCCAGGCCTTGCTGAGCGGCGGACGCTGGTAGGGCGGGATCGGCTCATCGCCGATCAGCACGATCGGACCCTCGTGGCCGTACTGGCGCAGATAGGCCGCCGCCGAACCGCCCGCGTGGCCCGCGCCGAGGATCACAACCTTCGCCTTCAGATCGGACAAGCCGCTCTCTCCCAGGATCACGCGGAAAATGACGACCGCGTCACTTTTATGCAAGCGGCGGTCCGCCTGATCGGATGATTTGTCTCAACCCGGATGGCTGAACCAGAACCAGCCATAGAACAGGACCCAGCCCAAGGTGAAGCCGCCAAGCAGCATCCTGGGCGAAACGCGGCCTTGCAGCAGACGCCCTAGCAAGGCGAACCCGACGACAACCAACAGGAAACGCGGCAGGCGGATCGGGAAGGCGGCGGCGGCCCAGGCGGGCAGGCTCGCGCCGTTGCGCGGGGCCAGCATGGCGTAGACCTTGTACGGCGTGCTGGTCAGCGGCCCCTTGATGGCGGCGATCAGCCAGCCCTCGCGCCTCATGTCGGCCTCGGCCTGCAGCATCATGGTTTGCGAGACCGCCGGAACCTTGCCGACCGCGTTCCAGGTGGCGGCGGGATAGCGGTCGCTCAAAGCGTAGATCGCCGAGCCGCCGATCGAAGCGCCAACGGTCGCCAGCACGGCGGCCAGAACGCCGGCCTTCCAGCCGCGCCGCAGGGCGACCCAGCTGATCAGGACATCGGGAACGATGAAGAACAGGAATCCCTCGGCGGCGCCCCAGAGCAGGGCGGCCCAGCCGAAGGCGGAGACCTTCCTCAGGCCACCCGCTCCACCATCAGCTTCTTGATCTCGGCGATGGCCTTGGCCGGGTTCAGACCCTTGGGGCAGACCTGGGCGCAGTTCATGATGGTGTGGCAGCGGTAGAGCTTGAAGGGATCCTCAAGCGCGTCGAGCCGCGCGCCGGTGGCCTCGTCGCGACTGTCGATCAGCCAGCGGTAGGCGTGCAGCAGCGTGGCCGGGCCGAGGTACTTCTCGCCGTTCCACCAGTAGCTCGGGCAGGAGGTCGAGCAGCAGGCGCAGAGGATGCACTCGTACAGGCCGTCGAGCTTGGAGCGGTCGGCTTCCGACTGCTTCCACTCGGTCTGCGGCTCGGGCGTCTCGGTGTGCAGCCACGGCTCGATCGAGGCGTATTGCGCGTAGAACAGGGTCAGGTCGGGGACCAGGTCCTTGACCACCGCCTGGCTCGGCAGCGGGGCGATCTGGACTTCCTTGCCCGGAACCTCTTCCCAGCCGTGGGTGCAGGCGAGCGTGTTGCGGCCGCCGATGTTCATGGCGCAGGAGCCGCAGACGCCCTCGCGGCAGGACCGCCGGAAGGTCAGGGTCGGGTCGATGTCGTTCTTGATGTGGATCAGCACGTCCAGCAGCATCGGGCCGCACCGGTCGACGTCGACGTCGTAGGTGTCCCAGCGCGGGTTCTCCGAACCCTCCGGATCGTAGCGGTAGATCTTGAACGTCTTCACGCGCTTGGCGCCGGCGGGAGCCGCGTAGTGCTTTCCCTTGCCGACACGGGAATTCTTGGGGAGCGTGAGTTGAACCATGACGCCGCTTCGATCCGTAGGTTTCCGTACGCGGTATCGTCTAGTGCCGCGAAAGGCCCCTGTCCACGCCGGACAGGGGCCGATTTACGCTGTTCTGGCGACTGTTATTGCGGTTGCGTCGCAGGTGCTGCTTGGGCCTCGGCCTTGCCGCCGTACCAGTCGATATTCCGGGTCAGCCACATGGCCGCCGTCAGGCCGACGAAGGCGGCGATCGATCCGGCCAGCAACGCGAAGTCCTCGAGCCGCATCAAGAGGTAGATCAGGCCGTAGACGATGGTGAACACCACCATGGCCTGAATCCTGTAGCGCCGGGCCTTGAACGCCGCCCCGGCATAGAGGCCGATCAGCAGCACGGTGGCGACGGCCGCCAGGGCGAAGCCGGCGTCGAAGCCGATGTACTCCGAGAGGCTGAGCAGCAGCAGGTAGAAGACCATCTGCGCCAGGCCGATCAGCACGTACTGCGCCGGGTGCAGCCGGGCGCCGGACAGGGCCTCGAAGACGAAGAAGGTCAGGAACACCAGGCCGACGAACATGACCGCGTATTTCAGCGCCCGCATGACGTTCTGGTACGGATTGTTGATGCGGGTGAAGGTCACGCCGAGGTCCTGCCCGCCCAGATCGGAGAGCGACAGGGCGCTGCCCGACGAGCCCTCGCCGACCAGGCCGCGGGCCATGAACGGCACGCTCCAGTTGGCGGTAAAGCCGCTGTCGCTCAGCTCGCGCTTCTCAGGCAGGAAGCCGCCGTCGAAGCTGGGCGCCGACCAGTCGCCGGAGATGGCGACGCGGGTCGACTTGGCGAACGGCATCACGCTCAGCCGCTGGGCGCCGGTGAAGACCAGGCTAGCCTTCAGCGCGCCGCCCTGGGCCGAGGCGATCAGCGGGCCGGCGGGCGCGGCGACCAGGCCGAAGCGGCCGTCGCTGCCCACGCCGCGCGGCATGTCCACGCCGTCCGACACCGCCGTGCGGCCGAGATCGACGCCGGAGGCGGGCGAGAAGGCGAGCTTCGTGGCGCCCTGCGGCGTCGTCAGGGTGGCGGCGACGTCGGACTTGGCCCCGCGCAGGTCGGAGAAGCCGACCACGATCAGCGCGCCGTTCCAGTCGACCACCGCGCCCGCGGGCAGGTTGGGCGCGGCGGCGCGTGGAGCGAAGGTCGCGTCAATATCGGCCGTGGCGCGATAGACCGGCACGTCGAAGATGCCACGGCGCAGGGTGTCGGCCTTGACCTTCACCGTCGCCGCGCCGGTCTCCGGCGAGACCACGTACCAGCCGGTGATCGGATCGGCGTCCTTCTTGGTCGGGATGCTGTAGGGCGCGATCAGCAGCGGGCCGAGCACCTGCTGCGAGCCGCCCTGCAGCTTGGACACCTCGGCGACGACGCCCTCGGAGCGGTTCGAGCGATCCTTGATCAGCGCCCAGACGAACATGCCCGGAATGGTCATCAGGAAGGCCAGGGCGCAGACCAGCAAGGCCTTGCCGCCCCAGTTGACGGATTTGGGCCCGGTCTTTCCAGGCCAGTTGATGATGGGTGGTTGGGTCGTCGTGTCGGTCATCGATAAGCCCCTTGGCTGTTGATGTAAGTGAACGCTCACATACAATCGCGGCTGACGCAAGAGGATTCACGGCGCGCAGCCCGGCGAGGCTCGCAGCGGGCCGTGCAGAGGGGATGGAGGGATTGAGAGGAATCAGTCCTCCCCATTCATGGGGAGGGGGACCGCTCGGAGAGCGGTGTAGGGGTAGCGCAGGCTGTTCAGGACAGGGCTCGGATGGCGCCAATCACCGACCGTCGGCGCTGACCCCTCCGACCCGGCTCCGCCGGGCCACCTCCCCGCGAGCGGGGAGGATTGAGGTTAGCGCGCATAGCAAAAGGGCCGGTGTTTCCACCGGCCCTTCGCTTGATCTCGACCTGTCCTAGTAGACCCGCGCTTTGGGCGGAATGTAGGCGATCTCGTTGGTCATCGTGTAGCTGTGGACCGGGCGGTAATCGATCTTCACCGCGCCGCTCGTGTCGTCGAACCAGGCGAGGCTGTGCTTCATCCAGGTCTCGTCGTCGCGATTGGGGAAGTCCTCGCGGGCATGGGCGCCGCGGCTCTCGGTGCGGTTCAGGGCCCCGGCCACGGTGACGGCCGCCTGGCTGACCAGGTTGTCGAACTCCAGCGTCTCCATCAGGTCGCTGTTCCAGATCAGGCCCCGGTCGGTGACGCCGATGTCCTTGCGGGCGGAGACCACGGCGTTGATCCGCTCGACGCCGCTCTTCAACGACTCCCCGGTGCGGAACACGGCGGCGTCTTCCTGCATGGCCTTCTGCATTTCGAGGCGCAGGTCGGCGGTGGGACGGGCGCCCGAGGCGTTGCGGAAGCGGTCGAAGCGGTCGAGGTGGCCGTCGGTCATCGGGGCCTTGATCTCGGGCTGGGTCGCGCCCGGCTTGACCAGGTCGGCGCAGCGCAGGCCGACGGCGCGGCCGAACACGACCAGGTCGATCAGGCTGTTGGAGCCGAGGCGGTTGGCCCCGTGCACCGAGACGCAGGCCGCCTCGCCCACGGCCATCAGGCCCGGGACGATCTCGTCGGCGTTCTCGCCGACCTTGGTCACGACCTCGCCGTGATAGTTCGTCTGCAGGCCGCCCATGTTGTAGTGCACGGTCGGCAGGACGGGGATCGGGGCCTTGGTCACGTCGACGCCGGCGAAGACCTTGGCGGTCTCGGAAATCCCGGGCAGGCGCTCGTGCAGGATCTTCGGATCCAGGTGGTCGAGGTGCAGGAAGATGTGGTCCTTGTTCGGCCCCACCCCGCGCCCTTCGCGGATCTCGATGGTCATGGCGCGGCTGACCATGTCGCGCGGCGCCAGGTCCTTCACGCTCGGGGCATAGCGCTCCATGAAGCGCTCGCCCTCGGAGTTGGTCAGGTAGCCGCCCTCGCCCCGGGCGCCTTCGGTGATCAGGCAGCCGGCCGGGAAGATGCCGGTCGGGTGGAACTGCACGAACTCCATGTCCTGCAACGGCAGGCCGGCGCGCAGGGCCATGCCGCCGCCGTCGCCGGTGCAGGTGTGGGCCGAGGTCGCCGACAGATAGGCGCGGCCGTAGCCGCCGGTGGCCAGGATGGTCCGCTGGGCCTGGAAGCGATGCAGCGTGCCGTCGTCGAGCTTCCAGGCGGTCACGCCCCGGCACACGCCCTCGTCCATGATCAGGTCGAGGCCGAAATACTCGATGAAGAACTCGACGTCCTTGCTCAGCGCCTGGCCGTACATGGTGTGCAGCATGGCGTGGCCGGTGCGGTCGGCCGCCGCGCAGGTGCGCTGGATCGGGGCCTCGCCGTAGTTCTTGGTCATGCCGCCGAAGGCGCGCTGGTAGATCTTGCCGTCCGGGGTGCGCGAGAACGGCACGCCCCAGTGCTCGAGCTCATAGACGGCGGCCGGGGCGTTGCGGGTCAGGTACTCGATGGCGTCCTGGTCGCCGAGCCAGTCGGAGCCCTTGACGGTGTCGTACATGTGCCAGCGCCAGTCGTCCTCGCCCATGTTGCCGAGCGAGGCGGAGATGCCGCCCTGGGCCGCGACCGTGTGGCTGCGGGTCGGGAAGACCTTGGTGATGCAGGCGGTCTTGAGGCCGGCGGCGGCGCAGCCGAGCGCGGCGCGCAGGCCGGAACCGCCGGCGCCCACGACCACGATGTCGAACTTGTGGTCGATGAACTTGTAGGCCGACATCAGAAGGCTCCCGACAGGAGGGCCACCTTGAGGATGGCGAACAGCCCCAGGGACGCGCCCAGGACACAGACGAACAGATTGGCGAGCAGGGCCGAGGTCTTGGCCAGGAAGCCGTAGATATAGTCCTCGATCACCACCTGCATCTGCAGGCGCAGATGGAAGAAGCCGACCACGACCAGCAGGCCGGCCAGCACGGCGTTGACCGGATGGGCCAGCCAGGTGACGGCCGAGGCGAAGTCGCCCTGGGCCAGCATCGGGCCGGAGAAGGCCGCCCACAGGAACAGCGGGACCAGGGCCAGGCCGCTGACGCGCTCGGCGATGAAGTGGCCGGCGCCGTGCTTGGCGGCGCCCAGGCCCCGGGCGCGGGAGAGGGGAGTGCGGAAGGCGTTGGCGGCGCGGGCCATCAGAGCGCTCCCGTGCTGGCGGCGATCAGCCAGACCGCGGCGGTGGCGGCCACGGCGAAGGCGACGCTGGCGATGACCATCATGTCAGAGAACTTGGGGCTGAAGCCCTTGCCCAGGTCCCAGATCGCGTGGCGCACGCTGCTGGCCAGGTTGAAGAAGATCGCGAAGGTCAGGCCGACCAGGACCAGCTTGCCGATCCACGAGCCGAGCAGGCCCTTGGCCAGCGCATAGGCGTCCGGACCGGAGGCCAGGGCGACCAGCCAGGCGACCAGGATCAGCGCCCCGCCGTACATGGCCATGAGCGTCCCACGGTGCAGGATCGACCCGAACATGGTGACGTGCCAGCGCCAGATCTGGAGATGTGGCGAGAGGGGCCGCTCGCGGACCCCTGGCGAAGCTTCGGTCATCTGGGACTCGTTGTTGCGCGGACTTTTATGCAGGCGGGACCGGATTTAACCGCCGGGGCGCGGGTGTCAACGAAACCGGGCTTGTTGCGATTCGGTCGCACGCCCGGTTCCGCTTGGTCACAGGCGGTGGAGGCCGCAGAGCTTGTTGCCGTCGGGGTCCCGCAGGTAGGCGAGGTAGAGGCTGCCCTGGGCGCCTTCGCGGATGCCGGGCGGAT
>Ga0247813_10001795_pt1 | contig 15635 bp, 15 predicted proteins | sample UWRJL169409C1_FD_180719 | JGI IMG/M metagenome (GOLD analysis project Ga0247813, IMG submission 180719) | Plant litter microbial communities from Arlington Agricultural Research Station in Wisconsin, United States - UWRJ-L169-409C-1 | ecosystem: Environmental > Terrestrial > Plant litter >... | reverse complement strand
TGCGAATCTTACGGGGACGTTTAAAAAAGATAAATTTGGCATAAGTGGTTTTCTGGGCGCCAGTCGACAGGTGAATACAACGACTGGTTCAGTCAATTACCGGGAAACATTTTCTCCGCAATCAACCTATCTTCAGACAGGGGACCGGAGCAATAACGGGAGCTACAGGTACGGAAGCGCAGAATTGAGTTTTGAGCAGGATACCCTTCATTTGCTGACAGCGGGATTCAATTATAACAAGGGAGGTTACAAATCTGCGTCTGACTTTTTAACCTCTTTTAACAGTACATCCCCGTCTGTACTACCACAGTCTTATAATTTGCTGAACAATGGCAGTAATGGTTACACAGGAATAGATGCGAACCTGAATTACCAACTTGGATTTAAACATAACAAGGACCAACTGCTTACCGCATCCTACAGTTATTCTTATTTTACAAATACGCAGGAAGATGAGCTCCGTGTGATCAACCGAGTTAATTATAACAATCCTGATTATGACCAGCAAAATGATGCGGGCTCCAAAGAACATACCTTTCAGGTGGACTATGTACAGCCTTTTCGAAAGCTGACAATAGAAGCTGGTGTAAAAGCAATCCTGCGTAATAATTACAGTTTATCTGGTGCGCAGAACTTTTCAGTAATTGATGGAAAAAACGTTTTAACGGAAGATCCGGAACGGGCGGATAACTTTAATTATCGGCAGAACATCTATAGTGCCTATAATTCTTATACTTACCAGCTGACCAACTGGACGGTAAAAGCAGGGGTACGTCTGGAACAGACGCAGGTCGATGCCGATTTTGTGACTAATAGCAGTGTGCTGGAACAGAACTATATTAACCTGGTACCATCTCTTTCTATTCAGCGCAGGTTCAAGAATAACCAAAGTCTTACTCTCGGATTTACTAACAGGCTCCAGAGGCCGGGCATCTGGCAGCTGAACCCTTTTGTAGATCGTTCCAATCCGCAGATCATCAGAACCGGTAATCCTGATCTTCAACCGGTAACGAGCAGTCTGGTCGAACTGAATTATTCCAGGTCGGGAACACATACGCTAAATATCAAAGCAAGTTATTTTTATACAGGCACGGCAATCCAGAATGTTACCAGGCTGATTGCTGATACACTGTCCCTGAATACCTATGCCAATGTGGGGACCAACCGGATCGTGCGACTTGATTTTAATGATAACATACCTATCGGAAAAAAGATCAACTTCAGCCTTAATACTAATATATTTTATGTGTGGATCAGCGGATATGATAACGGACAGTTCTACAAGAATAAAGGGCCAAGGACCAATACTTTCGCCAGTATGAATTATAAACCGGGCAAAGAGTGGTCGCTCACGGCAAGTGGTGGCTACAACCGCAGGTATATTAACCTGCAGGGGAGTTCAAAAGATTACGCTTATTCGAATCTCTCTGTAGCAAAAAGTTGGTTCAGTAAGAACCTGACTATAACGGGTACTGTAAGTAATCCTTTCCAGGCGCGTTACGCATTTACGCAATACAGCCGCACCAATGATTTTTATCAGTCTAACACCAGTAACAGTTATTACCGGACATTTAATGTGAGCCTGAATTATAAGTTTGGTAAGCTGACGAGCGACATTAAAAAGAGCCAGCGGTCGATTAAAAACGACGACAAAAGCAGCTCAAATTAACAGCCTGCGTTAATTGCAATCAGTGATAAAGCCGGGAGGCTGATAACGTAATGGATCCGGATTATTTAATGATTAATTAGATGATTTATATCTTTTACATTATTTATGATTGCTTTTAATTCCTGCCCCAGAACGTTTCCTATATCGTCACTCGACCCGATGCTTGTGTATCTGACGATCCCTTTATTGTCTATTATTAAGTTAGATGGATAACCAGAAATATTGAATTTTCCGGCAATATTTTTAGCATTTGCCACTACATCGTAATCAAAACTATTCTTCGCCAAAAAATTCCTGGTTTCTGATTCAGTAGATCTTGAGAATGCTAAAAAAATGATGTTTTTATCATTCTCAAACTCTTTTTTCAATCTATTTAGAAGAGGCATTTCCTCCTGACAAGGTATACAGCCTACGAACCAAAAGTTTAATACAATTGTTTTTCCCTTCAAGGATTCCATATTTACTTTTTCACCAGATAATGTGGTTGCTTCAAAGGAAGGGGATGGTTTACCTTCCATATCTTTTAATAGTTTCAGTTTTGCAAAATAGGAATTATCTGCATCCTGCGCTTTCACAGCAAGCACAGTAATCAGCAATAAACAAGTAAGGAAAATCAACAACAGCTTTTTTTTCATAGCACAATATAGTAAAACTAACTTATTAGTTATAGTTTAGGAAGATGAATTCATCAAGTTTGGCAGATTATATTTAAAATGTGCTGGATATTTTCTTACAACGCATAAATTATCATTGCTGAGTTGTTGTTTAAATAGTAGTTATTAAAATTTCTTACTAAATTAGTGGAATTACAAACAGCACGTGGTTAAATAGATGAGCATGATGTAAATAGGACTTAGCTGTAATTTTAAACAAAAATACGTATGAAAAAAATCCTTCCATTCTTAATCCTGATCTTCAGTGCAAATTTCGTTTTTGCTCAAACCAAAAATTATAAAGAAAGCAGTGAAGCCTTTCAGAGGAGCTTTAACGCCAATAAATACGATGAAATTTTTAGCAGTTTCTCCCTGGAAATGAAAAAAGCATTGCCTATGGAAAAGACAAATGAGTTTCTTACAGGTTTAAAAAGTCAGTTAGGTAATATAGCGAGTATGGAGTTTATCAAGTACCAACAGGGCACTTATGGTTTATATAAAACAAAATTTGATAAGGCCATTATGGAGGTCAATATTTCGGTTAATGATCAAAACCAGATTAACGGATTCTTCATCAAGCCTTATGAAAATTCCACTGCGAGTGAAAATAAAACTGTAAGCGCATTGAGTAACTACCCCAAGGAAATTGCTGACATGGTGTTTTCTAAAACCAGAGATTTACCAAACAATGCACAGCTTTCTATCGCCATTATTCAAAATGGAAAAACGGATTATTATGGCGTCACAAAAATAAATGACACTATAAAACCGGCGGAGAACCAAAATAAATTTTTTGAAATCGGATCGATTACAAAGGTGTTCACCTCTACAGTTTTAGCTTCACTTATTGAAAGTAAAAAAATCAAGTTGACAGACGAAATCAATTCCTATTACCCGTTCACTTTCAAAGACAACATTAAATTAACTTTTGAAAGTTTAGCTAACCATACATCGGGCTTACCTCGTTTGCCAGCAAATCTAGATACACTCAATCAGCTGAACCCCTATAAGAGTTATGGTAAACCTCAAATAGAAACATATCTTAAAAGTGTGGTAAAACTTGAACATCAACCTGCCACAATCTATTCCTATTCAAACATCGGCGCAGGGCTATTAGGTTATACACTCGGTTTGTCCCAGAAAACTAGCTTCCAGAATTTATTACAAAAAAGGGTGTTTGATAAATATAAAATGACAAATTCATTCACTACGTCACAAAATTTAGGGAACAGGCTGATAAAAGGTGTGAATAAAAAAGGGGATATAGTGCCCAATTGGGATTTTGACGCATTGTTTAGCGCAGGTGGAATCATATCGACAACGCAAGATTTAGCCAAGTTTGCAAATGCACAATTCAATCCTGATAATAAAGAACTTGCATTAACGAGAAAAACAACTTTTGTAATAAAAGGGGATACAAAAATTGGTTTAGGATGGCACAAACTGGAACATGCGAATGGCGACGAATTATTGTGGCATAATGGCGCAACAGGGGGGTACTCATCCTCCATCGTAATGAAAGTCAAAGAAAAAAGGGCAGTCATTATCTTATCGAATGTGTTTGATACTAATGATAAAATTGACGCTTTATCATTTGATTTGATAAATATCCCGAATAAAAAATAGGGAGCAAACAAAAATTTTTGCTTTAAGAATGATGAATTACTGGTTGTTAAGAACCCTGCTTTAATAGTATGAAAGGACGAATGAAATTTATCTGCCTGACATTAATTTTATATTTAGGAATTGGCTATATGTACTCTTTTGGTCAAGATCCCCCATTAAAACCTATTCCTGATTGACAAAGAAAAGTAAATAAAATACTTATAAAAGAAAAATCTAGCTATGTATTGAAAGATAGTATTGCTATGTATACTTATAATTTTAAGCTAAAAATTCTTAGGTCAAAAAAAGGTATGTCTAGAGTCGAACAGGTTTTGGTCACTGATACCTTATTGTACAAACTCTTTCCAAATTATAAAGAACTCTACGCTATTAACTATAGTTCTTTATTAGGTATTCGGAATGAAGTTAATTTGGTAATTCCCGTCCTTGTTTATAGTGTATCACCAACAGGAAAAAGTAAATACTTAAAGCAAGATTCGCAACCACTTGTAAGTATCGAATCGGCAATGGCAATCAGTCAACAGTCATTGATCTCTCTAATGCCAAAGGACATATATGAAGACGTTGTGCTTATGAAACCAGTGGTCATTAAAATCCTTAATTTAGAGTAACCTGACCTATTTTATTATATACTGACAGCGCTAAGATTATCCTGCATTATTTACTTCAAACCCGCCGTAACTCAGCATTTCCGCATTGTGTGAGATGATCAGATTTAGTCCCAGGCGATCAATCAGATCTTTTGCCTGGGTAATATTCCTGTGCATGTCGCGGATGCCCCTGATCTCAATTCCTTTTGTCAGCAGTTTGAATTTATTAGGCTCAAATTTGTCGATAAATTCTTGCAGGTCCGGACTGATCTTAACTTCCATCTTGATGTTATTTAATGGTGCAAAACAACGCTTATAACTTTAACTTAATGGTTAGTTTATGTTATGTTATCGGTCAACATGGTATTTTCCTCCATAACTCATGATGATGTAGCTGGCAGCATTACAGAGTAAGAAATTCCCTGATCGGGCTCACTTTTCACGGACACTGTTCCATGCAGCGCTTCAATATAGCTTTTAACTAAAAACAGGCCTAATCCTTTTCCTTTGATGGTGGAATGAAAACGTTTATAAGGTTTAAAGATTTCATCTCCATGTTTAACTAAGTCTATTCCGCTGCTGTTATCCGTATAAGTGATATGAATTGTATCAGCTAATTGAGTGATATTGATAACTGCGGATGGGTGGCTATTTAAGTTGTATTTGATGGAGTTGGCGATCAGGTTGTGGAATATGCTGTAGATATATGCTTTATGCGATATAATGGTAGAGGGCCTTCCGGTTATCATAACATTTATCACACTGTTAAGGCTGTTACCTGACAGGTCTGTTTTGATCTTATGAATAATGTCTTGCAGATCAAGCGGTTCAAGTTTTAGGTCCAGTGAGGTGTTTTTAGAACTCAGGATTTTACTTAAGTCAATGATTACCTCATCCAGTCTTGAAACAGAATTAAACAGGTTGGTTAAATACGGTTTCAGGTCTTCGGGGAACCCCGTTTCTAATTGTAAAAGTGTAGCCATTCCTTTGATATTAGCTACAGGAGAACGCAGATTATGGGACACAATATAGCCGAATTCGTGTAGCTCACGATTACGTTTAAAAAGATCGGAGGTTACTTGTTTTAGCTCCTGGAGCCCTTTTTTTCTTTCACTGATATCGTGCATTGCACCTACCATCCGCACTGCTGTACCATTCTGATCGCGAATAACAAAGCCCCGGTCTACCACATCTGCATATGTTCCGTCTGCTTTACGATAACGATATTCTTCTTTCCAGTTCGTTCCCTGGCCTGCACAGATTTTAGCAATCGATTTTAATACATAAGATGAGTCTTCCAAATGAATAAACTGTTGCCAGGATTCAATTGTCGCTGGTAATGAAGGAACGTTATAGCCGAATATTTTTTCAAATCCTTCCCCTAAGTATAACGTGTTTTCGCTGATATCCCAGTCCCATATTGCATCGGATGTAGCCTGGGTCACATAACCGTACCGCTTATTAGATTCTTCCAGGGAAGTTCTCATCAACTCTGTTTGTTTCGTAATACGGCCACATCGGGCAATGCAGTACATCAACTGGGTTTCATCGTCCCATTGAACACACCATAACAGGGGTACGATATGCCCGTTTTTATGCAGGTACCGGATCTGGATTTGCGTTTCGGGGCGCTCTTTTATTAAAGTTGTAACTGCTTGTTCTGCAATAAGAAGATCACGAGGATAAATGAAATCCTGATACTCCCTGCCATTCATTTCTTCAGGATTGTACCCCAGAATGGCATAAGAGGCGGCACTCACCTCTACAAACCGACCATTTACGTCAACAGTACAAATAAGGTCGACCGATAATTCCAAAAGCTTGTTCAAATCCATACACTTGAAATTAGCGTTTTTATTATTAGACTATGATGATATGATCTTGAAGATCAGTATATACTATGCGATCACAATCATAGCAAAAATCATTCAATTATTTATTCCTAAAACAATTTTGCGAATAAACAGATCAACTCTGAGGTGTGATTATGGTATAATGTTTGCACACGACTGGCATATATATGACTGGAATAGCTTGTTTCATATATTATTTAATCATTGCTCTACCCTAATCCTAATTTGCCTGTATCCAAATGATATCATCCCTGAAACCTATTAACATAATAATTGTTGATGATAGCCTCAGCAATCTTACGATATTGAAAGAGGTTTTGGAGCGTCCCGGCGTGAATATCATATCCTCAAATGCGCCCACGGAAGTATTGGATATATGTATTAAAGAAGAAATTTCTATTGCGTTGATAGATGTGAAAATGCCTGACATGTCTGGCTTTCAATTGCTGAACCAGTTAAAAAGCAATCCGCTTACAGAGAATGTTGTGGTTATATTAATGACCGGATATTCTATGAGCACAGATGAAGTCTTTTTAGGACTCAGCAGCGGTGCGGTAGATTATTTGTTTAAGCCGCTGGATTTACACATTACCAACGCTAAAGTTAATTCGCTGCTTACTTTGATTAATTATCAGAGGGACATTCAGCAGAAAAATAAAGAGCTGGAGGATTTTCAGCTCAATTTATATCAGGCGGTTGAGGAAGCTAAAAAGGGGAAAGCTATAAAAGAAAATTTCCTGGCCAATATGAGTCATGAGATCAGGACGCCGTTAAACGCAATCGTTGGTATTACCAATTTATTGAAAGGGTCTGAACTGAATGATATGCAGCAGAAAATGCTGCAATTGATGGATTTCTCTTCTACCGCGCTTCTGGGCATAGTAAATGATGTTTTGGAAAGCTTTCAGATTGACGCTGGCAAGGTGACATTAAATCCGGTAAATACGGATATAGCGGGGCTTTTTGCCATTGTTGGAGATACGATGCAACCTCTGGCGATTGAAAAAGGTTTGATGCTGACTTATGATATTACCGGACCTGTACCACATTCGCTGGTGGTGGATCCGTTGAGGTTAAAGCAGATCCTGATGAACCTGATCAACAATGCTATAAAATTTACCTCATCGGGAAAGATAGAAGTAATATTGGATCCGGTAACTATCACCCCTACACATGCTGAATTAGCATTTACAGTAAAAGACACTGGTTTAGGTATACCAGAAGAGGCGATTAATCAAATATTTGAACGTTTTGAGCAAGTTGAAGATAAGACCTGGCAGAAATTTGGTGGTACAGGACTCGGGTTGTCGATAGTAAAACGATTATCTGAATTAATGGGTGGTAAAATAGACGTAAAGAGCACCCTGAATGTTGGTACTGCTTTTACTTTTACCGCATCATTTCTATTGTCTTCCAAACTAGCAGAGGAACAGCAAAATTCCGTTTCTACTTCTTTATCCGCTTTAAAGCATTTCGATAATGTACGTGTTTTACTGGCTGAAGATAATGCGATTAACCAGTTTGTGGCGGTCAGGATACTGCAAAGCTGGAATGTGAATGTGGAAGTCGCCCTTAATGGATTAGAAGCCTTCCACAAAGTTGCCGCAGATGATTTTGACCTCGTACTGATGGATACGCATATGCCGGTATTAAACGGTATTGAGGCGACAAGAAGAATCAGAACGGAGCTTGGTGATGATAAAAATAACATTCCGATCATTTCATTTTCTGCTTCAGTAATTGAACATGAACGAAAGGAAGCACTGGATGCGGGGGTGAATGACTTTCTTGAAAAACCATTTAACCCGCAAATCCTGCACGATAAAATATCAAAAGTTATCAGAAGCAAACAAGAGACTCCGTCAGACTTATCAGTATAAATGTTGTGGAAGCATAGATATTTACCGGAGGATGGGGTAGATAAAAAGCTATGTGCCAAGTGACACAAACAAAACCTTGTATTTTATGGTTAGACGATTACTATGGAATTCACACGTATTTTTTCTGACGGACTTGACTTTAGTCTGGCATTCGAAGTAATCTTCCGGACTTTTATCATGTTTATGCTCATACTGATTGTATTGAGGGCATTAGGGAAAAGAGGGATCCGTCAGCTTTCGCTGTTTGAAGTAGCTATAATTATCGGTTTGGGTTCCGCTGCGGGCGATCCGATGTTCAATGAGGATGAGCCTATTGTCCCGGCAATTATTGTATTCCTGACCATTTGTGCTTTCTACCGCGTGATTACCTGGCTAGCTGCTAAAAGTGACCGTTTTGAGCGAATTCTTGAAGGAAAACCAATTTATATTATTGAAAGCGGCGAATTCAAAGTAGAAAGTCAGGATAAACATGACTATGCGACAGATGAGTTTTTTGCTGAGATGCGCCAGCAGAATATCGAACACCTTGGGCAGATTCATACTGCCATGCTGGAAACAAATGGGAATGTGAGTTTTATTTTTTTTGCTGACGGAGACGTTAAACCCGGCATGCCGATCTGGCCACTACTTTACAATAAAAAGAGTGAGATTATTTCTGCTGAAGGTGACTATGCCTGTACACATTGTGCATGCGTTACCGCTATCTCTGCTTCAACCCATACTTGTGAACACTGCGGTGGAAAAGAGTGGGTGAAGGCAATAGCTTCTAAAAGAATCGGCTAAAATCCCTTCCATATATTTCCTTTATAACGGCAACTTCAGGCAATGTCCGGAAGTATGCATCTGATTGTTAGATTGTTATATTATTTGTTTTTACATTCGTACAACGAGTTCGAGCTACCGGTACGCAATGACTTGAATTAACAGATTAATAAACAATTTAAAAATTAAAATTATGGGAACTTTCACACCAGGGGCAATGGGCCCCGTAAATGGAAAAGTAGGTACACTTATCGCTTCAAAATGGAAAAGAACTTTTGTAGCACGTGGTTTATCCGCTAAATCTAAAAAACCAGCATCACTGTCGCAGGCAGATCACCGGGCAAAATTCGGTGCAGTTACCAAACTGCTCGGCCGGGTAAGCGACCTGATTATCGTAGGCTATCAAAATACCACAAACGGCAACAATACGGCTATGAATGTTGCATCAAAATGGCATCTGGCAAATGCGGTAACTGGTGTTTATCCTGATTATGAAATTGATCTTCCAAAGCTGACGCTGAGTGTAGGCAAAGAAACGCAAGTTCAAAATGCTTATTACAGTACACTGGCTGCCGCACCGGAAAGATTAATTACAGTATCATGGGAAGTAAATCCGTTTAAACCGGCAAAAACGCTGGATACGGATAAATTAACTGTACTGCTTTACAGCGTAGAGAAAGACAAGTTTATCACTTTCGTTTCTATCGCCGCCAGGGCTGCACTGACTGCGGTAATGGATCTTCCGGATAAATATGCTGGCGACACCATGCATGTATGGATCTTCTTTACATCCGCAGATGGAAAGCTGGTTTCACAAAGCGATTACCTTGGACTGATCACAGTTCTTGATTAACGTTAAGTTATCCCGGCGGTGTTTATGAGGCCCTGCCGGGGTTTCTTCTCTTCTTTCAATTCTTTACTATTTCATTCTAAATTTTTATATCATGACAAACTTGAATTTAAAGTTGCCTGGCTGGTTTATGCCAAAAATTTCGATGGCAACGGTATTAAAAAAAGCAGAACCACTGCTATTGTTCCTGGTCTTTCTCTGCGTGTGGGTTTTTGCTCCCTACTGGCTGAGGATGGCAGATGAAACGGTAGGAAATGTGGATCAAAGTATCTGGCTGTTGATTTTGCTGAGCCTGATTTGTTTCCTGATGATTTCCGCATTGTGCTGGTGGTTGTTACAGCGTTTTTGGCTACTGGCAGGTCTGCCGCCCCTTTTATTTATGGTTTCACAATTTAACACTTTACAGTTATGGCAGCAATTAAGCTTTTACTGGTTGTCTTTTGCTACACTCTTATTAGTGGCAATGGGCAGTTTAACGGCGATCTGTTAAAACAGACGGTTACCGATAGATCACAGCTGGTGGCTATCGCTGAAAAAGAAATAGGAGTCAGGGAGCTGTCGGGCAACAATGATGGAGCACGTGTAGAGGCCTATCTGAAAGTTACCGGGCTCCGTAAAGGAAATCCATGGTGTGCTGCCTATGTCTCCTGGGTTTATCGACAGGCCGGGTTCGCCGCACCTGCATCCGCATGGTCTCCTGATCTTTTTCCCGCTTCCAGGATAACTAAAGATGTTTTACCTGGAAATGTACTGGGAATCTTTTTTCCTGAAATGCCCCGCATTGCTCATGTGGGGTTGATTATTAAACAGGATGGTGACTGGATCGTGTCGGTGGAAGGGAATACGAATGTTGCTGGCAGCAGAAACGGGGATGGAGTTCACCTTAGACGAAGGCACCATAGAACGGTTTACCGGATTGCGGACTGGGTAAAGAATGGGAGGAAGGTGTCATGAAATATAATTTCCATTATCTGATTTTACTGGTTACTGTTACCGGATGTGGTATGTTACGTGATACTTCAAAAACGGCGGAGGCCGATCATCAGCTTTTGCAGCGTAGTAGCGATTTAAAAGTTGAATCAGCTCATGAACAGATAAAAAAGGGTTCCTCGGTGTTGCTTTTTTCTGATTCTTCTAACCAGGATTATACCTTACAGGTCTGGCCCAAAGGTAGATTCAGCTATTCTGCCGCAAGTGGATTTGAAGGTGAGGCAGAAAAAGTGCTGGTCAGCGGTAAGCTGAAGCAAAGTGGTTCCGGATCGGTTATGTCCGGCCTAGAAGAAACCTCTAAATCCCAGACAAAGTTCAGCCGTGAACAGCAATCAAAAATGGCATCGGGCCACAAATTAACAGTCAGCAAAAAAACGGTATCACTAAAATGGGTGATCGTTGGAGTGGTTGCACTCCTTTTTGCCGGCTTCCTCTTTTATAAACTTAAATTTTAAATATCATGTCAAGAACAACGATGGAGTACTTAGGAGTGATTTCCTACACAGCCAAACGGCCTTTTAAAAATGCGGAGAAGAAAATTAAAAAACCTGCGACCAGGAGGCAAAAGGAACAGCGTACAAAATTTGCAAGGGTGATATCTTTTTTAACCCTTTAATGCTGATCAGTATGGCTTATTTTAAAAAAGGGCTGTTGTTAGCCTTCGTACCAGTAGAAATAGATCACTTAAGTATCCGGAGGCGCATCAGCAAGAGCAGAAGACCGCCGGTAAAAATACCGCTAAAAGTATTGCGTCCTGTGATATATAACTTTTATAATCAACTGAAGGTGTCGGACAGCGGTTTGGAACCCGTACTAAAACCTGTACGGGTAAAAGATTACAGCGATTATGAAACCGATTATCACGGGTTATTATTAAGCACCGGGATAATAATCCAGTTGCCAGCATATGGCAGCTGGAAATTGTATTTACAACCAGTCTTTCCTTTTAAACCAGAAATAGATCAGCGCTGTAACTGCCACCATTAAAAGAAGTACCGCAGGATAACCCACCTTCCAGTCCAGCTCCGGCATGTATTTGAAGTTCATTCCGTAAATGCCCGCAATAAAGGTCAGCGGCATAAAAAAAACCGAAAATATGGTCAGGATTCGCATGATCTCATTTGTTTTCTGCGAAGAAGTAGAAAAATAGATCTGGAGTAACTGGTTAATGTTTTCGTATAGTGAGCCGAAAACGTTAAGCACTTTTACGTACAGATCCCTCATATTTCGAGTATCCTCGTCGCCATCTGAATTATCGATATTGTCTATGATTTCCTGGGATAATACCAGCAATCTATGTAACAGATCAATTTTTCGTTTTAAGTGGTAGAGGTCTTTGAGTAACGAACCTTTTTTCTTTCTTAAAAATACAGTTTCCTCATACAGATCCGCGGATTTTAAAAGGAGAGTAGAGGCGTGGTCGTACGTTCCCAGGCAATTTAATATAATTTCATTTAGCGCTTCAGGTACTTCTTTACAGTGACCTGAATCTACCAGACTTTTGATGTTTTTAATAAAGCTGTATTGACCATGATGTATGGTGATGATAAAGCTGTCTGCGTAAAATATTGCGATTTTATCGGTAAGTTCCTGAATGCTGTCTTCTTCAAGAGTATCATTTCCGTTGTGGACACGGAAAATAATAAAATTGTATTGTTTCCGGCGTTCGTATTTTGGCAGGTGATCTGGTTGAAAGAAATCCTGAAGGAGTGCATCATGTAAATTGTATTCATTTGCGAGCTTTGCCAGTTCGTCTTTTTCAGGCTTGGTCACATCTAACCATGTGAAACCATTTTCCTTCTGCTCTGCCAGTTGATTTACCATTTAACTTTTTTATTGATCGTTCAAAAGTGATAAATTATAATTGATTCCTCGGTATTATCCCCCTGCAATGAAGAATTTATGGTACTGGTAAATTAAAATATATAAAAACTTCTGAACGCATAAGATATTGTTCGGCAATGGAAACGCTGCGTTAAGCGGATCATCAGTTAGGAAGGGTAAGCTAATTTGATTTTAGCTTTACCCTGAATGTTGAACCTTTTCCAATTTCGCTCTCTACAGATATACTGCCTCCAGCTGATTTAACTATCTCATTGACCAGGAAAAGTCCGATACCGGTTCCTTCTACGGATAGCTCTATTCTTGAATATTTAGTAAAAATTGTCTCCTGATCTTTTTCTGCAATACCTATTCCGTTGTCTGAAATGCTGATCTCTATAAAATCATCTGTCCGGCGGGTGGAAATCATAATTTCCGGATTACGTCCGGGAGCCTGATATTTAATCGCGTTATTGATCAGGTTATAAATCACACTCCTGAGTTTTCGTCTGGCAAAAGTAATTTCGGACACCTGGATATCAGCGTCAATAATTGCTTTTGATGCTAAAATTTGCGGTGCGAGGGTTAACCTGACATCTTCCAGTATATTCTGGAAATCGAGTAATTCTTCCTCTGCTTTATAACGATGGGTCTGCTGCCTTGAATCGGTCAGTTCGCCTATAATATCCTGCATTTTTACAAGACTATTCTCCACCTTCTGTAATAATAAAGGAAATTTTTCCATCCCTTTGTCGGGCAGTTTTTTCAGCAGTTCTATAGTTAAGCTCAGGCTTGTTAATGGCGTTTTAATATCATGTGAGATTGTATCCAGTAAAATTTCATGTTCAGCAATCAGCTTCTCCTGGTCTTTCAGGTCTTTGATCCGCATGGTAATTTCAACAAAAGTTATAATTACACCGTTAGTTTTATTATCTCTTCTGATTTTATAGGGAAGGATATTCATCTGATACCAGCGAAGATCCGTAGTCTGTATTTCCTTTTCGAGTATATCCCCTGTATTAATAACCTGTTTAATATTATCAATAATGGTAGGAAAGCGGAAATTCTCATGGATTTCAGAGAAAGATCTGCCCACATCGCTCATCATAAGGTTGAATTGCTTCATTGCGGGAGGAGTGAACTTTCTTAGGATTAAGTTCGCATCCACAAACAGCTGTGGAATAATTGTGTTACTGAAATAGTTTTCTAGTTCTTCATTCAATTGTAGCAGCTCAGTAATTTGCTGGTTTTTATTCGTCATTCTAGTGTTTTGCTAAGAGCGTATTAATTTATTTGTGGAATTTAAATAGCATTGATACCAGAAGTAATTTTGCCATTTGGTCAACAAGACAAGCCGCCTACTATAATCAAATTTAAAACATAAAGTTTTAAATCCATTAATTCTGTTGTTGAAAAATTACAACTGAAACTTCTGCGGATCTGAAAATTATCTCAATTTCTAATACCCAAAACTATTATGACATTCTAATGTTAAACCGGATGTGACCTAGCTAATTCCACAATACTAATGCAACCTGCAACTGAACAACCCTATTTATACATTTTTGCCAAAGGCGAAATGGCCGATCGTACCCGGTTATTCGCCTGGGAAGATACACCTGTAGGACCCATATCATCATGGCCACCTTCATTACTTATTACCGTGAACCAGATATTGGACTCGAGCTTTCCTATGTTTATCTGGTGGGGGGATGACTTTATCCAGTTTTATAATGATGCCTATCTCGAGATATTAGGAGATGATAATGACAGTAAACATCCGAAGGCTTTAGGGCAGAAAGGCGAAGAATGCTGGCAGGAAATATGGGGTTTGATTTACCCTCTTTTAGGACAGGTACTTATTACAGCTCAGCCATTGTATCTGGAAGACCAGCTTATTCCTATTTACAGAAAAGGTATACTTGACCAGGTATACTGGACATTTAGTTATAATATAATCAGAAATAATAGTGGTGAAGCAGGCGGTATACTGGTGATATGTTCGGAAACAACAAAAAAGATGGTTTTTCAGCAAGAGATTGTTAATCAGCTTACCGATAGTAATTTACGTTTTGAAAGTCTGATAAATGAAGCTACCGTAGGTAAAGAGGAAGAACAGCGTAAAAATGATTTTATCAATATGGTCAGTCATGAGCTGAAAACCCCAATTACTTCACTCAGCGCTTATTTGCAGCTGCTGGAAATTAAAGCGAAAAAGAAAGATGATACTTTTATTAGCATTGCGGTAGAAAAAGCGATTATTCAAGTTAAAAAGATGACTGCATTAATCAATGGATTTTTGAATATATCACGTCTGGAATCCGGTAAAATCCAGATCGACAGAGAAAAATTTGATATGGCTGTTTTATTACAGGAAATAGAAGATGAATTTACAGCGACTATCAGTTCACATATCATAAAAGTAACCACGCCATGCGAAAATATGGTTTACGCCGACCGGGAAAAGATCAGCCAGGTCATTAACAATTTTATTACGAATGCGATTAAATATTCACCTGCAGGTACAGCCGTAGAGGTAAGTTGTGTGATGGTAGATGATATGTTCCAGGTTAGTGTAAAAGATGAAGGAACGGGGATATCTGACAACGAGAAAGATAAAGTTTTTGAAAGGTTTTACAGGGCCGCCACGGCAGTAAGCGGGTTGGTTTCCGGCTTTGGTATAGGCTTATATTTATGCGCCGAGATTATCCAAAGGCATCAGGGGCAGATCTGGGTAGAGAATAATTTACCAGGTAAAGGTTCGGTTTTTTACTTCCGCTTACCTGCTTATACTTAGACTTTAGATATTAAAACAGGCTAATTCTTTTGCAGAGGTAAGTGGATATAAAATGTTGTTCCTTTATTTTCTTCACTTTCAAACCAGATATGTCCATTGTGCCATTCAATAATGGTTTTAATGATTGACATGCCGAGGCCGGTA
>Ga0247813_10001794_pt1 | contig 15640 bp, 11 predicted proteins | sample UWRJL169409C1_FD_180719 | JGI IMG/M metagenome (GOLD analysis project Ga0247813, IMG submission 180719) | Plant litter microbial communities from Arlington Agricultural Research Station in Wisconsin, United States - UWRJ-L169-409C-1 | ecosystem: Environmental > Terrestrial > Plant litter >... | reverse complement strand
CATTGATGTCCGAGAACTGTCGACGGGAGCCCTGGACCTGACCGGTGTACACCGGCAAGGGAGACAGGAACAGCGTCTCGGTCGCGCCTTCCACCCTGATCTCTCCTGCTGCAGGGCGTTGACTGCGCACGTCGAGCGCAGGGGTCGCCGACGCCGTCGTGCTGTTTTTCTTGAAGAATCGCTTGAACACGCCCGCTCGCCGCACTGCCAACGTTGCATGATTTCACAAGGGGTAATTGGCTGTCACCAAACCCTGAAATCGCCCCGGGTATAGTGATCCATCCTCACCAAAAGGATCGATGCTATGCAGAAGGGCTCGGATCTACTGGTCAAGGCGCTGGAGAATGAAGGCGTAGACCGCATCTTTGGCGTGCCGGGCGAGGAGAACCTGGATTTCCTGGAGTCGCTGCGGACCTCGCGCATCGAACTCGTACTCACCCGCCACGAACAGGCCGCCGCCTTCATGGCCGCCACCCACGGCCGGCTCACGGGCAGGCCGGGCGTCTGCCTGGCCACCCTCGGCCCCGGCGCCCTGAATTTCTCCACGGGTGCTGCGTATGCACACCTGGGCGCTTGGCCGATGATTCTCATCACCGGGCAAAAGCCCGTAATGAGCGCCAAGCAGGCGCGCTTCCAGATCGTGGATATCGTGGCGTCGATGAAACCGCTCACCAAAATGACACGCCAGATCGTCAGCCCGGCCGCGATTCCGGCCACGGTGCGCGATGCGTTCCGCGTGGCCATGGAGGAGCGCCCCGGGCCGGTGCATCTGGAACTGCCGGAGGATGTCGCCGGCGAAGAGGTGGAGGACATCCCCGTCATCCCGGTCCACCCGCTGGAGCGACCGATCGCATCCTCTGCCGCGCTCGACCGCGCAGAAGCGGCGATCCTGGCGGCGAAGCGGCCGCTGGTGATGATCGGCGCGGCCGGAAGCCGCCCGTGGCTCACCGAAGCGCTTTCCGCCTTCGTGGCGCGCACGCGCCTGCCGTTTTTCAACACGCAGATGGGCAAGGGGGCCGTCACCGGCGGCTCCAACCTTTACATGGGCACGGCCGCGCTCTCCGAGGGCGACTATGTGCACGAGGCGGTTGCCCGCGCGGACCTGATCATCGCCATCGGCCATGACACCGTCGAAAAGCCGCCGTTCCTGATGAAGAGCAGTGGTGGCCCCAAGGTCATACACCTCAGTTTCCAGTCCGCCACCGTCGAGCAGGTCTACCACCCGGATATCGAAGTGCTGGGCGACATCGGCGCCTCGGTCGACGCGTTGGCCAATCGGCTGGAAGGCCGCCTGGCGGCTGACGAAGGCATGATCGAGCTGCGCCAGAAGATCCTTGCCCATCTCAACGACCGCGCCGAAGAGGACCGCTTCCCGATCACGCCGCAACGGGTCGTGCATGACGTGCGCCAGGCGATGCCGGAGGACGGCATCGTCTGCCTGGACAACGGCATGTACAAGATCTGGTTTGCCCGTAATTACCGCACGCATGTCGCCAACACATTGCTGCTCGACAACGCGCTCGCCACCATGGGCGCTGGGCTGCCGTCAGCCATGATGGCAGCGATGCTGTACCCGAAGCGCCGTGTCATGGCCGTGTGCGGCGACGGCGGCTTCATGATGAACTCGCAGGAGATGGAGACCGCGGCTCGGGCTCAACCTGGTCGTGGTGATCCTCAACGACAGCGCCTACGGCATGATCCGCTGGAAGCAGGCGGTGGACGGCTTCGAGGATTTCGGGATGCGCTTTGGCAACCCGGATTTCGTGAAATATGCAGAGGCGTACGGCGCCAAGGGGACCCGGGTGACCGCGGTCGGCGACCTTGTGCCGATGATCGAGGCCGCCTTCGCTGACGGCGGTGTACACGTGCTGGACGTGCCGATCGACTATGCCGAAAACACCCGTGTATTGGTGGATGAACTGCGCAATCGCACGCCGGATGTGGGCTGCGCTTGATCCCCATCCCAGAACTTCACCCGAGGAAACCGACATGTTGACCGTCGTACAGGCCTTCGACCGCGCCCCCATCACGGACATCGGGTTTGACTCGGCCACCGCGCTGGAGCGCAAGCTCAACGCTGCCGAGCGGGCTTTCAAGGACCGCGATGGCTGGCTCGCCCCGCACCAGCGCATCGTGATCCTGCGCAGGATCGCCGCCCTGATGGACGCCAGGCGCGACCATCTGGCCCTGCAGATCGCGCGCGAGGGCGGCAAGCCGCTGGCGGATGCCATCGTTGAAACCACGCGCGCCATTGATGGCGTACACAACGCCGCCGATGAACTGCGCAACGCTGCCGGCCGCGAGATTCCCATGGGGCTCTCCGCCGCGGCGGAAGGGCGCTGGGCGTTCACCACCCGCGAGCCCATCGGCATCGTGGCGGCGATCTCGGCGTTCAATCACCCGCTGAATCTGATCGTCCACCAGGTGGCGCCTGCCATCGCCGTCGGTTGCCCGGTCATCATCAAGCCCGCCTCGGCAACGCCCTTGTCCTGCCTGGAGTTCGTGGCGATGGTGCATGAGGCCGGGTTGCCCGAGCCGTGGTGCCAGAGTTTCCTCCCGGAGGGCAATGATCTGGCCGAAGCGCTGGCCACCGACAAACGCATTGCCTTCCTGAGCTTCATCGGCTCGGCGAGGGTAGGGTGGTCACTGCATGCCAAGCTGGCGCACGGCGCGCGCTCGGCACTGGAGCACGGCGGTGTTGCGCCGGCCATTGTCGACCGCAGCGCCGACCTGTCCAGGATCATCGAGCCGATCGTGAAGGGCGGCTACTACCACGCAGGCCAGGTGTGCGTGTCCACACAGCGCATCTTCGTCCACAACGATATTGCCGACGATTTCACCCAGGCCCTCATCGCCCGCGTCGAGCGGCTGCGAACCGGTGACCCGACCGTGAAGGACACCGAGGTTGGCCCGTTGATCCAGCCGCGCGAGGTCGACCGCGTCGCCGAGTGGATCGACGAAGCGGTGAGCGGCGGTGCGCAGCTGGCTGCCGGCGGCAAGCGCCTGTCTGAAACCACCCTGCAGCCCACTGTGTTGCTCGATCCGCCCGGTGATGCACGTATCACCACGCAGGAAGTGTTCGGCCCGGTGGTGGCGGTGTATCGCCATACCAACCTCGACGAGGCCATCGCGCGCGCCAACGCCTTGCCGACCGCGTTCCAGGCCAGCGTCTTCGCCCAGGACATCGACATCGCCCTGCGCGCCGCCAATCGTCTGGATGCATCGGCGGTGATGATCAACGACGCGACCGCGTTCCGCACCGACTGGATGCCCTTCGCGGGCCGGCGCGAATCGGGCTACGGCACCGGCGGCATCCCGTACACGATGCGCGACATGTCGCAGGAAAAGATGATCCTGATGCATAGAAGCTGAGCGGGTGGGATGGCCTTCACGCTGTCTCTACCTCTCCCGGCATCAACTGAACGCCGGTCATGGCGCTGGCCTAAACGCCGCTATAGTCCGAACTCCCCAAACGACGGAGACAGTGAAATGTTCCCTACCAAACAACATCTGACGACCGCACGTACGCTTGGCGTGGCACTCATCGCAGGCATCAGCCTCAGTGCCTGCGCCACCTATAAAGATGATTTTGCAAGGATCGACTCACGCCTCGACCAGCTGGACGTGAAGGTGCAGGGTGCCGCCCAGAGCGCCGAATCGGCCAATCAGTCCGCACAGCAGGCCAACCAGCGCCTGGACCAGATTGAAGGCCGTGTGCAGCAGCTCGAGCAGGCGCCTCGCCGCAAGCCGCGCGGCTGATCGCACCTGCACACTCGATGAGGAGCGTCTGAATCAGGAACCAGTGGCCTTTGCGGGCCATTGGCTTCCTTCGCTCGCACAATCTTCATTCCAAGGAATTTCCCCATCCGTACGCACTCTTATGTTGTAGTCCGCGCCTTGGGCGCTGCGCTGGCGCTGGCGTTCACCAGCGTCGGCGTGGCCAGCGCGAAAGACGCCACCGCGCAGCCGGTCGCCGCCGTAGATGAGCTTCCGCAGGGCCAGGAAGTCTCAGAAACCGTCATTGAGCTGGCGGGCTGGGTTGTTGCAAGCAAAGACAGCCAAGGGTATCCGTTCGCCATCATGGACAAGGCCGCTGCACAGGTGCTGGTCTTCGATGGCGACGGCCGTCTCCGGGGCGCGGCTCCAGGTCTGTTCGGCTCGGCGACCGGCGACCATACCGCTCCCGGCGTGGCGGGCCTGGCGCTTCGCGAGATCCCGGGGCGGGACAGGACGACCCCCGCAGGTCGCTTCATTGGCGGCTACGGCCCGTCCATCGACGCCGGACGCGTGCTGTGGGTGGACTACGATTCGGGGGTCGCCCTGCACCCGACCGCTACCGGCGTTCCGGCCGAAAAGCGGGAACAGCGCCTTGCATCGCCATCCCCGGATGACAATCGGGTCACTCACGGCTGCATCAACGTCTCCAACGGATTCTACGAGCAGGTCGTTCGCTCCACCTTCGAGCGCGGCGGCGTGTTCTACATCCTGCCCGACAAAGCGTCGATAGCGGAGACCTTCCCGGAATTCGCGCAGAGCCGCGCAGCGACGCAGGGCGGCGAAGAAAAGGCCTCACGCGCTTCGCGGAAGTGACACGCGCGAAGGTTCCGCTACCGAAGCGCGCTGAATCAACGCGTGCGCAAGCAGATGGTTGACGGTGGTGCGCGGCGAGGACGGTGAGCGGCGGATCTCCCGCAGCAGGATGTCGATGGCGGTGTCGGCCATGTCCGCCACCGGCTGATGGATCGTGGTCAGTTCCGGCCACACCATCGTCGACGCGGAGGTGTCGTCGAAGCCCACCACGGACAGATCACCCGGGACGTCCAGGCCGCGACGATGCGCCACTGAGACAACGGCCGATGCCATGTCATCATTGCTGGCGAAGATCGCACTGGGTGGCATGGGCAGGGTCAACAGCCGTTCGGCCGCCTCCAGCCCCGAGCGGTACGTGAAGTAACCGCGCTGGACGAGTGCATCGTCGTAGCCGATGCCGGCGTCAGCCAGCGCATCCCGGTAACCCTGCCAGCGGTCTGCACTGGCGGTCTGGTTCGGATCGCCAGTGATGTAGCCGATGCGGGCATGTCCATTGCCGATCAGGTGCGACACCATCTCGTGGCTCGCGCGACGATCATCGATGCGAACGCAGGACAGCCTGTCGCTGAAGTGGCTGGAGGCAATGGCGACCACGGGAATACCCGCGGTCACGAATGCGTCGACGATGTCCTCCGACTCGCACAGCGGCGGTGGAAGAATGACGCCCGCCACACGGGTGGCGAGTTGCCGCGCCGCCTCGCGACGTGCCTCGGCGTCCAGTTCATCCCAGGTCGAAATCACCAGCTGCGCCGCTGCCCGGGTAGATCCCCGCAGCGCGCCGACCAGCAGTTCGCGCAGGTAGTTTGAGCTGGGGTTGGTGTAGATCAACGCGATACAGGTGTGTTGCGCCGCCTCCAGGGCGCTTGCGGCGAGGTTGGGCCGGTAATCCAGTTCGCGCACGCTGCGCATCACACGCTCACGGTTGCCATCGCGCACGCCGGCATGGCCGTTGATCACGCGCGACACCGTCATCGCGGAGACGCCTGCATGCGTTGCGACGTCATCGATGGTGATGGCGCTCGCCTTTCGCCGGACCACTTTGTGGCTGTTCTTCAAGGCCTGGCCTCCTTTGTTGCGCTGCATGATGACAAGCGCGACCACGGGTGATTAGTCTGCGCCCGTGACGCGATGGTAGCGCTACCACTGTGCCGGGGTAAGGCCAGCGGGTACCCCCCCTATACCACGCGGCTGTTCTGGCAAGCCTGAAAGCGAGTTTGAGTCGCAGTGAGCGCACAGCGCGCTGCGATGTTCGGTGTGGAAGACGGGCATCGCCCGTACGTGCCCCCAGGAGGGGCGGTACATCCATTCGATCGTATGTCAGAGGGGAGAGTCATGAGCGCGTTTACTGTCCGTCGTACGCCAGACCGGAGGGCTCGTTCATGAGCCGCACGTTGGCGAAGTTCACCTCCAGAGCCATGTTTACGTTTGTCGGTGGCGTTCTGGTCATCAATCCCGCATTCGCACAGGATCCGGCAACACCGGCCCCCGCCACCCAGCCGCAGGCGCAGGCCAGCCCGACACAGCTGGACACCGTCCAGGTCACCGGCATCCGCAACAGCCTCAGCCAGGCCATGGACATCAAGCGCGACGCGCCTGGCGTGGTGGATGCCATCAGCGCCGAGGACATCGGCAAGTTCCCGGACACCAACCTGGCCGAGTCCCTGCAACGCATCACCGGCATCTCGATCGAGCGCCGTGATGGTGAAGGCGCACAGGTCACCGCGCGTGGCTTCGGCCCCCAGTTCAACATGGTGACCCTCAACGGCCGCCAGATGCCGGGCGCCGATGCGTTCGGTGCCTCGGGGCAGGTCGCCATCGGTGGTGTGGACGGCGGTACGCGTGCCTTCAACTTCGCCCAGTTGGCCGCCGAAGCCATCAATGGCATCGAGGTCTACAAAACCAGCCAGGCCAATGTCCCCAGCGGCGGCATCGGCGCCACGATCAACATCCTGACCGGACGCCCGTTCGATCATGACGGGACCGTCGCCAGTGCCGGTGCCAAGGTCGTCTCCGACCAGAGCCAGCCGTTCGACAACGACCTGACGCCCGAACTGTCCGGCATCTTCAGCTACAGCAACCCGGACAAGACCTTCGGTGTCGGGGTGAGTGCGAGCTACCAGAAGAGAAAGGGCGGCTCGGTGCAGGCCACCAACAACTACTGGAACATCCAGCCGTGGACCGGCACGATGCCCGGCAACCCGACCGTGGTCAATGCACCGGCGGTGGGTGAGCTGTATGGTCGCCCGAACGACCTTCGCTATGCGTTCTCCGAGTTCGAGCGTGAGCGCATCAATGGTCAGGCGGTGCTGCAGTTCGCCCCGACCGACGCGGTAACCCTGACCCTGGACTACACCTATTCGACGAACGAGATCACCGAGAACCGTGGCGAACAGGGCATGTGGCTGCAGAACAGCAACTACACCGACATCACGTTCGACACCAGCGGTGCGGTCGCGACGCCGGTCTATATCCGCGAGATCGCGGGCACCAAGGATTTCGGGCTTGAACAGCAGCGCAGCATGCAGAAGTACAAGCTGGGATCGCTCGGCTTCAATGCGCTGTGGAACGTCACCGACCGGTTCAAGCTGACCTTTGACGCGCACAATTCGAAGAACGAAAGTCTTCCGAATGATCCGCTCACCGGCGGCGGCTCCATCTTCAGCAGCATCGCCGGCACCAACAACTGCACCACCGGCCCGCATTGCGGTGGGTCGTGGGTGCAGGAAATGAACTTCAACAACGGCTTGCCGGTCGGCACCCAGGTCTGGTACCCGAGCACGGCCGATGCCATCGCCAAGACCAATGGCGTGGTCAACCCCGGCTTCGTACCGGGTGAGATTGGTTCGCAGGTGCTGCGCATCAACTCGCAGACCCAGGTCAGCGAGATCAAGCAGAGGCGCGTTGACGGTGAGTGGAGCTTCGACAAGGGTCGCTTCCAGTTCGGCGTGGACTCGAGCAAGCAGACCACCCACCGCATCCAGGCAGCGGAGAACTACAACACCTTGGGCGACTGGGGCGTGGCCAACGTGGACGGGGATGTGGCCAACGGGCTGATGGACCTGCTGCAGCCGGTCAACATCATCGGCTTGTTCAACGACTTCAATGCCAACAGCTTCACCGCCTGGCGCGGCGATGCGGGCCGCCTTGCTCAGTGGGCAGCGGACAACTATGGCGCCAGTCTCGGCGTCAGTCCGCAACGCGCCGCCGACAACCTGGTGGAGGAGAAGACCAAGTCGGCCTATTTCCAGGTCGAGCTGGACGGAGAGCTGGGCGGGCTGCGCACCAATACCCGTCTGGGCGTGCGCTATGAAACCACCGATGTGGTGTCGACGTCCGTCATCGCCATCCCGGAAGCCATCGAGTGGCAGTCCAACAACGACTTCCGCGTGGTGTTGTCCGACGAGCAGCAGCCGTTCACCGAAAAGAACAGCTACAGCTACATCCTGCCCAACCTCGACTTCAGCATCGACCTCATGGACGACCTGAAGGCGCGCGTCTCGTTCGGCAAGAGCATCGCGCGCGCGCCGATCGGCAACCTCTACGCAGGCCCGACCGCGCAGCAACCGTTCGGCTCGGTGCTGATCGACCCGTCTTCGCGGGCCAGCGGCACCGCACAGAACCCGCAGCTGAAGCCGCTGGAGTCGGACAATCTCGACCTGGCACTGGAGTGGTACTTCGCCGATGCGAGCTATGTGTCGTTGACGTACTGGAACAAGTCCGTGAACAACTTCATCGGCAACACCATCGTGCAGGAGAATCTGTATGGGCTGAGGGATCCCACCGCCGGGCCGGATGCGCAGGCAGCGCTGGCCTTCCTCAACAGCGGCGCCTGCATCACCCAGGTCGGTGCGGCCAATGCGGCGGCCTGCTCGGCCAACGATACGGCGCTGTTCACCGCGCTGGCGCTGCTGCGCAACAATCCGGCCGGACTGGGCGCCTACAACGGCACCGACGCGCAGGTGCTGGCGACCGAGGCGGCCTACGATCTGTACGGGGAGGGCGATGACCCGCTCTACCAGTTCAACGTCAACCGTCCAATCAACCAGAACCAGGCCAAACTGCATGGCTGGGAACTCGGTGGCCAGTACTTCTTCGGGGATACCGGCTTTGGCGTCCTCGCCAATTACACCCTCGTGGATGGCGATGTCGGTTACAACAACGGCGGCGACCCGGGCATCGACCAGTTCGCGCTGACCGGCCTCAGTGACACCGCAAACGCCGTGCTAATGTACGAAAAGTACGGTTGGTCGGTACGTTTGGCGTGGAACTGGCGTGACCAGTACCTGATCCTCGCCAACCAGGGGGCCAGTCGTAATCCGTACTACGTGGAAGCGTACGAGCAGTGGGATCTGAGCGTGAACTACACGCTGGATGATCACTGGTCGTTCGGTCTTGAGGCGATCAACCTGACCGGCGAGGACGTCCGTTGGCGTTCGCGCACCTCGCAGATGATCGTGAAGCTGGCTGACCAGAGCCCGCGCTACATGCTCGGCGTTCGTTACAGGTTCTGACGTGTGGGGGTGCCGTTGCCCTGGCAGCGGCACCCGTTCAAGGGTCCTGATGGGGTGGGAAGAACACCATGCCGCGTTACGAAATGCTCAACAACATCGCCCACCGCGATCTGCGGGTGGTCACCGACTTCGGGCCCGAGTTTGGTGACGCGGTCGGCATGGTGCCGGCCTACCCGAGCGAGTTCGCCGAACTGCAGCGGGAATATCCCATTTTCCTCCGCAAGGACCCGGCAACAGGGCAGTGGCAGTCGGTGGTCCTGCTCGGGTTCGAACAGCACGAGAATCTATTCCTGCAGGACGGGCGCTGGAATGCGACATACCTGCCCGGGGCGGCGGCGAAGGGACCGTTCCTCATCGGCTTCCAGGAGCACCGGATCGACGGCGCGCTTACCCAGGAAGCCGTGCTGCACGTAGACATGGACCATCCGCGGGTCAACGCGATGCAGGGTGAGCCGGTGTTCCTGCCGCAGGGCGGCAACACACCCTACCTGGACCACATCGCAGGCGTGCTGCGCGGGATTCACGATGGCCATGCGTTTGGCGCGCAGATGTTTGCCGCGCTTGAGGCACATGATCTGATTCAACCGGTCACGCTCGATGTCCAGATCGATCCGGAGCATCGGGTCGGGGTCAACGGCCTGCACGCGATCGACCGTGACCGCCTGGCCTTGCTGGGCGGTCACGCGCTGGGCGAACTCAATCGCGCCGGCTATCTGGAAGGTGCTTACCTGATGCTCGCATCGCTGCACAACATGCGGCGCCTGATCGCCGAGAAACAACGCCGCCTGCGCAGGTCCGACAGCGCCGTTACGGCTGGCAGGAACTGACCGGTGCCCGACGGCGTCGCCATGCGGACACTGGAAGGCCTGCAGCCCACGGCACTGCCACTGGATGCGCTGGTGGCCGCTGGTGAGCCGGTGGTGCTGCGCGGCATCGTGCGCGACTGGGCGCTGGTACAGGCCGGATTGCACTCCACGCAGGAGGCAATGGCCTACCTGCGCAGCTTTGATGGCGGCGTGCCGGTTCCGTATTCCTTCGGCGGGCCGGAAATCGACGGGCGACCGTTCTACAACGCCGATTTCACCCAATTGAATGTCGAGGTCCGGCGCGGCCTGCTGACGCAGGTGCTGGACGAGATTGCCGACACCCTCGATGCGCCGCGACCGCCCACCTACTATGTCGCTTCGCTGCTGATCGATCGGGCACTGCCCGGATTCGCGCAGCACAACGATGCCGGCCTGGCCGGGCAGGGGATCGACGCCACGGCGAGCATCTGGATCGGCAACCGCGTGACCGCGTCCTGCCACTTCGACACGCCCGACAACCTGGCGTGCTGCGCCGTCGGCCGGCGCCGGTTCACTCTGTTTCCGCCGGAGCAGATCGACAATCTGTATCCGGGGCCGCTGGAACCCACGCCGGGGGGACAGGTGGTCAGTGTGGTGGATATCGATCGTCCCGATTTCGCCCGCCACCCCCGGTTTCGTGAAGCGCTCGCCAGCGCCCGGACCGCCGTGCTTGAGCCCGGCGATGCCATCTTCATCCCCAGCATGTGGTGGCACCACGTGCGCAGCCTTGAGCCGTTCAACGTGCTGGTGAACTACTGGTGGCGCAGTTCGCCGAACTTCCTTCCCTCACCGCTGCCGGCGCTCCAGCATGCGATGTGGGCGCTGCGCGATCTGCCTGCTCGCGAGAAGCAGGCGTGGGCAGCGATCTTCGATTACTACGTGTTCGGTCCGGGCGAGCGCGCCGGGCAACACCTTCCCGACGCTGCCCGGGGTGAACTGGCACCGTTCGACGAGACGCAGGCGCGGCGTACGCGTGCCCAACTGCTGGCTCGACTCAACCGCTGATGGGAGCATCGCATTGAACGTGGCGAATACAACACAAGGACGGATCCGCAAGGTCGTCATCGCCGGGGGCGGCACCGCAGGCTGGCTGGCCGGCTGTGCGCTGTCCCATCAGTTCCGCGACCAACTGGACATCACCCTGGTGGAGTCCGAGCAGATCGGCACCGTGGGTGTCGGCGAATCCACCGTGCCCCCCATCCGCGCATTCCACCGCTTCCTGCAGATCGACGAGCAGGAGTTCCTGCGCGCCGTCGCCGGCACGTTCAAGCTCTCGATCTCCTTCGAGAACTGGCGCCGCCCCGGCGATCGTTTCATCCATCCGTTCGGCACGATCGGGCAGGGCACCTGGGCCACGCCGTTCCATCATTTCTGGCTGGACAGCCTGCGCCGCGGCATGCCCTCGGACCTGGGCGACTTCTGCCTGGAAAGCTCGGCCTCGCGTGGCGATCGCTTCTCGCTGCAGACCCAGCCACAGGTCAATTACGCCTATCACTTCGACGCCGGGCTCTATGCGAAATTCCTGCGGCACAAGGCCGAAGCCCACGGGCTGCGCAGGGTGGAAGGCAAGATCCGCGAGGTCCGGCAACATGCGCACGACGGCTCGGTTGCGTCACTGATGCTGGAAGACGGCCAGGTCATCGAGGGCGATCTGTTCATCGACTGCACCGGGTTCCGCGGCCTTTTGACCGAGCAGACCCTGCAGACCGGCTACGAAGACTGGAACGAATGGCTGCCCAGTGATCGCGCCGTGGCGGTGCAGACCGAGGCGGTCGCGTCGCCGGTTCCGTATACCCGTGCGATCGCGCACGAGGCGGGCTGGCGCTGGCATATTGCGCTCCAGCATCGGGTCGGCTGCGGGCTGGTGTTCTCCAGCCGCCACATGTCCGATGACGAGGCACACGCCAAACTGCTGCGCGATGTGGACGGCCCGCCACTACGCGACCCCTGGCTGGTGCCGTTCCGCAGCGGGCGCCGGTTGAAGGCGTGGAACAGGAATGTGGTGGCGCTCGGGCTTGCCAGCGGCTTCATCGAGCCATTGGAATCGACCAGCATCCACCTGACCATCAGCGCGGTGGTGCGCCTGATCCAGCTGTTCCCGACCTACGGCATCAGCCCGACGCTGGTGGACCTGTACAACGACGTCAGCCGTCAGGAAATGGAGCACGTGCGTGACTTCATCATCCTGCACTACCACGCCAATCAGCGCGACGAACCGATGTGGAAGGCCTGTCGCGAGATGGCGCTGCCCGAGTCGCTCGCGATCCGGCTGCGCGCCTGGCGCGAGCGTGCACATGCGTGGCAGGACCCCGGTGAGTTGTTCCGCGTGGACTCCTGGACCAGCGTGTTGATGGGGCAGGGGATCGCGCCGGGTGCGCCGCACCCGCTCGCAGCGGCCCTCAGTGATGCGGACCTGAGCACGCTGTTGACGCGGATACGGCAGCCGATCGAGCAGGCGGTTGCGACCATGCCGTCGCAGGCGGCGTTCATCGAGCGCTACTGCAAAGCGCCGCAGGACGTGTGGCCACGGGCTCCAGTCGTGGCGTAACAACGCAACACGCTGTCGCATGGAAATGGTAGCGCTACCTTTTGAGACGAACGGGGTGCAGAGCATGGATCTGGTGGCGGGAATCGATGCAGGTACGCAGAGCCTCAAGGTCGTGATTTACGACCCGGCCGGGCGATCTATGGTGGCCAGCACCAGCGCGCCCCTGAGTCTGACATCCGCCGCCGATGGCAGCCGCGAACAGCAGCCGGCCGATTGGGTCGCGGCACTGCAGGCGTGCTTCCACGCCATTGATCCCTCGCTGCGATCGCGCATCGCCGCGTTGGCCGTCTCCGGCCAGCAGCACGGTTTCGTGCCCCTTGATTCGGCCGGAGAGGTACTCGCACCGGCCAAGCTGTGGTGCGATACCAGCACCTCGGCCGAGTGCGCGCAGATCATGGACGCCGTTGGCGGGACGGCGCGCACCATCGCACTGGCCGGCAATCCTGTCCTGACCGGTTACACGGCCTCCAAGCTGCCATGGACGAAGACACACCGACCCGACACCTACGCACGGCTGGCCACGATCCTGCTGCCGCACGATTACCTCAACTTCGTCCTGACCGGCCAGCGCTTCTGCGAATACGGGGATGCCTCCGGCACCGGCTGGCTGGATGTACGCACCCGCACCTGGTCGACCGAGCTGCTGCGCGCGACCGATCCGGAACGCGACCTGACCGCCTGCCTGCCACGCATCGCCGCGCCCCACGAGCTGTTCGACATCAACCCTGCCGCCGCGTCCACGCTGGGGCTGCCCGCCACCGCCAAGGTCGCCGTCGGGGGTGGCGACAACATGATGGCGGCCATCGGCACCGGCTGCGTCGTACCCGGTCGCCTGGCGATGAGCCTGGGCACCTCGGGCACGCTGTTTGCGTATGCCGATACGCCGGTGGTGGACCCGGACGGCGCATGGGCCGCATTCTGCTCCTCCACCGGCGGCTGGCTGCCGCTGATCTGCACGATGAACTGCACCGTGGTGACCGAACAGGTCGCCGCCGCCTTCGGCTTCAGTACCCGCGAAGGCGATGACCACCTGCGGGCGACTTCGCCCGGCGCCGACGGCCTGGTGATGCTGCCGTTCCTCAATGGCGAGCGCACGCCGGATCTGCCGCTGGGCAAGGGCGTGCTGGCGGGACTGGACACCACCAACATGACCCCGGCGCACCTCTACCGCGCTGCCATGGAAGGCGCGACCTACAGCCTGAAATACGGATTTGACGCGTTCGTGCGCGCCGGCATGACGTTCGAGCGCATCGTCCTGACCGGCGGCGGCAGCAACAGTGCCGAGTGGCGGCAACTGGTGGCCGATGTCTTTGGCCTGCCGGTGGACGTTCCCGCGCAATCGGAAGGTGCGGCGTTCGGTGCCGCATTGCAGGCGTTGTGGGCGCTGGGCAAGGCACACGGTGATAGCGCCTCGATCGCCGAGATCGCTGACCGGCATGTCGCGCTCGAGCCCGAGCGGTCGACGCGCCCGGAACCCGCGCGCACCCGGGCCTACGCCACGGCCTATGCACGTTTCATGCGCCATCTCGACGCACTCACGCCGCTGTATCGCGGCTGATCCCTTCTCGCGACACCTCGCACAACGACAGGACGACGCACCATGAGCACGCAGCCCTTCATCGGCGCCAAGGAATACTTCCCCGGCATCGGCCGCATCCCCTTCGAAGGTCGGGGCTCGGACAATCAGCTCGCCTTCAAGGTCTATGACGCGAGCAAGATCATCGGCGGCAAGACCATGCAGGAGCATCTGCGCTTCGCGGTCTGCTACTGGCACACCTTCTGCAACGCCGGGCATGATCCGTTTGGTCCGGGCACGCGCCACTTCCCTTGGGAGATCGGCTCGCCGCTGGCAAGCGCCGAAGCCAAGGTGGACGCGGCGTTCGAGTTCTTCACCAAACTCGGCGTGCCGTACTGGTGCTTCCACGATATCGACCTGGCGCCGGACGCGGAGGATGTCAGCCAGTACGAAAAGAACCTCAAGCACATGGTGGGCCTGGCCAAGGCACGCCAGGACGCCACCGGCATGAAGCTGCTGTGGGGGACGGCCAATCTGTTCTCGCATCCGCGCTACATGAACGGCGCATCGACCAATCCCGATTTCGCCGTGGTGGCGCGCGCGGCGGTACAGGTGAAAGCGGCGCTGGAAGCGACCGTTGAACTGGGCGGCGAGCATTACGTGTTCTGGGGTGGCCGCGAAGGCTATGCCTCGCTGGTGAACACCCAGATGAAGCGCGAAGTCGACCACTTCGCGCGGTTCCTGACGATGGCGCGCGACTACGGCCGCAGCATCGGCCTGAAGGGCAACTTCCTGATCGAGCCCAAGCCGATGGAGCCGATGAAGCACCAGTACGATTTCGACAGCGCGACGGTGGCAGGTTTCCTGAAGGAGCATGGCCTGGACAAGGACTTCAAGCTCAACATCGAGGCGAACCACGCAACCCTGTCCGGCCACACCTTCGAACACGACCTGCAGGTCGCTTCGGACCACGGCCTGCTGGGCAGCATCGACGCCAACCGCGGCAATGCGCAGAACGGCTGGGATACCGACCAGTTCCCGACCGATCTGTACGACGCCGTGGGCGCGATGCTGGTGGTGCTGCGCCAGGGCGGGCTGGAAGGCGGTCTGAACTTCGATGCCAAGGTGCGCCGTGAATCGACCGATCTGGAGGATCTGTTCATGGCCCATATCGGTGGCATGGATGCCTTCGCCCGCGGGCTGGAGGTGGCCCATGCACTGCTCAACGATTCGCCGTGGGAGCAGTGGCGCGCCGAGCGCTATGCCAGCTTCGACAGCGGTGCCGGCAAGGAGTTTGCCCGCGGCGCGCTGAGCCTTGCCGATCTGGCCGCACTGGGTGCCAAGGGCGGCGAGCCCCGGCAGATCAGCGGCAGGCAGGAACGCTACGAGAACCTGATCAACCAGTACCTGCTGCGCTGAGCGCGGCGCCAAGGAGGAGCGCCATGACCCACCACCCCGTCACGTTCCGAGCGCGGCGTCCGATGCGGCAAGCATGGGCCTCGCGCGTTCAGCGCTTGGAGGGGCTCGCGACCGAATCGCGCATCACCAGCCGGTGGGGCACGACATGGTCCGTCAGCACGCGCGCGTCGTCGGACCTGCGGCGGATGGTGCGCAGCAGGATATCGATGGC
>Ga0247813_10001790_pt1 | contig 15667 bp, 10 predicted proteins | sample UWRJL169409C1_FD_180719 | JGI IMG/M metagenome (GOLD analysis project Ga0247813, IMG submission 180719) | Plant litter microbial communities from Arlington Agricultural Research Station in Wisconsin, United States - UWRJ-L169-409C-1 | ecosystem: Environmental > Terrestrial > Plant litter >... | reverse complement strand
CCTTACGTGAAGATGTGTTTGATCGTAAAGTGGTCAATGAAATCATTATTGAAAAAAGATTTTTTGATATAACAGGCGGACTTCGTGTCCCAGCAAGTGGAACACGTGGTTTCTTCTCAAAATCAGTAAAACGCTTTGTGGGAATAGGAGCGGCAGTGACCGTGATACTTTTCACTCCTTATTATTTTAGCAAACGCGCAGAACAAACAGTAGAAAATACAACTACCCCTGAACAAAAAGTGGAAACGGCAGAAACGGCTGCTCCTCTTGTTCAACAAGAACAACCGACTCCAGAAGCACTATTGGAAGAGCAAGTACAGGAAAATACAGACGTGATAGAAGAGAACTTTACAGAAGAACCTCCTCTTGAAGCGCCGGTGATTGCAAAAGAAACGCCAGCGGTTACAAAACCTGTAGTAAAAGCAACGAATAACAAGAAGAAAAAAGCAAAAAGTTATATCCTCGAAATTCCAATTGATGATCCTTCTGCCAAGGGACATCAGGCAAATTCTTATCACTTTAACCCGGCTAAGGGTCAAAGTTGGAAAATTCCTATGCACAATCACAAAGTGGCAAGCATTACCATTTTCAATAAAGACGGAAACGAGGTGTATACCGGGAATTTACAACAAGCTAAAAACTCTAGTTGGAACGGTGTTTCTAACGATGGCATAAAACAAAAAGCAGGTAAATACGCTTATTTACTGGATTTTGGAAATGGAAAGATTGAGCATGGACATGTTACAATTAATCCATAAATAATCCATAAATTAGAACCGGACTCTCAGTCGTTTGGACGACAAACCTTTAATGACTAAAAGATTTTACCGGATCTTACCTTTCGTTGTCTTTTTTTCTTTCCCGCTATTAGATTCCATGGCACAGGGGCTTTCGCCTATGCCTGGAAAAAGAATAGATAGCGTACAAGAGATTAAAGCTCTAGATGTTACGTCTACCACTTCACAACTTCGTACACGCACAACAGCGACTTCTGTAGTTGCTACAGTAACTGATGCAACCTGTTACGGATCTTCTTCCGGAAAAATTGTCTATACCATTACAGGAGGCACGCCGCCTTATACCTATCAATGGAGTAATGGAACAAGTGGTTTTGTTTACGGCAATTGTTGGTATACCCTGCAAATCAATAATCCTGGTAGTACGACACTTACAGATTACCAGGTTATGGTAACGATTCCTTATGCTTCCGCCACAAGCATGAATCCAGATTTCTCCAATGTGTCTTTTTCCGATACCAACAATGTCGTTCAATATTCTTTTTGGAAAGAGAGCGCACTCTCTGACAGGGCTAATTTTTGGATTAAGATCCCTTCATTTCCTCCGGGCAATTTTTATGTGAGAGTATCTTTTTGCTCTGCCAGCACAACATCCTTAAGCAACGGTAACGCAACCTTTGAATACTTCGATAGTTTTGACGATCAGGATTTCACTGACTGGACTCATACCTGCAATGATATCGATTATCCGGATGAACTCTGTGATGCCGCAATAGAACAAGTAAACGGCGCTGACTATTCTGTGAAGCTGAGCAGTTATGCGCATTGCGAGGGTTCTCCCGCTGCGGTCGGTGTGAGAAACAGACTGACAAAAAACTTAACATTGCCTCCAGGACAATATTGGGTGGATATCAGTTCCAAATTCTTGATTTGTTTGAGAACCATCTGTTCCGATTCTTCTCGCATTTATTCCAGAATGTTTATAGATAATGCTTTCTACTCCGCTTTTTTTCTGGAAAAAAATACCACTTGCGGTTGCGCCTTATCTGGCTGGACACAAATAAGAGCCAACGGTCCACATACTTCTGTTGGTGTTCCTATAGCCTACGACCTGCGTACACAATTGACCGATTGCGGAGAAGGAAACATTCAATACGATAACTTCAGGTTACGTAAATGGTATGTTGACCCCACCGTGGTGGTTGATTATCCTAAAACCTTAGCGCTAAACAATCTCCTGGCAGGAGACTATACCCTTACCATCACGGATGGCACGGGCAACGTAACAACGGAAACCTATACGATTCAGGAACTGGCGGCTCCCTTGGTAAGCGATTATGCCACTTGCGGCAAGACACCTGCAGTGCTTTCCACATCCGGCCCTTACAGTGCTTTCCAATGGTACGACGTACCCACCGGAGGCATTAGCATAGCTACAGGAGCTACTTATACCAGCGACAGCCTCGATCATGATCTGGTTTTATACGTGACAGGTACCGGACCAGGTGGATGTCAAAGCACACCCAGAACATCCGCTAAAATCACTGTACTTAAACCAGGAACTTCCAATGAATGCCTGACCATCTATACCGGCATTTCTCCAAATGGAGACGGATTGAACGAAGCTTGGGAAATTAAAGGAATAGAATCTTATCCCGATAATAAAGTACAACTCTTCGACCGATGGGGAAATGTTGTATTCGAACAAGAGGCTTACACTAACCATGTTAAAAATACCTGGAAAGGAACTTCAAACAAGGGTCTATCCAAAGGACAGGACCTCCCCAATGGAACTTATTATTATGAGATCAGCATTAAAGGATTGGATAAACCTTTATCTGGTTTTGTAATCATTAACAGAGAACAGTAAAGTGTATTTATATAAAACCTTTCCGTTTTTAGCTGCCGCCTTCACCCTTTTGCTGTTTCAAACCGGATACAGTCAACAGAGTGCTCTGTATTCGCAATACATGTTCAACGGGTTACTACTCAATCCAGCTTATGCCGGAAGCCAGGAATCGATGAGTGTATCGGCGCTCTTCAGGAAACAGTGGACCGCTTTGGACGGCAGTCCTTCTACACAAACGCTGACTGCTCATACACCACTGAACAATAAAAAAATTGCGCTGGGACTTATTGCAACAAATGACAACATCGGTATCGCACAACAAACCGGCATCGATTTGATGTATGCTTACCGGATTTCTTTTTCCGATACACGTAAACTTTCCTTAGGCCTACAGGCTGGATTTGCAAGACTTTCGGCACAGCATAATAACCTCAACATCAAAGACCCTAATGATCCTTCTTTTTCTTCTTCTGCAGCTGCCTTCCATTGCTTGTACTTTGGAACCGGCATCTATTATTCTTCCAAACGATTTTACGCAGGCCTCTCTGCGCCGCACGCCAATAGAGTAACCTTAGGGCAACCTTTTGATACAGATGAAAACAGTCAAAGCAGAAATTACTTTTTCACTACCGGTTATGTTTTTACCTTATCTCCCTCCTTCAAACTCAAACCAAGTACACTGGTAAAAGCCACCGATGGCTGGTCCACACAGATCGATATCAATTGTACCTTGTTGTATGAAGACGTGTTTTGGGTCGGCGTTTCTTACCGCACATTCTCTGCACTTAGTTTTATGGCAAAAGTGCAACTTACCAATCAATTGAGTGCCGGTTATGCCTACGACAACGCGCTGGGTGATTTAAGCGTAATCAGAGGAGCAGGGCATGAGTTTATGTTGACCTATAATTTTTCCTTTTTCAAATCTAATACCGTAACACCACGTGATTTCTGATATGAAAATTAACCTGTTGCGCATTGTTCTGCTCTTTTTCATTTCAGCATTTACGCTGTCGCTCGTGCATGCACAACATAAAAATATTGTTACCGTCACACAAAGCCCATTTAAACAAGCAGAGAAATACTACAAACAAACTGATTACCAATCAGCGATCACACTTTATGAAAAAGCGCTGCTCAAAGACAGGCGTAGACAAGGCCTGATCAAACTTCGTTTAGCTAACAGTTACCGCTTGTTGCATCACACCAAAGAAGCTGAATTCTGGTATAAGGACATTATGAACACCAAATCCCTGGTGGGTCAACAAGATGTGTTGAACTATGCGATGATTCTTCTTTCCAATAAAAAATACGAAGCCAGTAAAGCCTGGTTTGAACATTACAACAAAGAATACGGCACAGACAGTTTAGTCCTGCGCAAATTACAAGGGATTGCACAGATCACCGAGTTTTATGAAGACTCCTTAAGCCGCCCTGTTTATCCGTTGGCCATCAATACTATTCATTCTGAATTTAGTCCGGTCTTCTATGGCCATGGGCTGGTATTCACTTCCTCCAGACAAGCTGAGAGTATAGTAAAATTAAACAACGCGAAAGACAACAAAGCATTTTTAGATTTGTACTACAGCGAATGTAAAGCAGATAAAACACTCTCAGAACCTAAGTCCTGGCGTCATACCATCCATAACAATTACCATGAAGGGCCTATAGCTTTTTACAACAACGGCAATCAGGCTATTTTTACACAGAACATCTCCATTCAAAAGCACCAGGAAAAAGTTGATACACGCCACTTAGGATTATTCGCTATAGAAAAGAAAGGTGAAAACAATTGGAGCGAAGCCGTTCCTTTACCCTTCAATACAACCAAGTATTCTGTTGCTCATGCGGCAATTAGTCAGGACGGGAAATTGCTTTATTTCACTTCTAATAAACCGGGTGGCTATGGAGGGACAGACCTTTATAGATCTAACTATAATGGAGCTACCTGGGATGAGCCTGTCAATCTAGGTTCTAGCATCAACACATCCGGCAACGAGTTGTTTCCTTATCTTTTCCAGGACAGCATCTTATACTTCTCCTCTACCGGTCATCCGGGTTTAGGTGGCCTTGATATCTACCGCAGCTATCCCTGTGGTGCAGGTTATTGCGAAGTAGAAAATCTTGGCTATCCGATTAACTCCAGTCAGGACGATTTCGGCATTGTCTTTCAACCCACACATAAGTCGGGCTATCTTAGCAGCAACAGGATTCACGGAGGCAGTGACGATGATTTATTCACTTTTAACATCATCAATGTCTACCTCAAAGGAACCATCAAAGCCAAACTAAAAAGCTTGCCCCTAGGCGATGTTGCGGTAAGCTTGTCTTTGAAGGGCAAAGAAGTTTTCACCACTAAAACGAATGAAAAAGGAGAGTTTCTGCTGGCTCTTGACCCAAGTGAAGAGTATACGATGACTGTTTTTAAAGATACTTATAAAGTATACAACAACACCATTTCTACCAAGCACCGCAGCGCAACAGACACCATTGCACAAGACATCCTTCTTGAAAAAGAAGTGAAGACCTTGGTGAAAGGAGTTGTCCATCAAAACGACAGCGCCGTTACCAAGTTAAAGATCATAGCATTGGAAACATCCTCCAAACAGCAGGATACGATATACTCCGATGACAAAGGAGAATTTTTCTTTGAAGCCGATCCGGGCCTGGAATATTATTTTTACGTAGATACGCGCTATTCCTTTGGTGATGTTTTGCTGGAAGCGAGTAAAAAAACAAAAGGGACATTCTTGTTATACACTAAAATAGAATTGCATAATTACGATACAACCTTTGTGAATGTGCTGGTCAAAGACGGCAGTGTACCGGTGGCAAATGCAATGGTGGTGCTTGAAAATACCGTAACAGAGAAAAGGGATTCTCTTTATACTAATAAGAAAGGGGTGATTCGTTTTGTAGCCAAGTCTTATGCGGATTACAACATCAGCGGCAGTTACAAAAAGAAACGTGCTGTACTTTCCGGTTTTAACTTACTTACCACCCGGACAAGAACATTGGTGCTGCATTTAAAAGAGGAGCAGGAGGACGAATAAAATTAATTAGTAGAGTGAAGAGCATTCAGAACTCACCCTACTAATTATTACTTGCACAGATCTATAAAAGACTTTATCACTTTCAGGCATTCTTCTTTCTCTTCCAACATACCCATGTGTCCTACATTGTCCAGGATATACACTAAACTTTTCTGCGGAAAATAAAATTGCTCCTTGCTTGTTTCCAATGGAATCGAAGTGTCTTTTTTGCCTGCAATAAAAAGCACAGGAACTTTACTTTCTTTCAATACATTGCTACGATCCGGTCTTGCCTTCATCGCCAATGTAGCGGATACGGCACCCTCCTTCGTAGTCAGCCTTGCTTGTTGCTTGACTTGCTCTATTTCATTCTTGAGACGTTCTCTATTGCCCGCATGAAATAAAGGCTCAACAAAATTATCGGTGAACGCCGGCACGCCTTTATCCTTGATGTATTGCGCTACCTTATCCCGGCTTTCTTTCTTTTCTTCATTATCCGCAAATGCGGTAGAATGAAACAAGGCAAATCCATCGAGGCGCTCCGGATATAATTCCGCAAAAGCCAGAGCGACATAACCACCTAAAGAATGTCCTATGAAAGTCACCCGTTCTTCTTCTTGCAGAACAATTTCTAATACTTCATGTACTCTTCGTGCATAGTATTCCATGTTCACTGCCTCACCAAACTCGGGAGATGATTTCCCAAAACCCGGAAGATCCGGCACAATGACATGATAGTCTTCTGCTAATTTTGGAGCATAATCACTCCAAATGCTCTGGTCTTCGCAGAAGCCATGTATAAGAACTACCGCAGGACCCTTCCCAAGCGCTTGGTACGAAAGTGTATCGTTTTTCATGGTGGTAAAGTTAAAATTATTTCGAGGAATACAACTCTAAAATGATACCAAACAAAACGAGACTTGGCTATGGGAATGACCCCTGGAATTTGTTAACTTTGTGGCTTTAAAGCTCATTATGAAAATTTTACAAACGGCAGAACGTGTTTCTCCTACGGATCTTTCAGACAATTACGTTTTTCAACGTTCTATTTTAGCCTATTACGAAGCTGCGAAACAAGTGCATGGCGAAGTGTTGGAATTAGGCACAGGAGAAGGTTATGGCATAGAGTTACTGGCACCAAAATCGTCTCGTTATATATGTGCGGATAAACATCAACCGGGCGTTGACCTGAGTGCATATCCTCATGTTACCTTTAAACAAACATCCTTTCCTCCACTTGATTTCGCTGATAATAGTTTTGATTTCGTCATCACCTTTCAGGTCATAGAGCATATTCCTAACGACAATTTATATGTTAAAGAAATTTTCCGTGTATTGAAACCCGGTGGCAAATTGATTATCACTACTCCCAACAAGAAGATGTCCATCTCTCGCAATCCCTGGCATGTGAGAGAATATACATTGCAGGAACTGGAAACTTTATTGCTGAAATCATTTCAGTCAGTAGAAAAAAAAGGTGTTTCCGGTAATGCAAAAATCATGGAGTACTATAACAAAAACAAAGCATCTGTTCGCAAGATCACACGCTTCGATGTATTCAACTTGCAATACATTCTTCCCCGTCAGTTGCTTCAAATTCCCTATGATTTGTTGAACAGAATGAACCGCAAACAATTATTAGAAAATAATATCGAGTTGGTTTCTGATATTAAGATGGAAGACTATGCCGTGCAGGCTGCGGATGATCAGTGTTTTGATTGGTTTTATATCGCGACGAAAAAATAAAGCTCGTTGTTAGTTAAAATTGCATTTTATTTTCTAATCATCTGACCCCTAAATCCCCTGAAGGAGACTTTGCTTCGGATGAAAACAAAAAGCTCATCGCATATAGTATGCGATGAGCTTTTTTTCATTTAGTAAATAGTAAAGTCCCTTCAGGGGATTTAAGAGTAAGGCTATTTCAACACGACACCCACCAAAGACCTCACTGCTTTCGCAATGCCCTCCGGATCGTAGCCGCATTCTTTGTGCAGTTGAATTTGTTCTCCGTGTTCGATGAATTGATCCGGAATACCTAAGCGAATAACTTTCGCACTGTATCCGTGATCTGCCATGAACTCTATGATGGCACTCCCAAAGCCGCCTACGATAGTACCGTCTTCTAGTGTGATGATTTTTTTAAACTTTTTGAAAATCTGATGCAATAACTCTTCGTCTAACGGTTTAGCGAAACGCATGTCGTAATGCGCCGGAGTCAAATCCGTTGTTTGCAACAATTGAAGAGCTTCCGTTACGTAATTACCAATGTGACCGATACTCAAAATGGCTACTTCCTCTCCATCCTTCACCAACCGGCCTTTGCCGACAGGAATCAATTCAAAGGGTGTTTCCCAATCCGGCATCATACCTTGCCCGCGTGGATAGCGAATAGAGAAAGGTCCCATGTCATCTTGTTGCGCCGTGTACATCAGGTTTCGCAATTCCTGCTCGTTCATCGGGGCTGAAACGACCAAATTAGGAATGCAACGGAAATAAGGAATATCAAATGCTCCATGGTGTGTAGGACCATCTGCACCAGCAATACCGGCGCGATCCAGACAAAACACCACATTAAGTTTTTGCAAACATACATCGTGAATGACCTGATCGTAGGCACGCTGCATGAAGCTCGAATAAATGTTACAAAAAGGAATGAGTCCTTGCGTGGCCAATCCTGCAGAAAATGTTACCGCATGTTGTTCGGCAATGCCCACGTCCATGGCTCTCTCCGGCATGGCTTCCATCATGATATTGAGCGAAGAACCAGAGGGCATGGCCGGTGTAATGCCCATGATCTTTGGATTTTTCTTGGCTAACTCAACGATGGTATGGCCAAAGACATCCTGGTATTTAGGAGGCTGAGGTTTATCGTATATTTTACTTTTGATTTCACCGGTAATCTTATCGAATTTGCCCGGTGAATGCCACTTTACCTGATCCTGTTCAGCCAGGGCGTAGCCCTTTCCCTTCGTGGTGATGACGTGCAACAACTTCGGACCAGGGATATTTTTTAAGTCATTGAAAATATGTACAAGATGATCTACATCGTGCCCGTCAACAGGACCAAAATAACGTAGGTTGAGCGATTCAAACAGGTTGCTGTGCTTGAGCATAGCCGCTTTCAGGCCCCCTTCGATCTTGGAAGCAAAAGCTTGCGCATTGCTGCCCAGATCACCGAAGCGTCCCAGCATCTTCCAGATTTCATCGCGAAACTTATTGTAAGTAGACGAAGTCGTAATGTCTACCAGGTAATCTTTCAAGGCACCGACATTGGGATCGATGGCCATGCAATTGTCGTTGAGTACGATCAGCAAATTGCTGTTGGTGACACCTGCATGATTCATGGCTTCAAATGCCATACCCGCAGTGAGCGCGCCGTCACCGATGACAGCGATGCAATGGCGGTCTTTTTCTTTTTTATATTCCGCCGCTACAGCCATGCCGAGCGCAGCAGAAATAGAAGTCGAGGAATGACCTACCCCGAAAGCATCGTAATCGCTTTCTTCTCGCTTAGGAAAACCTGAAAGCCCTTTGTATACACGGTTGGTATGAAAATCGTCCCTGCGACCTGTCAGGATTTTATGTCCATAAGCTTGGTGTCCCACATCCCAAATCAGTTGATCGTAAGGCGTATTGAAGACCGTATGCAAAGCTACGGTCAACTCTACTACACCCAAACTGGCACCAAAATGTCCGCCATAAACCGACACCTGGTCAATGATAAATGTCCGCAATTCCTCGCATAAAGCGTGTAATTGCTCAGGACTTAGCGGTTTGAGATCGGCAGGAGAATTGATCTTCGACAGTATAGGGCCGGGTTGTATCAAGCTGTTCTTTTAGAGGATCAACAAATATAAGGAAAATCTATTTTAATACGTCGAGTAATGCATTTGTAAACATCTTATCTACACGTTATCCACCTGTATGGGTGGAAAAAATAAGCCTTTTGGCCTGAAAACTACGGGTGAATAAGGCTAATTTCGTCCCGTGAGTTTCGAAATCAAGCTGCCTCTTTTTGAAGGTCCTTTTGACCTGTTGTTGTTCTTTATCGAACGGGATGAACTGGATATTTATGATATTCCGATTTCCAAGATAACGAACGACTTTCTGGATTATATACACCAGATGGAGCGGATGAACGTAGAAGTAGCCAGTGAATTCATTTTGGTAGCCGCCACTTTGATGCGAATCAAAGCTAAAACCTTGCTGCCTAGACCTCAAATTGATCTTTTTGGCAATGAAGTCGATCCAAGGGAAGAGTTGATCGCTCATCTATTGGAGTATAAAAAATATAAATCTGTGATCAACGAGCTTGCTCAATTTGAGCAGGATTCCTTGCAAAGGGAAAAACGCGGCAACATTCTTAAAGAAATCAAACAACTTTCGGAAACCAACAATGTAGAAGCCGAACTCCAGGATCTCGATTTGTATAAACTCCTCAAGGTCTATCAAAAAGTGCTGGTTCGTTTTGAAGAAGAAAAAAACAAACCCGTTCACCATGTCACGCAATATCCTTATTCCATAGAAGGACAAAAAGAGTACATTCTAAATCGTGTAACGGCAGGCAAAGGGCGCGTTTCTTTTGTGGATGTCATTACAGACAACGCAACAAAAATTGCTGTCGTTTATAACTTCCTGGCGATACTTGAGTTATTGCAATTGAATAAAATCCGCATCTATATTGGAGAAGGGTTTAACAATTTTTGGGTAGAAGAATCCGACGGCAGCGAACAACTGATCACGGATGCCGATGAGCACGGAGAACCGGTGCAACCTGAGCCAGAACCTGATAACAATTAACGAAAGCCTGCTTGTGCGGGCTTTTTCTTTTTTACCTGTAATCCCAGATCATGGAAGAATCAAACCAAAAAAATTTAAACATTGCAGCACTCATCGTATTAGGCTGCTTGTTTCTCACAAGCATCAGTCAACTGATTGTTCATTATCAAATGAATGTGTTATTTATAAAACCATTGTTGCTTCCTGAAGCTTTTGAAGCTTATTTTGATACATTCAGAGAAAATAGTTTAACGTGCGCCATCGTCGGTGGCATGGCATTAGTGCCGGCTCTTCTTTTCTATTTTTTCAAAAAACCAATCATCGCTATTGTCATCGCCATGCTGGCACTGGCTTATATACAAACCCGTTACTCTCCCAATGACGTCTATGAATTACATAAGTCAACTTTCTTTAATCGTTAGTTTCATTGGCTTGCGCCTTTTGACGATGGTCTTGTATGTGTTCTTCCAACCTGCAACGCCGGGCATTTATACACCTTATGTCCTATTTCTCTATACTTTATTTGATCTACTGATCATTTGCTACCTGTACCGTTTTGTCAAACTAATTAAACAGCAGCCTTTTAGTTTAATTGCACTGGTGCTGATTGTATTAGCAGCCGTTTACAACGTACTTCTTTCATTGTTTTCTTCCTTTGAGACAGAAAGTTGGACTTTGATGCAAATTCAACTGTTTACCATGCCACCTATTCTTGTTACTGCGGTAGCAAAAATCATCCTGGCAGTACAACTCATCCAAAACAAAGCAACAGATCATTCGAGAAAACATCTCATCCGTTTAGGATGGAGTTATGTACTGCTTTTATTTATAGGGATAGTATTTCCCTTTGCAAATGCTCTTGTAGAGTTTTTCCCAAATTCCACTTCATATGTTTTGCATCTAAGCACTGCACTTCCCCTTCTCGCGATGCTGGTGCTTTATATCAGTGAAATAAAAAAGCTTTCAGATTCAGAACCTTACACCGGAGGCCCCATGGTCGATTCTGAGGTGTAAAAAATTAGTCTACTTTATGTTGTATACTATCCTCCTAAAATCTTAACAATGTTGCAACGTGCAACGTATGGTTTAGGTAACTAAAAAACCCATATTGCAACCTAAACATCCTTACATGACACAGGCCAGTACCGCAAATGAAAGCGATCGTCTTGCTGCACTTTTTCAGTATCAAATTCTTGATACTATGCCTGAAGCTGAGCTAGATGCGTTGACTCAATTGGCATCTACCATCTGCGATACCCCGATTGCACTTATTACTCTTATCGACGAACACCGTCAATGGTTTAAATCCAAAGTCGGTTTAGAAGGTACTGAAACGCCTAGGGAACACGCGTTCTGCACGCATGCCATTCAAGGTGATGATATCTATGAAATTCCGAACGCGTTAGAGAATAAATTATTTGCTGAAAATCCTTTTGTAACAGGTGCTCCGGATGTTCGATTTTATGCTGGCGCTCCTTTGATCAGTCCTGAAGGATACAAGCTGGGTACCTTGTGTGTCATTGATACCGTTCCCAAACACCTCAACGAAAAACAAAAAGAAACACTCCGCATTTTATCAGGATTCATCATCAATCATTTTGAACTGCGCAAAAAAAGTCAACTGCTGAAAGACAGTGAAGAAAAATACCATCAGATCGTAGAGGATATTGCAGACATTATTTACACCTCAGACATTCAGGGCAATTTTACTTATGTCAATCGTAATACAGAACGCATCTTAGGATACAAGCCGGAAGAACTGATCGGTAAAAATTTCAAGGATCTAATAGAACCGGAATACAAAGAAAAAATTGGCCGCTTTTACTTCGAACAATTTAAAAATAAACAAAAAGAAAGCACCCTGGAATTTCCCGTTATCATGCGCAACGGTCAGACCAAATGGGTGGAACAAAAAGTCATGCTCAGCCTGGAAGGCAAACGCATCAAGGGTTTTCAAAGTGTAGTCAGGGATATTGATCCGAGGTGGCATGCGGAACAAACGCTAAAGAAAGCAAGAAAGGAAATGGAAGAAGCGCGTAACATGCTTCAATCCATTCTTGATAATGTTTCATCGATCATTTTTATCAAAGACAAGAAAGGACGCTACTTATTGATCAACAAACAATACGAAAAGATCAATAGTGTTTCGTTAAAAGATATTTACCTGAAAACGGATTACGACTTCAGACCAAAAGAACAGGCGGATGAATTTTGTCTCAGTGATAAAAAGCTGTTTGAAACAATGGAAGCCATCACCTTTGAACAAGTGATCGTGAGTAATGGGAAGAAACTGACCTTACTCACTACTAAAGTTCCATTGCGTGATGAACAAGGTGAAGTTTATGCGCTTTGCGGAATGGCTACTGATATTTCTGGTCAAAAAGAAATTCAAACCCTGCTCGAAGAACGTGATGAGCGCTTTACCAAACTTTTCCATTCCAGTCCGGTAGCCATGAGTCTTGCTTCTTTTGATCCGAATAGATTTGTAGAAATTAACCAATCCTTTGAACAGCTTACCGAATTCAATCAGGAGGAGGTGCTTCAAAAAAACTCTGCTGAAATCGGCATACTGACTCCGGAGGAAAGAGAAAAGCTGTCTAACGCCTTCCGCGAGAATGGATTTTTAAGAAACCAGGAAGTGGTGTTGACCACTAAAAGTCAAGGTAAAAAACATGTCCTGATTTCAGCCAGTATCATAGAAATTGAAAAGAAATCTTTTGTACTCAATGTTTATATAGACATTTCTATTCGCAAAAAATTTGAACAGGAGCTCATCAAGACAAAATCATTGCTCTCTGAAGCCATGAGCATTGGAAAACTTGGGAGCTTTGAGTTTCTATTAAAGGAACAAAAAGCAAACTGGTCTCAAGAGATCTACCACATGCTGGAAATACCATTCGATAAAGTGATTACCTTCGAAGATTATATAAATGTTGTTCATCCAGACGATGTGGCTATTGTCATGGAAAGCATTCGTAAAACAACGACGAAGAAAGTACCTGATGATATCATCAACCGTTTTATCGCCTCTAGCGGAACCATTAAGTGGATTGAAACACGTGTAGTTCCGCAGTTAGATAAAGAAGGAAATGTTACAGCATGTCTGGGCAGCATGCAGGACATTACGGAAAGAAAAATTCTAGAACAGGAACTCCGTGATGCAAAGGACACCGCTGAAAAGTCTGTCATTGCCAAAGAAAACTTCCTTTCCAACATGAGTCACGAAATCCGGACACCGATGAATGCGGTATTGGGCTTCACTGATTTATTGATCGATACGCCGCTTAATCCGGAACAACAAGATTTTGTCGAGGCCATACAAACTTCGGGCAAAAACCTGATGTCGATTATCAATGACATTCTGGATTACTCGAAGATCGAGGCAGGAATGATGACCATTGAGCAAGTGCCGCTGAGCATACGCAGTATTTTTAGTTCGTTATCGGTACTGTTCAGCCAGAAAAAAACGGATGTGTCAATTGATTTGTCATTTACTGCAGACCCTGCCATTCCTGAAAACTTATCCGGAGATCCTACCCGTCTAACCCAAATCATCATCAACCTGGTAAGCAATGCGATCAAGTTTACCGAAAAAGGAAGTGTGAAAGTAGCTGCTGTGCTGGATAAAAAAGCAGATCAGGTAGCGCATGTCACGTTTACTGTCACCGATACTGGTATTGGTATTCCGGAAGACAAATTAGATGCTGTATTTGAACGTTTCAATCAGGCTACCAATGACACAACCCGCAAATACGGAGGCACTGGACTCGGTCTTAGCATTGTGAAGCGATTGGTAGAACTTCAAGGCGGGTCCATTCGTGTAAAGAGTTTGCTGGGCAAAGGCTCAGTTTTTGAATTCTGCCTTCCTTTGCATGAACAAACAAGCGATGTCTCTAAAGATTTGCAAGCCCATACCATTCACAAAATAACACCTGATCATAAGAAACTTCATATTTTGTTGGTGGAAGACAATGTGATCAATCAGAAGCTTGCTGAAAAACATTTGACCAATTTTGGGTTCACCTTAGACATCGCAGGTAATGGAAAAATTGCGCTCGACAAGTTGCAACAAGCCACTTACGATTTGGTATTGATGGACATGCAAATGCCGGAAATGGACGGTTACGAAGCTGCAAACGCTATACGTAAACACTTGAAATTAACATTGCCTATCATTGCGATGACCGCTCATGCGATGAGTGGAGAAAAAGAAAAATGCCTGGCCATTGGCATGAACGATTACATTTCAAAACCTTTTAAAGCCGCAGAACTGTATCAAAAAATAAGTAACCAAATGGCAACTGTCTCCCATTCTACGGCGTCTGCCTCATCGGATAAATTCTCTACCAAAGCGATTGATTTGACAGATTTAAGAGAAATGTCAGACAACAGTGCGGAGTTTATACAGGAAATGCTGGAACTCTTTGTATCAGAAATGACTGCTCATTTGCAACAATTGGAAACGTCTATCGAATCAAACGATGATGCCACCACAGAATACCTCTCCCATAAACTCAAATCTTCCATTGCGATGATCGGCATGGACAGCAAGGTTATGGATGTACTCACTGAAATGGAGCATTTAGCTAAATCCGGTAGTCAACAAAATGCATTGCAGATTCTTTTCCTGAAATTTGAAACGGCGAGCCGTCTGGCTATGTCAGAAGCGGTTCGCGTGCTTGATGCGATCCGTTTTGAAAACAACGGCAGCACATCAACAAATTAACCGATTGTTCATCGTATTGGTCTTAAAACCTTTATCTTAACAGCTCGTTCAAGAATAAACCTTGCAAGTCCTTCATGATTAATCGCCTAAAAGCCTTCTTTATTGCATCAGACATAGACGATCCCGTCATTCAACAAGAGGTTCGAAAGGCAAATCTAACACGTTCTTTAATTTCCACTTGTGGTGCGGTTTTGTTTAGCGCAGCGGTCATCAGTGTGTTTTCTCAATCTAACCCTGATGGTAATGGCAATGCCTTAACCTCTGAGTGGAGAGAAAGTATTGTCAAGCTCAACTTGATTGCCATCACCGTCAATACGCTCTTTACTTGCATAGGACTTTATATTCTGCGCTATAAAAACACCACTCACATACTGTATACTTATTTTCCTTACGCGTTGATGATCGTGATTGGAGCATGGGGAGTTGCAGGTACTGTCATCCATCAATTGATTTCCTGGAACATTGCTCCCTTCATGCTTGCTTCTTTTGTGCTGGTCATGCTTTTGATACGACCCATTGTGCTGTTCTATTATTTCGTCATTTTGTA
>Ga0247813_10001789_pt1 | contig 15679 bp, 17 predicted proteins | sample UWRJL169409C1_FD_180719 | JGI IMG/M metagenome (GOLD analysis project Ga0247813, IMG submission 180719) | Plant litter microbial communities from Arlington Agricultural Research Station in Wisconsin, United States - UWRJ-L169-409C-1 | ecosystem: Environmental > Terrestrial > Plant litter >... | reverse complement strand
ACACTGTCGATTTGGGCCTCAGTGCCGCACTACGTGCACAACGCGCCCTCGCCCAAAGCGACTCTCGCCCTCATCGACAAGCTCGAGGAGATCGTCGATGTCGTGATCCCACGCGGGGACCTCGTTGACGAAGCTGCCGCGTGGGAGAGTGGAATCGACGCTCTCGCGTCGGACGACGACGACATGTCGACCTATATCGAGCAGCTCGAGCAGGCGCGTGACACGGTGGACTCCCCCGAAGCGAGCGGCGAGGCCATCGCGCAGGAGTTCGAGAAGTACCTGCGCCGCGAAGACGGCAAGCCGGATGGCACCGGCAAGGCCGGGGATCCGCCGCGCTAGCTGCCTGCTGGTTGAGTAGTGCGCTCTGGCGCGACCCCGCTGGTTGAGTAGTGCGCTCTGGCGAACGTATCGAAACCCGGGTTTCGATACGTGAGCTCCTCCGTCGCGCGCTACTCAACGAGCGGCGCGGCCGGGTTGACGCGTCTGACGGAACCTAGGGCTGAAGCACACCCGTCGCGAGCAGGGCGATGAGCGTGGCGCCGAGCAGGATGCGGTAGATCACGAAGGGCATGAAGGATCGCTTCGAGATGTAGCTCATGAAGAACGCGATGACGATGAAGCCCACAACACCCGCGAGCAGTGTTGCGACGATGGTCTCAACCGGGCCGAAGACCTCGGGAACACAGACATCCCCCGTCGCTGGATCACACGTGAAGCCCTTGTAGACCTGGTACAGCCCGCTCGCAAAGACCGCCGGGATCGCGAGAAGGAACGAGTAACGTGCGGCCGCACGTCGCTCGTAGCCGAGGAAGAGCCCCGCGGTTATGGTGCCGCCCGAGCGGGAGACGCCCGGGATGAGTGCGAGCGCCTGGGCGAATCCGTAGACGATCGCGTGCGGCCACGTGAGTTCCTTGAGGCGAAGCTGCTTCTTTCCCGCCCAGTCGGCGATGCCGAGGAGGATGCCGAAGACGATGAGCATGATCGCGACGATCCATAGCGACCGGAATGTCGTCTCGATGGTGTCCTGGAGCGCGAGGCCGAGAACCGCGATCGGGATGCTACCGAGAATGATGAACCAGCCGAGTCGCACGTCGGGGTCGGACTGCGGCAGTTTGCGCACGAGTCCCTTGCACCACGCCCCGATGATTCGCGTGATGTCGTGCCAGAAGTAGATGACGACAGCGGTCTCTGTGCCGAGTTGCGTGATAGCCGTGAAGCGCGCACCGGGGTCGACGCCGCCGGAGAGGAACTCACCCACGATGCGCAGGTGGGCACTCGAGGAGATCGGGAGGAACTCGGTCAATCCCTGGACGAATCCGAGGATGATCGCTTCGAACAGACCCATGGTGCTCCCGCGTTTAGTAGTTCAGCAGCAGGTCTCCGAGAACCTGCCTGCCAAAGACTAATGCGTCGAGTGGGACGCGCTCGTCAACGCCATGGAACATGCCGGGAAAGTCCAGATCGGCGGGCAGTTTGAGCGGAGCGAATCCGTACCCGGTGATGCCGAGCTTCGAGAGCGACTTGTTGTCGGTTCCTCCGCTGAGCAGGTAGGGCAGTACGGGAACTCCGGGGTCGCGCGTCGTGATAGCGCCGACCATCGAGTCGACGAGGGCGCCGGAGAACGGGTTCTCGAGCCCGACATCCCGTGTCATGACGACGATCTCGATGTCGGGGCCGACGAGTTCACGGATCTCGGCGAGCACGTTCTCTTCTTCGCCCGGCAGGGGTCGGATGTCGATAAGTGCTTCGGCGTAGTCGGGGATCACGTTGTGCTTGTAGCCGGCTTTGAGCAGCGTCGGGTTCGACGTTGTTCTCAGGGTCGCTTGGATGAAGCCCGCTGCGGTTCCCGTCGAGAGCACGAGCTCGTCGGGAGACACGCGCTGAGGGTCGACGCCCATGATGCGCGCGAGTTCCCCGAGCAACTGCTCCGTCGTCGCGGTCAGGTGGAGGGGCCACTCGCGTCGCCCCACCTTCGCTACCGCCTCTGCGAGCTTCGTGATGGCGTTGTCGTGGATGATGCGGCTGCCGTGTGCTGCGGTTCCACGGGCCACGAGCTTGATCCAGAGGAGGGCCTTCTCTCCGGTCTGGAGGAGGTAGGCGCGCTCACCGTTGAGGGTCACCGAGTACCCGCCGACCTCGCTGATCGCTTCCGTCGCCCCCGCGAACAGTTCTGGGTGGTTGTCGACGAGGTAGTGCGCTCCGCGCACTCCCCCGGCTTCTTCGTCGGCGAAGAACGCGATGACGAGGTCGCGGGAAGGCTGTTTGCCCGCTCCGAGGATGTCCTGGAGCGCGGTGATCATCATCGCGTCCATGTTCTTCATGTCGACGGCTCCGCGGCCCCAGAGCAGGCCATCCCGGATCTCCCCGCCGAAGGGATCGACGCTCCAGTTGGCGGGGTCAGCGGGTACGACGTCGGTGTGGCCGTGCACGACGAGGGCAGGCTTGCTGCGGTCTGAGCCTTCAACGCGAGCAACGACGCTCGTGCGGCCGGGGTCCGAATCGAAGTACTGCGGGGTCAGGCCGAGGGCTTCGAGGTGCGCGCCGAGGTACTCAGCGGCATCCGTCTCGCCGTTGGACACTCCGTCGCCGTAGTTCGTCGTGTCGAACCTGATGAGTTCGCTCGCGATACGGGCGGTGGTTTCGAGGGCGTTGTCGTCGCTCATGTGTCAACGCTACCCCGGGGCTCTCCCCGGGCAATCGATCGGGTGACACGTGGCGTTAAACACCTGCCGCGAGTCGTGCTATTGTCATACCTCGGTGGTTCTGAAAAGGATCGCCAGAGCGCGCGGGTGGCGGAAATGGCAGACGCGCTAGCTTGAGGTGCTAGTGTCCTAACGGACGTAGGGGTTCAAGTCCCCTTTCGCGCACTGGATGTGTGTTATCCAGATACCTCATTGTGTTGATTAGAAGCTGTGTCGAATTGCTTGTTGAGACGCAGCGCCAACATAAGAAAAGCCCCGGTGGTTGTCCACCGGGGCTTTCTTGTGTCCTGGGCCCGTTGCTCAGGCCACCTCGTTGAGCGTGGCTGAGACGATGATCGGCAGGTGGTCGCTCTTGCCGCGCTTGAGCGTGCGCACACTGCTGATCTTCATGCCGGCGGATGTAGCGAAGTCGAAGTGCCCGCGGAACACCTTGTAACGCGTGTACGTCACGCGGTCACTCAGGGTGAGGTCGTAGCCCGACTTGCCGAGCTTTGTCGTGAGGCCGTTCTGGAACAGCGGGTAGTTGAAGTCCCCGACCATGAGGTGCGGCAGGTTCTCACCGAGGCCCTTGAGCGCCTCGTGTGCCGCGTTGATCTGGTTGCGGCGCAGCGAGTTGGTCGCGGTGAGTGGCGCTGCGTGGAACGACGCGACGACGATGTCGCGGCCGGTCACGGCATCTGTCATACGTGTTGCGATGAGCCGCTCGTGTGCGGGTGACAGAACGAGGTCGTGCAGCGACTTCTTGAGTGCAAACGACTTCGTCTCGTGTGCGGTGAATCGGCTCTTGCGGTAGAAGATCGCGAGCCCCAGGCGGTTGGACTTCGTCGCGTCGGCGAGTACGAGGTCGCCGATCTGCGTGGGCAGCCCCTCGGAGGCAACCTCCTGCAGGCACAGGATGTCGAGGTCGTTCTCGGCGACGAGAGCTCCGAGCTCCGGGGTCGCCGTGTTCTTGAGCAGGTTGTAACTGGCGACCTTGATCTCGGTCGTTGCCGTTGTCTGAACTTCTGTAGTCACGTGGTGCTTAGCTCCCTGAAATGAGATCGCCAGTCTAAGTGTCGAAGGCGGTTGGATGCCCGGACAGGGCTGCGCCCTGCATGAGTGTCTCCTGCAAAAGTGAACACTGTGCTTGTTTCCGGTACGTGTCGGGAGTTGGCTGGGAGAACAATTCGTGCGGAAGGCGAACAATGAGCAACCGTGATCAGAAAACCGTTCCTGTGGGAGTGCGATCATGAGCAACCTTGATCAGAAAACCGTTCCAGTGGGAGTGCGATCATGAGCAACCTTGATCCCAATCTTGCCCCGAGCTTCGGCCACGTTCCCGATTTCGAGGAACAGGAGCGGCACCGTCGCGGACTTCTCGACGACGAGACCAGGCTGCCCGAACCCGACGACGACGACGAACCTCAGAAATAGGCCCGTTCACAGCCGTTTGGCAGCGATTTTGCCCCCGTTCGAGTGTCGTGGGGTTGACGCACTCAGGAGCTAAACTGAGGTCTACGTCCGTGGGGGACGTTCTTTTGGGGGAAATACCGTGTCAACTATTGGGGATGTCTCAACCATCCCTGCGGGCTGGTATCCAGACCCCGAGAGCAGCGCCCGTTCCCGCTGGTGGGACGGCACCGGATGGACCGCCTCGGTCTCCGAGCCGCAGCCTCCGGCCCCGCCGCAGGAACCCTTCGTTCCGCAGCACGCCGCCCCGATCCCCCAGGCGCACTTCGAGCAGCGTCCCTTCGTTCCGGCTCCGGTAGCCCCGGCGTTCATGCCGCAGCAGGCCGAGCTCCAGCGCTTCGTCACGCAGCCCGGATCACAGGCGCCCGCCCCGATCGAAGGAACCCTCACCCGCCGCCAGCTCCGCGAGCTCACCTCGGCGAACGAGACCGGCCCCAACGAGACCGGTCCCCATGAGACCGGCTCGAACCCGGCCGGCCCGCGTGAGACGCTCACTCCTTCAGCTGCCCCGATCGAGCAGGTCGCTGCGGCACCGTATGTGGCGCCCGTTCCCGAGCAGGTCGTCGAACCCGTCGCCGAGCCCGTCCGGCACGCACCCGCGCACGCGGCGGCACCCATCGTCGTTCCGTCCGCAGCGCCCGGCACCCCGTTCGGCGACGTCGCCGTCATGCCGACCTATGGCACGCCCGTGACGCCACCCGCGGCGGCTGCAGCGCCTGTTGCATCCACCCAGGTGAGCACCTACAGCGCACCCGCCGCTGCCTCTCCCCCGGTCAACCCGTACTCGGCTCCCCCGGTCGTCGCTCCAGCAGCTGCGACCCAGGTGAACCCCTACAGCACGCCCGTGGCGGCACCCGTCGCACCGCCGGTCAACCCGTACAGCGGACTCGCATCGCCCTCGCTCCTCCCGCAGAGCGAGCAGGAGGCCGCTGCGGCACCGACCGCAACAGGCTTCGCTGCTGCTCCGGCTCCGGCCGCTTCACCGGCTCCGGCCAATCCGTTCGCCGCAGCGGCACCCGCGGCGTTCGTCGCACCCGCGAACCCCTTCGCAACTCCCGTGGATGCCGCGCCCGCGAACCCCTTCGCCGCTGCATCCAACCCGTTCGCAACGACGTCGTTCGCGCAGGGAAACCCGTTCGCAGCCCCCGCCGCATTCGCGACCACCGAGTTCTCGACGACCGCCGCGCCGGCATTCAGCTTCGACTTCGAGCCGGTCACGGCAACGGACCGCAGCGGTTTGCGCGACGACAGCCTGCCCGTGCAGACCCCCGCGATCTGGTTCTTCGCGCTCGTGCCGCTCATTCAGGCGGGGCTCATGTACCTCGTGTTCGTAACGCTCGCGATGCCGCTGAGCCTGCCGATCGCCGCCGGGCTCGCCGTCGCTCCGGTTTTGCTCTACCTGCTCGCGGCAGAGAAAGACAAGCAGAAGCTCGACAGCTGGGGCCACGATCGCTTGACCGGTGTCGGTTGGGCGCTTATACCCCTCGTCTTCATGATCATCCGCACGGTTCGCGTCGGTCGCCGCGGCGCGCCCGTGCTCATTGTCTGGATCGTCTCGGGCATCGCCGCATCGGCCGTGCTCAGCATTCTCGTTGTGCCGACCATGCTCGTGAGCCTCGCGGGGCTGACCGCCGGCTTCTAGTCGCTACTGCTTCGTCGTCGTGTCGATGCGCATGACGAGGATCACCCGGTCTGGGCTGTCCTTGGGAGCCACCTGCTTGGCGTTGCCGTAGCGCTTGCCGAGGGTGACGTAGAAGTCGCCCGTGGGGTCGGGGACCACGTCGACCAGGGTTCCTCGCGCCTCGAGGTAGCGGAAAGGATTCTCCGGGTCGATAACCGAGAGGCTCATCGCAGGGTTCGACTGGAGGTTGCGAAACTTGGCACGCTTCGTCGTGTGGGTGAACCGCAGAAACTCTCCGTCGAACAGGAACCACATGGGGTTGACCTGCACTGCGCCATCCGGCCGGATCGTGCCCAGGTGACCGTAATTGGGGTTCTCGAGCAGGTGGACGTAGTCAGCGGGAATCTCGATAGTCATGCATCCATTCAACGCCATGAGAGACATCACAGTCTGATAACCGAGTTGTGCTCAGCCGCGAAAGTGCCCTACGGTAGCAATCCTGTGCCGGAACCGGCACGCCCCGTTGACACTCGAAAGGACACAGCTCGTGAGGAAATTCACCCAGCAGCTGTCGCGCTATGAGCGCACTCTCGAGTCACTCGCGTACCCACGGAGCCTGTAGACCCCTTTCGGTCTGTTTGCCCCGTGCCGTCGAGGTCCGGGGCTTTTTTCATGCCCGCGCGCTGCAGCACGCACCCGGACGCCCTCCCCGCTCCCCCCGCCTGATCAGCGGTGGCGCGACATCCATGAAGAAAAAGTCACAGAATCGAAAGGTAATGGAAAAGATCACAGAACGCCTGTTCAGCTGGGCGAGCATTCTCGAGCCGAATACGCTCGAGCAGGCTCGCCTCGCATCGACAATGCCGTTCATCTACCCGCACCTCGCTCTCATGCCGGATGCCCACCTCGGGCGCGGCGCGACAGTCGGGTCGGTCATTCCCACGCGCGGAGCAATCATGCCCGCGGCAGTCGGAGTGGACATTGGATGCGGCATGATCGCCGTCCGCACACAGTTCACGGCAGACGACCTCGCTTCGGCGGGGGCGCTGAAGGACCTGCGGGAGCAGATCGAACGCGCCATCCCGCTGTCAGCCGGCGGCTACAACCGCAAGGTCGTGGCAACGGCGGAGCCCCGTATCGCTGAACTCACCGAGTACGCGGAAGCCATCAGCCTCGAGCCAGGTGTCCACGCTGCGAAGTGGGATCTGCAGCTGGGTTCACTCGGCAGCGGTAACCACTTCATCGAGGTGAGCCTCGACGAGACGGGAGCCGTCTGGCTGTTCCTCCACTCGGGAAGTCGAGGGGTGGGCAACCGGATTGCCGGCCACCACATCTCTGTCGCGCAGAAGGTGATGGACCAGTTCCACATCGATCTACCCGATCGCGACCTCGCCTACCTTGCAGAAGGAACCGACGAATTCGACCGGTACATCGCCGACCTGCGCTGGGCACAGCACTTCGCACTGCTCAACCGTGAAGAGATGATGGACCGGGTGATTCGCCAGGCTTCCGAGTTCTTCGGCGAAGCCATCGTCGAGTCGGAGCGGATCAACTGCCACCACAACTTCACCGAAGAGGAAACTCACTTCGGAAAGCGCGTGTGGCTCTCCCGCAAGGGAGCGATCTCGGCGAAGCTCGGACAGCCCGGACTCATCCCCGGGTCGATGGGCACCGCGTCGTACGTCGTGAGCGGGCTGGGCAACAGACTCGCACTCGAGTCGTCACCACACGGTGCCGGGCGTCAGTTCTCGCGGACTGCGGCGCGCAAGCGGTTCAGCCACGACGAACTGCGTGAAGCGATGGTCGGCATCGAGTACCGCGACACCGACGCGTTCATCGACGAGATTCCGCAGGCGTACAAGGACATCGATCAGGTGATGGCGGATGCCAGTGACCTCGTCGAGGTCCGGCACACGCTGCGCCAGGTCGTGAACGTCAAGGGCGACTAGCCCGCCGGTGGCGCCCCCTGTTGTTCAGGGGGCGCCACTACCCTAGGAGGGTGACTGAACCCGAAACCCGAGCGCGCCACGCCGGCCTCGGTGTCGCCGCACTGCTCGGCTCCCTCGTTCCCGCCGTCTGGCTCCTCGTGCTCTTCGCCGTTGCCGGTACGACAACCATTACCGAACTCGCTGACGGTCTCATCGTCGCCTCGTTCATCGTCCTGCCGATCCTCGCCATCGCCGTTCTCGTGCTCGGCATCGCTGCACTCATCGTCAACAACGTGCTGGGAAAAGTGCTCGCGAGCATCGCACTCCTTCTCCTCGTCGGGCAGGCGGTACTTCTCGGCCTCGCGGCGACCGTCGTCGTCTTCTAGCCCGGCATCTGATTAGCTGGGGATGTGACAATCACTCCGCGCCGCCTCGTGTCGCGGATCCCCTGGTGGGCCTGGGTGCTCGGCGCGCTCGCGCTCGTCGTGGGAATCATTGCTCTCGTCGGCGGATTCGCAACATCGCCGCAGAAGGAACTCCCGGTCGTCGAAATCGGTGAGACCTTTACGGGCGGTGAACTCGCTGCCTCTGTCGACAGTGTCTACGTCACCAACGTCAACCCGGACACCGGTCTCATCGACGCGACTGTCGACTATCTCGTTGTCGAGACCACGGTAGAGAACGTCACGCGCAACCCGAGTGCGTTCAGCGACTCGGTGCTGCGGGTCGCGGTCGACGGCGCGATCGAGGAGACAACACCCCCAACCTCGATCCTCGACACCTCCCGCGGTCTCAGAACGACTTACGTGCAGCCCGACGTGCCCGTCGCGCTCTCCTACGTGTGGACCGTGGATGCAGCGGCGATCCCCGCCGGCACGACCATCTACCTCGGCCTCTTCGACCAGTTCCGGGTATACGGGGACCCCATCTTCGGCGACGGCGCATATACGCGCCCAACCGTCGTCGCGAAGCTCTCAACCGAAATCTCCGACGTGCGAACCGAGGAGGTGGTGTCCGAGTGAACCGCCTCAGGATCATCGCCGCGGTCATTGCCTTTCTCGCAATCGCGGGAATCGCGGTCGGGACCGCTCCCACCACCGACGACGACGTTGTCGCTCCCTTTGCCGTCCGAGGCGGCCTCGGTGACACGCTTGAGACCCGTGTGCTCACCGTGACAGCCCTGGATGTCGCGAGGGCGAGCTCTCTCGACGTGTCGTACTTCGAGGGCCTCGGCACCTACCCCGAGAAACTCACCACCGACTCCAACTGGATCGTCGTGACGGTGCGCCTCACGGCGACTATCGAGCCGGTGTCGTTGAGCAACGCACGCTTGCGCATCGGAGATTCGGAGTTTCGCGCGAGCGAGTTCCTGCCCCGCCCGGCGATAACCGACCTGCTCGCTGGCCCCGGAATCGCCGCGGTCGGCTCCCTCGCGTTCGAGGTGTCCGACGCAGCGCTCGCGAGCGATGGGGCGGAGAGCGCGGAGTTGACCTTTCCCACCCAGTTCACGACCCAGCTCGACGAGATCGCGACGGTGGAACTCGACCTGCGCGACATCGACTCCGTGCCCGACTACCGGGTGGAGAAAGCAGTGATCGTGGACGGTGAGAAGTGATGCGCGCCTGGCTCCGCCGCAACCGCGTATCCCTCGCCGCGGTCGGCATTCTCGCGCCCGCGCTCATCTGGGTGCTCTACGGAATCCCCGCGGTCAATCGCTCTGATGGCGGCCCTACCATCGTCGAGGTTGCCGCGGGTAACAGCGTTGAGATCCAGGGGTACGAGTGGACGCTCACCGCAAATGTCGAGATCGTCGGTGAGGGCATTCCCGCCAACAAGGTGCCCGTGGGCGACGCACTCGTCGCCGCCCTCATCGAAGTGCGCGTAGTGGATGACGCACCCGGCGACGAATCCTGCGACGCGACACTGACCTCCCGGGCCATGGGCATCGAGCGTTCCTGGCGAACCGAGTCGCTGCCGTCGGACTACGGTTACGGGCTCCAGAGCACCTCGGACTCGTACTGCTCGCCCTCGGGCACCGACTTCGACTACGAGATGGTGTTTCTCACGCCTGACGGCGCGTACGAGACATCCACCGTCGATCTCGTCATGGGGACGGAATCGACCGTGTATCGCTTTGCCCTGAAGCACTAGGTTCGTCGAGCTCGCTCTCAAGCAGCGGCTCGGTCGTTTCGGGTGCGAGCTCACGGCGTTCCTGCCAGGCGCGAAGGCACCAGTCGAAGGCGGCTGCCAGCAGCACGATTCGCGCGGGTTCGATGAGTACGGTCACAGCTACCGAGAGCAGTGGGTCGACGAGGTTCCAGACACCGATGTCGTGCGGGCCGACGAGACGGTAGACGCCCCAGGTGAACCACATGCCGAGCGCGTACAGAACGCCATACGCGCTGACGAAGATCGCGAGCTGCAGCACCCCGGCCTTCACGATGAGCTTGCCCGACTGGGTGAATGGGCTGCCGACGTCATCCCACTCGTCCGTGAGCAGGTAGGCCTGGCGCTGCAGGATCGACGGGAGTTTCGCCCACCGCGAGGTCACGGCTTGCTCGAGTCTCTCGGGAATCACGCGGTCGTCGACGACATTGGCGAGTGCCCGCGTGTAGACGATTCCAGCGATCAGCAGCCAGGCAAGCGGGAGGAGAATCACCTGGGCGACAACCGGCCCCAGCCAGTCGACGCTCAGGAATAGCAGGCGCACCGGCTCGGCGAGACCACTGAGAAACTCGCGCAGGCCGAGCACCCATCCCACGACCTGGCGCTGTTCGATCCACTCGATGACGGTTCCAAACACCGCGGTGACCCCGGTGAGGGCCACGAAGATCCAGGTGGCCTCGAGGTAGATCTCGACGATAGCGAGCCAGCGCGGCAGTTTGCTGCCGAAGATCTTGAGCAGGATGCGACCGGCAAGCGCGACGAGGATCACCGCGACGACGAGCGGGCCATCACCGACCCTGAGCACTCCGTTCTCGCTCCCGAAGGAGTACTTGAAGGCACTTCGCGCATACTCCGAGAGGTCTTCGGCCACGAGCCCGATCACCGCATAGAGCGTGAAGAACGGGATGATGCTCGCGAGCAGCACACGGATGAACTCGGCCGCGGCATCCCTGAGCGACTCGAAGGCGACGTCGCCACCGGAGATCTCGCGGTAGGTGCGCAGGCCACGCCGCACGGCGAGGAACATGCCGACGTAGGAGACGAGGCGCGCGAGGGCCGCCACGGGGACGATGAGCAGGGCGGCGAGCGGACTCTCCGGCCCAATCGGTGCGGCGATCGCGAGCACGGACGCCCGCACGACAGCCCCACCGAGGTACCAGGCGAGCAGCGCAGGCCAGGTCAGGGCCAGGATGTGACCGATCCGGCCGAGGCTGCGCAGCATGAGGCCATGTTACGGGCTTAGGCTTTTACGATGACTCGCGAGCTGACCCATGAGCCCGACGCCCAGCGCTACGTGTTACGCATCGACGGGCAGATTGTCGCTGTCGCCGACTACCGCATCAACGGGTCGGCCATCTCGTTCAACCACACCTACACGGCGCCGCACCTGCGCGGCCGTGGTCACGCTGACGAGGTCGTCACATTTGCAATCGACGACGTCGAACGCACCTCCGATCGCCATGTTGTGCCGATGTGCTGGTACGTCGGCGAATGGTTCGACAAGCACCCCGAGCGTGCGGGCCTGCTGACGCGCTAGGCCCTCTCCACGGGCAACCACAGCTCAGTCGTCGCGGTGCTGAAGTCCTCGGCTCGCTCGATCACGGCGACGATGGATGGCCCGGGGCGCAACCGCCACGGATTCGACGGGAACCACTCGGTTGCTGTTGTCGCCCAGACCGCCTGCAGCGCCGCGGGATACGAGCCACTCGTCGTGAACACCGCCCACTGGCCAGCATCCACCCCGATCGCATCGAGGTCATCGGGGAGCTGCTCGGTCGAGGCGAGCGCAACGCCGTGCAGGTAGGTGAGCTCGCTGCCCTCGGTGTAATCGGGGTCGACATCGGCGCTCACCTGCAGGAGACCCGTGGGCTCTCCGTCGCTCAGGGCTTTGAGACGCCCGTGCTCCTCCGCGGGCAGTGCGCTGATGAAGGACTGGACGTGCGGATTCACTCCGTGGTGGATCAGCGGAACACGTGTTGCGTGCCCGACGAGGGTGAACGCGGGGCGGTCGAGGATGCGAGTGTCCATTGTGGTGGTCCCTTCGATCGTGAGGCGAAACCGTAGTTTCTGCTGAGAGGAAAGGGGACCGCCGTTCTGTCTCACCGCGCCGGGCGTCGCGCCGTGCACCGCCAGGAACGCGCGGCCGAACGCCTCAGTCGAGCTGTAGCCGTAGGTCACGGCGATCTCGAGCAGCGGCCTCTCGGCAATCACGTCCGCAGCGGCCACGGTCATGCGTCGACGTCGGACGTACTCCGAAAGCGGCATTCCGGTGATCGACGAAAACATGCGGCGCAGGTGGTACTCCGTGGTTCCCACCTGGCTCGCGAGTCGGGCGATATCCAGGTCGTCGGACAGGTGTGTCTCGACGAAGTCCACGAGCTGGTTCAGTCTGCCGATCATGCTGCCCCTTTCCGACCTCAATCCTGCGCGCGTGCCGCCGGTGAGACCCGATAGTTGCAGTTTGATTCGATCAGCGCCACCCCGCAGTCGGAGCCACGTGCTTCACGATGCTCTCGAGCAGGGCCGCGTTGTAGGCGACGCCGAGCTGGTTGGGCACGGTGACGAGCACGGTGTCCGCAGCCTGGATTGCGACATCCTTCGCGAGGTCGGCGGCGATCACGTCGGGTTCGCCGATGAAGCTGCGACCGAAACGCGCGTTGCCGCCGTCGAGATAGCCGACCTGGTCTTTGCCCTCCACTTGCGCGCGCAGGCCGAAGTACTCGCGGTCCGCGTCGGAGACGAGAGGGATGATGCTGCGGCTGACCGAAACCCGGCCCTCACCTTCGTGGCCGGAGTCCTTCCAGGCGGCGCGGTAGAGCGCGATCTGCTCGGCCTGCAGTTCGTCGAAAGGCACTCCCGTGTCTTCGGTGAGCAGGGTTGAGCTCATGAGATTCATCCCGAGCTCGCCCGTTGTGACAGCGGTCGCGCGGGTGCCCGAACCCCACCAGATGCGCTGCGAGAGTCCGGGTGACTGTGGCTCGATGCCGAGCACACCCCCGCGGGCGCCGTGCGCGAGCGGTGCACCGTCGATCGCTGAGCGGAACAATGCCGTCTTCGCCTGCGCGTCGTCGCCCGGGTAGCCGAAGGACTCGAAACCGTTGAGCGCTGTCTCGGGTGAACCACGGCTGAGGCCAAGTTGCAGTCTGCCTCCACTGATGAGGTCGGTAGCTGCGGCCTCCTCGGCCATGTACAGCGGGTTCTCGTAGCGCATGTCGATGACGCCGGTACCGATCTCGATGGTGGAGGTACGCGCCCCCATCGCGGCGAGCAGGGGAAACGGGCTCGCGAGTTGCGGGGCGAAGTGGTGCACGCGCACGTAGGCGCCATCCACGCCGATCTCCTCTGCGGCGACAGCGAGCTCGATGGTCTGGGTCAGAGCGTCACCCGCCGTGAGCACGAGCGAGCCCCGAACGTCCTGGTAGTGCCCGAAGGAAAGGAACCCGATGCGTTTCATACCGGGTACAGCCGTTCTAGCGCGCTGAGTATTCCGTCACCGCTGTGCGCAGCGCTGCATCCACTGCCGACAGCGCGTCGGTTGCGGCCATATCGGCAGCGATGGCACGCGCGCGATCGCGATAACCACTGTCGGCCAGAATCTTTCGCACAGCGTCGGCAATCCTGGCCGCGCGGGGTGTTCCCGTGCGCAGGTCGATACCGGTACCCGACCAGGCCACGCGCGCGGCAACCTCAGGCTTATCTTCCGTGTCGCCGGCGACGACGAGCGGAACCCCGTGGCTCAGCGCGTATTGCACTCCCCCGTACCCGCCATTCGTGATGTACACGTCGGTGCGCGGCAGGAGCGCGTCGTACGGCAGAAAGTCTGCGACGCGAACGTTGGCGGGCAGCTCGCCGAGGTCGGCTGCTCGACCGCCGAGAGTCACGACGACAAGCACGTCATCGTTCGCGAGAGCCTCAATGGTCGGGCGGATGAGCCTGCCCAGATCGAGATTGTCTATGGTGCCCTGCGTGACATGCACGACGGGCCGGGAGCCGTCGAGGTCTTCCCACCAGTCCGGGAGCGGGATCCCCTTCGGCGTCGGAAGCACCGGACCGACAAAGCTCAGGCCTGCCGAGAGGTCGCCGCGCGGGTACTCGAACGCGGGCACGGTGAGCTGCAGGAACGCGTCGAAAGCACGCGAGAGATCCATGATGTTCGACGTCAGGGTCGCGCCTACCTCGGCGAACATCCGTTGTCCGACGCGCTGCGTGTCCCGAAACAGCACGCGAGTCGCGATGAGATTGAGGGCGCGATTGCGCACGTGCCCCAGGCGACTGGATGACGGCGGCATGGCGGTCCCCATGGGTGCGACGTCGACGCTCGACTGGGCAAGAGGCGTAGCGCCGATGGCGAGGATCGGCACGGTGCGCCCCGTTGACTCGAGCAGCGGGCCCACTCCGGCGAACATCGCGTCGGCGAGGATTGCATCGGGAGCTTCGGTGTCGAGCAAGCGCATGACCGAGTGGTACTGCGATGGGATCGGCGTCACGAAGATCGTCTGGATGTCGTACTGCGCGCGCGCAAGGCCGCGGTACTTGAGTCGGTCGGGCAGGTGGCTGTCGGGGTCGCGGTCGTCGAAGTCGGCGTTTCCCTCGAGTGCGACGAACTCGGCACCGGTAGCTTCGACCGTCGAGGCGAAGCGCGAACCGGTGAGAAACAGCACCCGATTGCCTGACGTGACAAGTCGTGCCGCGATGGCGACGAGGGGTGCGACATTGCCGTAGATCGGGGTGGCGCACAGCAGATAGGTCGACATCGTTCTCCAATTGGCTAGACTCACACTCTAACCAATTCTGGGAGCGTGTCATGACAACACGGGAGTACTCATCCCCGGCCCGAGCCGCGAATGCGGTGCGCACACGGAGACTCATCGTGGACGCCGCCACGGCTCTCTTCGTGAGAGACGGCTACACCGCGACAACCATGGCAGCCATCGCACGACACGCAGGGGTGTCTGTGCAGACTGTGCATCTGGCTGGACCCAAAGCATCGATCCTCATCGCCGCGTTCGAGATCGCGTTCGCCGGTGATGAAGGCAGTCACGCGCTCACCGAGCGCCCCGCGCTCCAGGAGATCATGGGGCATCCCGACACCGACGCGGTGCTGAGTGGTTACGTGCGATTCCTCAGCGATGCCAATCGGCGGGCTGCCGCGATCCTCAGGGTCATGCGGGCGGCAGCCGACGCTGATCCGCTCGCTCGAGCGGCATTCGAGGACCTCGAAGCGCGTCGCTCGCGGGACATGCGACTCGGTGCAGAGTGGATGGTCGCGCGCAAACTCATCGACGAGTCCGCCGTCACCCTTGCCGCCGATGTGCTCGGCTACGTGACCGGCCCCGACACCTATCTCGCCCTTGTCGACGACCGCAATTGGGCGCCCGAATGGTACGAGACCTGGCTGGATCGTGCCATCCGCGTGCTGATCCTCGATGTGTACTAGCCGCAACTACTGCGTGCGGATTACTTCTCCACCGTGCTTTACCGCAACCATGGAGGGATGAGACGACTTTCTGCCGCCCTCCTGCTCGCGCTTTCCGTGGTTCTTGCCGGGTGCTCAGCGCAATCCCCCACGCTCCCTGAAGGCTCGACGGCCACAACGCTGCGCTCCGGTGGGGTGGACCGTACCTACATCGTCACGGCACCCGCCGACCTCCCGAAGAATGCGCCGCTCGTCGTCGTGCTCCTCGGTGGCTTCGGATCCGCGGTTCAAGCACAGAAGGCGTACGGCTGGGATTCGCTCGCGGCCGAGCAGGGCTTCGTTGTCGCGTATCCCGACGGACTCGGCAAGGCGTGGAACGCGGGAGCAGGGTGTTGCG
>Ga0247813_10001788_pt1 | contig 15682 bp, 7 predicted proteins | sample UWRJL169409C1_FD_180719 | JGI IMG/M metagenome (GOLD analysis project Ga0247813, IMG submission 180719) | Plant litter microbial communities from Arlington Agricultural Research Station in Wisconsin, United States - UWRJ-L169-409C-1 | ecosystem: Environmental > Terrestrial > Plant litter >... | reverse complement strand
TGAAGCCCGTGTCTCTGTTGCCACGGTCTCGCGCGCACTCAATGGCCATGAAAATGTTGCCGAGCCCGTGCGCAAGCTGGTGCTGGAGGTGGCGGCGCGTCTGCGCTACACCCCGCACGCAGCGGCCAGGAGCCTGAGCAGCCGACGGACCAACACCATTGGCGTGGTGTTGCCCGATCTCTATGGCGAATTCTTCTCCGAACTGATGCGCGGCATCGATGGGGTCGCCCGCGAGCGTCGCCAGCATCTGCTCGTGTCCAGTTACCACGGTGACCAGGAGCAGCAGGGCGCGGCCCTGCGTGCGATGCGCGGTCGTGTCGATGGGTTGCTGGTGCTCTCGCCATACGCCGAGAGCCCGGGTTTCCTCACCGACAACCTGCCGCAGTCGTTGCCCACGGTGCTGATCAATACCTATCTGCCCGAGCAGGATCATCCGGTGCTGAGCATCGATGACCATGCCGGTGCGATGACCATGACCCGCCACCTGCTGGACGTCGGGCATCGGCGCATCGCCTTCATTTCCGGTCCGGATCTCAACTACGACGCCCGTGAGCGCCTGCGCGGTTTCCGCGATGCGCTGGCGGCCTTCGGCGATGCTGCCCAAGGTATCGAGTTGCCCGGTGACTTTGACGAAGCTTCCGGCCATCGCGCCGGACAGGAGTTGCTGGCAGCCGGCACGCTGCCCGATGCGGTATTCGCCGCCAACGACATGATGGCGCTGGGGTGTCTGTATGCGTTCGCGCAGGCAGGTGTCCGTGTGCCGACCGATGTCGCCTTGGCGGGTTTCGATGACATTCCGCTGGCACGTTTCGTTCACCCATCGTTGACAACGATGCAGGTGAGTATCGCCGACCTCGGCGATAAGGCCGCGACGCGCCTGTTGCAGTTGATGGATGGCAAGAACACGGAAGGGGAGGGTGACAAGCAGACGCTCGTGCCGACCCTGATCGTGCGTGATTCAAGCAAGCCCAGAAACGAGCCGTAGGTCACGACCGTTGGTCATGACGCCTTAAAACAACGCAGTACATAAAACGACAGGGGCCGCAAAGACGGCCACCACCACCCGGAGAGTTACATGACGTATTCCAATCACCGCAATCGCGCACCCGCACGCAGCCTGTTGGCCAGCGCGCTGGTCACCTGCCTGATGCTGGGCGCCGCCCCGAGCGTCATGGCGCAGTCGGCCACCTCGTCGCTGCGCGGCCAGGTCGCCGATACCGCCGCCGGCACCGAGGTCACCGCGACCAACGTGGCCAGCGGCACCGTGCGCCGCGCCACCACCCGTGCCGACGGCAGCTACTCGCTGATGGGCCTGGACCCGGGCACCTACGACGTCGTGGCCAATGGCCAGACCCAGAAGGTGACGGTCACCGTGGCCTCGGCCGCGACCCTGAACTTCAGCGGCGCGCCGGCCAACGGCAGCACCGCCAACGCCACCAACCTGGACACGGTCAACGTGGTTGCGCCGACCCTGCTGCAGGAAGTGCGTACCTCCGAAGTGGGCAAGACCGTCAGCCTGCAGCAGATCCAGACCACCCCGCAGGTGTCGCGCAACTTCCTGGAATTCGCCGACGCGGTGCCGGGCCTGATCTTCACCCGTGATGCCAAGGGCAACACCTCCCTGCGTGGCGGTGCCACCAACTCCGATGGCACCAACGTCTACATCGACGGCGTGGGCCAGAAGAGCTACGTCAAGGGCGGCGGCGTGGCCGGCCAGTCCGGCAGCGCCGGCAACCCGTTCCCGCAGCTGGCGATCGGCGAATACAAGGTCATCAGCGGCAACTACAAGGCCGAGTACGGCCAGGTGTCGAGCGCGGCCGTGACCGCGGCCACCAAGTCCGGTACCAACGAGTTCAAGGGTGAAACCTTCTACCGTTACACCAACGAAGACATGCGCGCCAAGACCCCGGCCGAGCGCCAGGCTGGCCAGACGAAAGAGGCATCGGCCGAGAAGGAATACGGTTTTGCATTGGGTGGCCCGATCATCCAGGACAAGGCCCACTTCTTCGTGACCTATGAAGCCAAGCGCTTCGACCTGCCGGTCACCATCGCGCCTGACGGCGCGGTCGGCCGTGCTGCTGCCCTGCTGCCGCCGGAAGGCGCCGCCGGCCTCGGCCCGGCCAGCCAGCCGTTCCAGCAGGACCTGATCTTCGCCAAGGTCGACTTCGAGCCGACCGACAACGATCGCATCGAGCTGACCTTCCAGGACCGCGATGAAACCCAGTCGCAGTTCAGTGGCCAGACCGCGCCGGAAGCCGGCCGCGAAGTGGTCAACACCGACCGTCGTTACGCCCTGCGCTGGAACCACAGCGGCGAGCGTTACTACAACGAACTGATGGTCACCCACGAAGATTCGTTCAACAACCCGACCCCGCTGACCCTGGCCAACGGCATCACCTACACCGCACCGGACGGCACCGAAGACCGCACCGTGGTGAAGATCGGTGGCGCATCGGCACTGGATTCGCAGGTGAAGGGCCAGAAGGGCTGGTCGATCGAAGACAACCTGACCCTGGACGGCATCCAGTGGGCCGGCGATCACACCATCAAGATGGGCGCCAAGTACAAGCAGATCGACCTGTACGCATCCGATGCGGCGCAGATCAATCCGACCTTCACCTACAGCCTGGGTGATCCGGACTTCCCGTCTTCCATCCCGTACAAGGCGCAGTTCGTCAAGCCGGTGACCGGCGTGTCGGGCGTGTCGGGCGAAGTGCGCTCGAAGTCCAAGCAGATCGGCCTGTTCATCCAGGACGACTGGCAGGTCAACGACCATCTGCAGCTGAACCTCGGCCTGCGTTGGGACTACGAGAAGACCCCGTCCTACCTGGACTTCGTGACCCCGCAGCAGGTGGTCGACGCGATCTACTCGCAGGATCCGCGTGCGGCCGCTGGCCAGACCTACGCCGATTCGCTGGCGCTGGGTGGCCTGAACATCGGCGATTACATCAGCACTGGCCGCAACCGCAAGGCGTTCAAGGATGCCTGGCAGCCGCGCCTGGGCTTCTCGTATGACATCAACGCCGATGAGCAGCACGTGTTCCACGGTGGTGCCGGCCGTTCGTACGATCGCGATCTGTTCGACAACCTGCAGCTGGAAACCACCAAGCTGGCTCTGCCGCAGCCGACCATCTACTTCCGCAACCCGGCGACCGGCACCTGCATCGACGGTCAGGCCGCCTGCTATGACTGGAACCCGAACCTGCTCAACGGGATCGGCAACCTGCAGACCCTGGTCGGCTCGACCAGCAATGCCGGTCTGGAAGTCGATCTGCTGAACAACAACCTGAAGGTGCCGTACTCGGATCAGTTCAGCTTCGGCATGAGCAACCAGGTGGGTGAGTGGCTGACCGATGCCACCATCTCCCGCACCCTGAGCTACGACGGCTTCGCCTTCACCCTGGGCAACCGTTACCCGACCGGCCAGTTCTTCGATGACCCGCGCCTGTGCGGCGGCACCGACCCGGGCCTGAGCCAGGCCTGGAGCTGCAACGTGCCGGGCTTCGGCAGCCTGATCATCGGCCAGCAGGGCATCAAGACCCGTGCGACCCAGGTCCTGCTGTCGGCGCAGAAGCCGTTCACCCAGGAAAGCGGCTGGGGCACCTCGGTGGCCTACACCTGGACCACCGCGCGCCACAACCGCGACATCAACGAGAAGTACGCGTTCGACCGCGGCCTGATCGAAGACTACCCGACCATCCGTTCCAACGGCGCGCCGCGCCACCGCCTGGTGGTCACCGGTTCGTACGCGGGCTTCTGGGGCATCACCTTCGGTGGCAAGGTCACCCTGGCCACCCCGACCGCCGTCAATGACTGGTACGGCGTGCCGCAGGCCAGTGGCTACAACCTGCCGACCCCGCAGGCCGCGGTGCCCAATGCCAATGGCAAGTTCCTGCTGGGTGGCAAGATCTTCGGCTACCGTTCGGTCGATCTGCAGGCGACGAAGACGTTCAAGATGGCGGGCGATACCGAGCTGTACGCGCGTCTGGACATCATCAACGTCTTCAACTTCGACAACTTCGCCACGTACAACTACGTCAAGAGCAACGGCAAGCTGCAGGCCAGCTACAACGAGACCGGCGATATCGTCGGTACGCCGCGCCAGGTGAAGGCCGAAGTCGGCTTCCGCTTCTGATGCAGCACACGGCCCCGTCTTCGGACGGGGCCGGTTTCACGGCAATGGCTGGCCTTCGGGCCAGTCCATTGTCCAGGCCGGTGCCACGGAGGGTGGCAGCGGCCTGGGCAATGACCGCGGCTTTGGACCACGCCTGCGTGGTTTTTTTAGGACGCGTTCTGTAAACGATTTCAGGTCATTGGACGTTATGCTTCCCAGTCACGAACAACGCACAAGGAGTTGGCCCATGCAGGCACGCCACCTGTTGACCGCTGCGACGATCAGTCTCGTCGCCGTTGCCTGCCAGCCGCAGGCCCAGCAGGAGCCGGCCAAGCCCAAGCCGCCCGTGATCCTGGTTGAGGCGGACGTGCCGCCGCGGCCGATGAAGCCGGAGCTGCCGCCGCTGTTTGACGATATCGAGCGCCGCACCTTCCAGTTCTTCTGGGATACCACCAACGAAGTGAACGGGCTCAGCCCGGACCGTTACCCGTCGCGTCCGTTCGCCAGCATCGCCTCGGTGGGCTATGCGCTGACCGCCTATCCGATCGGCATCGAGAACGGCTGGGTCAGCCGCAACCAGGCGATCGACCGCACCCTGCTGACGCTGAAGTTCTTCCGCGACCTGCCAATGGGCCCGCAGCGCACCGGCAAGGGCGGTTACAAAGGCTTCTACTACCACTTCCTGGACATGCAGGAAGGCCGTCGTTACGACAGCTGGGTGGAACTGTCCAGCGTGGATACCGCGCTGTTGATGATGGGCGTGCTGTTCGCGCAGTCCTATTACGACGGTGACGACGCGCGCGAAAAAGAGATCCGCGAGATCGCCGATACGCTCTACAAGCGCGTGGACTGGCCGTGGCTGCAGCAGCGCGCGCCGCTGATCTCGATGGGCTGGTTCCCGGAGAGCGGCTTCATCGACCATGACTGGATGGGCTACAACGAAGCGATGATGGTCTACATCCTCGCGCTCGGCTCGCCGACTCACCCGGTCAGCCCGGACGCCTGGACGGTGTGGACGCGTACCTACGACAACGACTGGGGCGTCTACCAGGGCCAGGAATACCTGTCCTTCGGGCCGCTGTTCGGCCACCAGTACACGCATGTGTGGGTGGACTTCCGCGACATCCAGGATGCCTACATGCGCGAGCGGGGCAGCACCTACTTCCTCAACAGCCGTTCGGCCGCCCTGGCGCAGCGTGAGTACGCCATCGCCAACCCGATGAACTGGAAGGATTACGGCCAGAACGTGTGGGGCCTGACCGCCAGCGACGGCCCGCAGAACACCACCCAGGAATACCGTGGCGAGCAGCGCCAGTTCCGCCATTACTCCTCGCGCGGCGCCGGCCTGCGCGAGAACTTCGATGACGGCACCATCGCGCCGACCGCGGCGATCTCCTCGATCGTGTTCGCACCGGAAGAAGTCATTCCGGCCGCGGTGGAAATGCACAAGCGCTATGGTGATTACATCTATTCCAGCTACGGTTTCCTGGACTCGTTCAACCCGAGTTTCAACTACGACATCCCGATCAAGACCGGGCGCCTGGTGCCGGATCGCGGCTGGGTCGCCAGCGATTACATCGGTATCGACCAGGGCCCGATCCTGACCATGATCGCCAACTACCGGAACGATTTCGTCTGGGACGTGATGAAGAAGAATCCGCATATCCGCAAGGGCCTGGAACGCGCCGGCTTCACCGGTGGCTGGCTGACGCCGGAAGGTGAGGATCAGCCGATGGAACTGCAGAAAGATGAAAAGGCGGCCTCGGCCCGCTCGGTCGGCATCGCCGAATCGCGCGCGGCGGCCGCCCAGGAACAGAAGAACAATTCCAATTCGAACCGCAACCAGCAGCAGGGGAAGTAAGCAGTGCCATTGTCGTCGCGCCCGAAGCTGGGGTTGAGTCTGTTGCTGCTGATTGCCGGCAGCCTGTTGTTGAGTGCCTGCCGGAAAGAACCGGAAGGGGTGACCGTGCGTTTCTGGGCGATGGGCCGCGAGGCCGAAGTCGTCACCGGCCTGGTGCGCGAGTTCGAGGCGGAAAATCCCGGCATCCATGTCGATGTGCAGAACATTCCGTGGACGGCCGCGCATGAAAAGCTGCTGACCGCGTTCGCCGCCGAAGGGCTGCCGGACGTGTGCCAGCTGGGCAATACCTGGATCCCCGAGTTCGCCGAACTCAACACCCTGACCCCGCTGCAGCCCTACGTGGCGCAGTCCAAGGTCGTGGACCCGGCCGACTACTTCCAGGGCATCTGGGACACCAACGTCATCCACGACGAACTGGTCGGGGTGCCGTGGTATGTGGATACGCGCCTGCTGTATTACCGCAAGGACCTGCTCGCCAAGGCCGGCTACGACCACCCGCCGCGTACCTGGGCCGAGTGGAACGAGATGATGGCGGCGATCAAGACGATGCAGGGCCCGAACCGCTACGCGGTCCTGATGCCGATCAACGAGTTCGAGCAGCAGCTGTCCTTCGCCCTCCAGCAGCCCGATCCGCTGCTGCGCGATGAAGACACCCGTGGCAATTTCAGCAGCCCGGGCTTCCGCAGAACGCTGGCCTTCTACGAGAACATGTTCGCGCAGGGCTGGGCCCCGCGCATGTCCGAGACGCAGATTTCCAACGTCTGGGACGAGTTCTTCCGTGGCTTCAACGTGTTCTACGTGTCCGGCCCCTGGAACATCCGCGAGTTCAAGAAGCTGCAGCCGAAGGAACTGGAAGGGCAGTGGGGCACCGCCGCACTGCCGGGTCCGGATGGCCCGGGTGCGGGCATCGCCGGCGGGACCAGCCTGGTGATCTTCCGTGATTCGAAGCAGAAAGAAGCGTCGTGGAAACTGATCGAGTTCCTCTCGCGCCCGGCGATCCAGGAGCGCTTCCATTCGATCATCGGCGACCTGCCGCCGCGGCGCAGCACCTGGGAATACCCCTCGCTGGCCAACGACCCATTGGCGCAGCCGTTCCGCGACCAGCTCGAGCGGGTCAAGCCGACCCCGAAGGTGCTGGAGTGGGAGCGGATCGCCCAGGAAATGCGGATCACCACCGAACAGGTGGTGCGTGGTGGCCTGGACCAGGATCAAGCAGTGAAAGAGCTGGACGAACGCGTGGACAAGGTCCTCGCCAAACGCCGCTGGATGCATGAGCAGCACCGGCAGGAATCCTCCGGGGCGAGCGACACGGCGCACTCCAGTGCGGTGGCTACGGAGGCGGCACCATGAAGCAGCGTTCGCTTGCCGGCTGGATGTTCGCCGGTCCGGCCATTCTGGTCATCGCCGTGTTCTTCGGCTTGCCCGTGTTCTCGGCGCTGGCGCTGAGCATCACCGATTTCGACCTGTACGCACTGGCCGACGGTGACAACCTGCGCTTCGTCGGCCTGGGCAACTACATCGATCTGCTGCAGACCCCGATGTTCTGGAAGTCGCTGTGGAACACCACGTACTTCGTGATCGTCGGTGTGCCGCTGTCGATCGCGGTGTCGTTGGGTGCGGCGATCCTGCTCAATGCACCGGCCGCCCGTTTCAAAGCGTTGTTCCGTACCGCGCTGTTCGCCCCGGTGGTGACCACGCTGGTCGCGGTGGCGGTGATCTGGCGTTACCTGTTCCATACCAGCTACGGCCTGGTGAACTATGGCCTGGGCCATCTGGGCATCAGCCCGATCGACTGGCTGGGCGACCCGAACTGGGCGATGCCGACCATCATGCTGTTCGCGGTGTGGAAGAACTTCGGCTACAACATGGTGATCTTCCTGGCCGGCCTGCAGGCGATCCCGCATGACCTGTACGAGGCTGCGCGTATCGATGGTGCCTCGCGCTGGAAGCAGTTCCTGCACATCACCCTGCCGATGCTCGGCCCGGTGCTGCTGGTGGTCGGTGTGATCACGGTGTCCGGCTATTTCCAGCTGTTTGCAGAGCCTTACGTGATGACGCGTGGCGACCCACTGCAGAGTACCGTCAGCGTGCTGTATTTCATGTTTGAAGAAGGCTTCAAGTGGTGGAACCTGGGGCGTGCCTCCGCGGTGGCGTTCCTGCTGTTCCTGATCATCCTGGGCGTGACCAGCATCATGCTGCGTTTCGGCCGCAAGAGGCAGTTGGTATGAGTCGTGAAATCGGTCAATCGCGCTGGCATGCCTGGTGGGTCAATGGTGGCCTGGTGGTGCTGGCGGTCCTGAGCCTGGCGCCGCTGTTGTGGATGCTGTCGGTGTCGTTCATGCCGACCGGCGAAGCGGCGCATTTCCCGCCGCCGCTGCTGCCGTCCTCGCTGACCACCGCGAACTACCATGAGTTGTTCGCGCGCACCGGCATGGCCAACAACTTCGTCAACAGCCTGATGGTGTCGCTGGCGATCACCTTCGGCTCGCTGCTGCTCAACACCATGGCCGGCTATGCCTTCGCCAAGCTGCGCTTCGCTGGGCGCGAGCGCATCTTCCAACTGCTGCTGGCTGCGCTGGTGATCCCGGCGCAGGTGGCGATGCTGCCGCTGTTCCTGCTGATGAAGCAGCTGGGCCTGGTCAACAACTTCGGTGGCGTGATCGTGCCGGCGCTGGCGACGGTGTTCGGCATCTTCCTGGTCCGCCAGTACGCCCGCTCGATCCCGGACGAGCTGCTGGAAGCGGCCCGCATCGACGGGGCAGGGGAGCTGCGGATCTTTTTCCAGATCGTGCTGCCGATGCTCAAGCCGGTGCTGGTGACCCTGTCGATCTTCACCTTCATGGCCGCCTGGAACGATTTCATGTGGCCCTTGATCGTGTTGACCGACCAGGAGCACTACACTCTCCCGGTGGCCCTGGCCACGCTCTCGCGCGAGCACATCATGGACGTTGAAATGATGATGGCCGGCGCGGTGGTCACGGTGGTTCCGGTGCTGCTGCTGTTCCTGGCATTGCAGCGTTATTACATCCAAGGTCTGTTGCTGGGGAGTGTCAAAGGGTGAAGCATGCCGTCGTCGCGGTGGGTCTGGGTCTGGTCTGGTCACTGGCGGCCTCAGCCGCACCGCCGGCGACGCCGGTGTTGCCCGCACCCAAGGTGCTGGACAGCTTCGATGACATGACCCCGTGGAAGCTGGTCGTCTCCGATCAGGTCAGCGGCTCGCTGCGCAGCGTGGCCGGTAGTGGCGGTGGCCGCGCGCTGTGTGTGGATTACGACTTCCACAACGTGTCCGGCTACGTCGGCATCCGCCGCGAACTGGGCATCCAGTACCCGGAGAATTACCAGTTCGGCTTCCAGCTGCGCGGTGATTCGCCGGGCAACGATCTGCAGTTCAAGCTGATCGATGCCAGCGGCGACAACGTGTGGTGGGTCAACCGCCCCGGTTATGCCTTCCCCAAGGCCTGGACGTCTGTGCAGTACCGCAAGCGCCAGATCGACAAGGCCTGGGGCCCGGAGACCGACAAGACGCTCAAGCGCAGCGCCGCCGTGGAATTCACGATCTACAGCAAGGTCGGCGGCAAGGGCACGGTCTGTTTCGACCGGCTCACGCTGCAGGGCCTGCCCGCCGCTGACACCTCTTCGCTGAGCCCGTCGGTGATCGCCGATACCGCCACCGCGCTGCAGAACCGCATCGTCGATGGCAAACCGGATACGGTCTGGATCAGTGGCGGCGTGGCCGAGCAGACCATCAGCCTGGACCTGCACAAGGTGCGCGAGTTTGGCGGCGCGGTGATCGAATGGCTGCCCGGGCTGGAGGCCACGCGTTACGTGGTGCGTTCGTCGGCCGACGGCCGCACCTGGAACACGCTGCGCGAGGTGACCGCCGGCGAAGGTGCCCGTGACTGGCTGGCCCTGCCCGATACGGAAGCGCGCTACCTGCGCTTCGACCTCAAGGGCGGCCCGAGCTGGCGCTACGGTATCCGTGACATCACGCTCAAGCCGCTCGAGTTCGCCGCGACTCCGAATGATTTCGTCCGTTCGGTCGGCGCGGATCTGCCGCGCGGCTCGGTGCCGCGTGGCTTCACCGGCGAGCAGCCATACTGGACACTGTTGGGTCTGGATGGCGGCCGTGAGCAGGCCCTGATCGGTGAGGATGGCGCGCTGGAAGTGGCCAAGGCGAGCTTCAGCGTGGAGCCGTTCGTGCTGGTCGACAACAAGCTGCTGAGCTGGGCAGATGTCAAAACCAGCCAATCGCTGCAGGACGATTACCTGCCGATCGCCAACGTCGGCTGGACCCACGACAAGGCCGGCCTGCAGGTGACCGGCTTCGTGCAGGGCACGCCGGACAACGCGCAGCTGGTCGGGCGCTATACCCTGCGCAACCCGGACAAGGTCGCCCATGAGTACACCCTGGCCCTGGCCGTGCGCCCGTGGCAGGTGAATCCGCCGACCCAGTTCCTCAATACCGTCGGTGGTGTAAGCCGGATCGACAACCTGTCGGTTGACCCCACCCACGTCGACGTCAACGGCACGCCGCGCCTCTACCCCGCGCAGGCGCCGGATGCGGCGTTTGCCACGGCGTTCGACAGCAAGCTGGATGTGGTCCACCTGGCCAGCGGCAAGCTGCCGGGCACCACTGAAGTGAAGGACAGCACCGGGCTGGCCTCCGGTGCGCTCCTGTACCGCTGGAAGCTGGAGCCGGGCCAGAGCCGTGAGGTGGCCATCGTGCTGCCACAGACCGGTACCTGGACCATGCCCAAGGCCTTCGATGCGGCCAAGGCGCAACAGCAGGTCGCCTCGATGTGGCGGACCAAGCTGGACCAGGTGACACTGCAGGTGCCCGCGGCCGGCAAGCCGCTGGCCGATACGCTGCGCACTGCGCTGGCGCACATGTTGATCTCGCGCATCGGCCCCAGCCTGCAACCGGGCACACGCTCGTACTCGCGCAGCTGGATCCGCGATGGCGCGATGATTTCCGAAGGGCTGCTGCGCATGGGCCGCAGCGATGCGGTGCGCCAGTACGTCAACTGGTATGCGCCGTACCAGTTCGACAACGGCAAGGTGCCGTGCTGCGTGGATTCGCGTGGCAGCGACCCGGTGCCGGAGAACGACAGCCACGGCGAGCTGATCTTCAACATCGCCGAGTACTGGCGCTACACCGGTGACACCACCTTCCTGGAGGTGATGTGGCCGCACGTGCAGGGTGCCTACCAGTACATGGAGCAGCTGCGCCTGAGCGAGCGCACCGAAGACAACCGCGCGCGCAACCCCGCCTTCTACGGAATGATGCCGGTCTCGATCAGCCACGAGGGCTATTCGGCCAAGCCGATGCATTCGTACTGGGACAACTTCTGGGCGCTGCGTGGCTACAAGGACGCGGCGATCATCGCCAGCACGCTCGGCAAGGCCGAGGCGATGCAGATCAGCGAGTCACGCGATCAGTTCCGTGACGACCTGCAGGCGTCGCTGCTGGCCGCGACCGCGCAGCACAAGATCGACTATCTGCCTGGTTCGGCCGAGCTGGGCGATTTCGATGCCAGCTCGACCACCATCGCACTGGCCCCGGCCGGTGAGCAGGGCCGCCTGCCGCAGCCGTACTTGAACAACACCTTCGAGCGCTACTGGAGCGAGTTCGAAGCGCGCCGCGACGGCAAGCGCGAGTGGAAGGACTACACCCCGTACGAGTGGCGCAACGTGGCTGCGTTCGTGCGGCTGGGCTGGCGTGACCGTGCCTGGCAGGCGACCGAGTTCTTCTTCAAGGATCGCGCACCGCAGCCCTGGAACCAGTGGGCTGAAGTCGTCTCGCGCACGCCGCGCAAACCGTTCTTCCTGGGTGATCTGCCGCACGCGTGGGTAGCCTCGGATTTCGTCCGTTCGGCGTTGGACATGTTCGCCTACAGCCGCGACATCGACGACAGCCTGGTGCTGGCTGCCGGCGTACCGTCGCGCTGGCTGGAAGGCAAGGGCGTCGGCGTGCAGGGCCTGCGCACCCCGAACGGCCAGCTCAACTACGCGCTGATCCGCAACGACAAGCAGCTCACCCTGACCGTGTCGGCCGGTTTGATTCCGCCGGCCGGCGGCGTGGTGCTGCCGTGGCCGTACAGCGGCGAACCGGGCGCCACCACCGTCAATGGTGAGCCGGCGGAGTGGGTGGGCGGCGAGCTGCGCGTGATGCAGGTGCCGGCCAAGGTCGAGATCGAGATTCCGGCCTCGGTACGCCGGGCCGAACGCAAGGCACCGTAATGCGGCAGATGACGAAGATGATGCGCGGCCTGCTGGCCGCGGCGCTGGCATTGGCGCCGCTGGTAGCGCTCGCGCAGGGCGACGGGGCGGGGCAGGAGATGACCATGGTCACCTTCAACCTGCACCATGACCGCGAAGACTGGCCGGCCCGGCGCAAGGTGATCCTGCGCGAGCTGCAGGCACTCAAGCCCGACGCGATCGCCCTGCAGGAAGTGATCCAGAAGCCCCACGTGCGCAACCAGGCCGCCTGGCTGGCGCGCAAGCTGGGCTATGAGTATCAGTTCGTCTCCACCGATCCGCCGGGCCGTTTCAAGCGCTATGGCAATGCGCTGCTGACCCGCCGGCCGGTACTGTCGCGCAACGATCACCTGCTGGCACCGCTGGGGGACTACCGCACCGTGGCGCATCTGCGCATCGATGTGGACGGCCGCCCGGTCAATGTCTACGCCACCCACTTGAACGAGCGCTCGGACGAGGCCGGCAGCCGCATCCGCAGTGAGCAGGTGGCGGATCTGTTGACGTTCATTGCCCGGACCGCGGCGGATGCGCCGGTAGTGGTGGCGGGTGACTTCAATGCGCTGGTGGATGCCGGTGACCTGAGCGAGCTGCGCAATCACTACGGCGACAGCTACGGCAGCGTGCACGTAAACAACGAGCTGGCCCAGGTCAGTACATTGAACCGGCATTACTACGACGCACCTTCGCGCATCGACCATATCTTCTTCCAGCAGGATCGACTGCTTGCCCGTGAGGCGAAGATCCTGTTCGACCAGCCGTACGCCGACGGCCGCTGGGCTTCGGATCACTACGGCGTGTGGACCCGGCTGCAGTTCGCCCCGGGTACCGGCAACGCTGGCGCGACGACGCCCTGAGGCGCGCGCCGCGTCGTCGGTGATGGTGTAGCGCGCTACCGGCTGCCTCCACGCATGGCGTGGGTCTACCCTTTGCATCCGCTGGCCCGTGTAGATCCACGCCATGCGTGGATTGCTCTCAGTGCCGCCCTCATGACCACCTGACGCACGCCGCTGCCTGCGCCTTCCAACCCTCCAAACGCAGACAGCGGCCCGAAGGCCGCTGTCTGTTTGTTGCGTCACTCACTCAGGATCAGAGCGTGTCTTTCTTTTCCTGGTCAGCCTTGTCGCCTTCCTCGGCCTGCGGGGCATCGGTCGGGATGTCCTCGCGGGCTTCGGCCTGCGCGGCCTGTTCGGCGGCGTTGGTCGCGGCCGGGGTTTCGCTGGCGGCCGAACCGAACAGCTGACCGTTGTGCACGACCGGGCCGGCCGGGGCCGATTCGCTGCGGGCCTGCGGGGCCGTAGGCTGTGCAGGGGCCTGGGCCGCATCAACGGCATCCAGCATGCTGGTCTGCACCGGTGCGACGGTCGGCTCCTTCACTTCCTGCGGGGGGGTCTCAACGACCGGGGCCGGAGCAGCCACCGGGGCCGGAGCGGTCGGCGCCGGAGCAGCTACCGCAGCCGGGGCGGCCGGAGCAGTGACCGGAGCCGGAGCTGCCGGAGCCGCGACCGGAGCCGGAGCTACCGGAGCAGCGACCGGAGCCGGAGCCACCGGAGCAGCGACCGGAGCCGGGGCAACCGGAGCCGCGACCGGGGCAGGAGCCACCGGAGCAGCGGCCGGAGCCGGCTTCGGGCTTTCCACGAACGGCACCGGGTCGTTGTAGGAGGCCGGGGCCTTCTCAGCGACCGGCTCGACGGCCGGGGCAGCCGCCTTCTCAACGACCGGGGTCGGGGCCCTCTCGGCCGCCGGTGCAGCCACCGGGGCCGGGGTCGGCTCCGCATGGCCGGCGGTCACGACCGGGCTGCTCACCACGGCAACCGGAGCGGCAGCAGCGACAGCGGCGACCGGGGCCGGGCGCGGGGCCTGGACCGGTGCGGGGGCAGCGGCCGGCGCGTTGCCGGATTCGTCGTCGAACTCGAACTCCGGCTGCGGCTGACCATGGTTGGCGACCTGGCGCTCGGCCGGGGCAGCGTTGCCGCCGTCCTGATCGCCGTCCTGGTCGTCGCCCTCGTCATCCAGACCGTTGTCATCACCATTCAGGCCATCGCTGCCGGCAGCCTGCTCACCATTGCCACGACGACGACGACGGCCGCCGCGACGACCGCGACGACGGCGCGAAGCGCCTTCGCCGGTACCGTCTTCAGCATTGGCCGGCGCGTCACCCTGTTCGGTGGCGTCGGTGTCGCTCAGCTGTGCATCCTCGGCCGGGGCGGCCTTGGCCGTTTCCTGGACGTGGGCAGCCGGTGCGGCGGCATCGGTGGCTACCACGGCAGCCGCGGCGATCACGGCGGCGTCGGCAGCGACCGGTGCAGCGGTGGTCGGCTTCGGTGCATCGGTCTGCGGCTGGCGCGCGGGCTTCTCGCTCACGGCCGGCTTGTCGCCGTCGTTCTGCTGCGGCTTGGCCTGGCCGTTCTGGCCCTGCTTCTGCTTCAGCTTCGGCTGCTGCTGGTCATTGCGCGATTCATTGCGTGGCTTGGCCGGCTGCTGCTCGTTGCGCGGCTTGCCCTGGCCGGGTGCCTGCACCTGTGCTGCATTGCCATTGGCCGGTGCGGCGGTGTCCTGGCGGCGCTCGTCACGACGCTCACCCTTCGGGCCGCGTTCGCCACGCTCACCACGGTCCTTGCCACGGCCCTGCGCCTGCGCATTGCCGTTGCCACCACGCTCGCCACGCTCATCGCGGCGGCCGTTGCGGTCCTTGCCGTTGCGGTCCTTGTTGCGACCATTGCGGTTGCCATCCTGGGCCGAGCGGTTGCTCGGCTGCGGTGCGGCGGCCGGGGCCGGTTCGCCACCGAAGATGCGCTTGAGCCAACCCACCACGCCGGTTGCGGCCGGGGCGGCAACGGGGGCGGCGACCGGCGCCGGTGCGGCTTCCGGTTCCGGCGCTTCGCGCACCGGGGCCGGCTGGCTGTGCTTGACCTGGGTGACCACCGGGGCGACCGGGATGTTCAACTGGGCCTTGGTCAGCGCATGCACCGGCAGCTTGCGCGGGGTGCCGCGCTGGTAGCTCGGCTTGCCGCTTTCTTCGCCCAGCTCGTTCTCGCGCAGGCGGGTCACTTCGTAATGCGGGGTGTGCAGCTGCTCGTCGGCGACGATCACGATCGGCGCGTCATGACGCTGTTCGATCTCGCGCAGCGCGCTGCGCTTTTCGTTGAGCAGGTAATTGGCGATCTCGACCGGGGCCTGGACCAGCACCTGCCCGGTGTTCTCCTTCATCGCATGCTCCTCAGCCACGCGGATGATGGACAGCGACAGCGACTCGACGCTGCGCATGCGGCCATGGCCGTCGCAACGCGGGCAGACGATCTGGCTGGATTCGCCCAGGCTCGGACGCAGGCGCTGGCGGCTCATTTCCATCAGGCCGAAGCGCGAGATGCGACCCAGCTGCACGCGCGCACGGTCGTACTTGAGCGCGTTCTGCAGGCGGTTCTCGACTTCGCGCTGGTGCTTGTTGGAGG
>Ga0247813_10001787_pt1 | contig 15684 bp, 16 predicted proteins | sample UWRJL169409C1_FD_180719 | JGI IMG/M metagenome (GOLD analysis project Ga0247813, IMG submission 180719) | Plant litter microbial communities from Arlington Agricultural Research Station in Wisconsin, United States - UWRJ-L169-409C-1 | ecosystem: Environmental > Terrestrial > Plant litter >... | reverse complement strand
GAAGGTTTCAACGCCCTCGAGCGACTTCTCAATGAGGGCGCTCATGCCGCCCGTGACGGCGACACGGGTTTCGGCGAGCGCGGCTGCCTCTGGTGCGAGGTACCAGCTCGAGAGATCCGCGGCTTCGGCGCCCGTGTCGAGGGAGAGCCGTGCGACGTAGGCGTCGAGCAGTGCCTCACCGTCGGGCGCGACATCCATCGCCGTTTTCTCAGCACCCGACTCGACGAGCGAGTCGGCGAGCGACGACTCTGCGCTCTGCTGGGTGGCCCACGCGAGTGCCGTGTCGAGGGCTGGCGGGCCAACGGTGTTCTCGGTGAGATCCGCAGCATCGGCGGTCGTCGAGCGCAGCAGCGACGGTGTGATGGCTGCCGCCCCGAGACCCGCGGAGGCGAGGCGACCGATGACGCTCGCGTCACTCTCTTCGCGCAGCAACCAGGCACCGAATTCGACGGGCACGGGCCAGTTGTCAGAAACGGCGGTATGGATGCGACCACCCACCCGATCACGAGCCTCGATGAGTACGACATCAAAACCATCTGCGGTGAGGGCGCGCGCGGCTTCTGCGCCGGCTGCTCCCGCTCCGATCACCGCGATCTTGTCACCGGGCTCTGCGGCCACACGCACGCTCGCGACGACGCGCAGCGCCGATGCGCGGGCACCGAGCACCGTCGCGGGGTTATCGACGGCCGTAGCTTCACCGGCGAAGAACACCCGGTCGAGAAGCGGTTCGGCGAGAGCTTCGCGACTCTGCAGCGATGCCCCGACCGACGTGAAGCTGTGGGTGCCGAGCGCGTATGTGTCGGTCGACCACGCGCTGCGCACCATGCGAGTCGGAGAAGGAACACCGTTCGTCGGCGGGAGGCTGAGTGTCGGTTGCGGGGTCGGAGTGTCGGGGGTGCACGCGGCCACGGCGAGCAGGGTCAAGCCAGAGCCGGCTCCGACCAGGAATGTGCGACGCGAAAAGGACATCTCCTCGCCAGCGTACCGGGCTTTGCTCACCTCCACCTGGTTGAGACCGTCCTGCGGATAAGCTCAGGGCCATGACGGCTGGATCGATGATTTCTCGAACACTGCGAACCGCGGCGGCTGCCACTGTCACAATCGCTCTGGCCCTTGGCGGCGCTGCGTCGGCTAGCGCAGATACGTCGGACTTCACCTTCGACTCGTTCGACGCCCAGTACACGCTCTCGATGGAGGACGACGGCACCTCGCACCTCGAGGTCGTCGAAACGATCGTCGCGAGATTCCCAAACTTCGATCAGAACCGCGGCATCCTCCGCGCTATCCCCGAGGTCGTGCAGTCGACGGCTACCGAGCCCACCGTGCACTCAGTTGTCGACGAAAACGGTACCGACGTCTACTGGGAAGAGTCGAACGACGGTGAGTACCTGGTTCTCGCCCTCGGCACCGACGACTTCGTCTACGGAAAAACGACCTATGTCATCAGCTACAGCCTCGAGAACGTTGTGCTGCCGTTCACCGACCCTGAGCCCGCCGACGAGTTCTACTGGGACGTCAACGGCACCGGGTTCGACCAGCCGTTCGGCACTGTCTCGGCGACGATTGTTGTCGACGAAAGCGCCGCTTCAGCGCTCGACGGCTACACCGCCTGCTACTACGGCCCCTTCGAGTCAGACTCGACCTGCACCCTGACGCAGACCGGCTCCACTTTTTCGACGAGTGTGTCGAACCTCGGCGAGAGAGAGAACGTGTCTTTCGCTATCGGTTTTGCGCCGGGTACCTTCGTACAAGGCCCCGAATACGACGGCGAGGGTTACCAGTACAACCCCGACATCTCGCAGGGGCTCAACCCGGCACCGTGGTGGGGCGACCTGATCTCTGCGCTGTTCGCCCTCGGCGCGATAGCGACAGTCGTCTTCGCGGCGATTGCCCGCGGGGCGAAGCGCAAGTCTGTCGCGGGTCGCGGCATCATCGTCCCGCAGTACTCGGTGCCCAAGGGCATCAACGTGATGGTCGCCTCGCACATCGTCGACCGCGAGCAGACCGCGTTCTCTGCGCAACTCGTGAGCCTCGCGGTTCGCAAGAAGCTGCGCATTCTCGACTACCCGGTGACCGCGAGCGGGGCCGAATACACACTGCAGTACCTCAACGCCGATGAGCTCGACGAGACAGAACTCGAACTGATGCAGGCGCTCTTCGGAGGCAAGCTCGACGAGGGTGAGGTCAAAGAGCTCGCACCCAACGACGTCACTCTCGGCAACGCTGTACGTGCGGTCACGGCGAAGGCCGGAACAGAAGTTCAGCGCCTCGGCCTGCGCGACAAGCCGACCGTTGGCCTTGGCTGCCTGTTTCCCGGCATCGCCTTCGTGCTCTTCTTCCTGTCGATCATCGCCGGAATTATGATCTCGGCGGCGACGATGTCATTCTCGTTCTGGACGGTCGGCGCGGGGTTTGTCTCATTCATCGCCCTCGTCTGCACGATTGTGATGCTCATCGGCAACGGCAAGGGCGCGCTGACCGCGCCGGGAGTCGAATGGCGCGACTACCTGCTCGGTATGAAGATGTACCTCGAGCTCGCAGAGAAAGAGCGCTTTCGTCTGCTGCAGAGCCCGGAGAACGCCGAGCGCATCGACGTCGGCGACACAAAGCAGATCATCAAGCTCTACGAGAAGCTGCTGCCCTTCGCGGTTCTCTGGGGAGTCGAAGACGAGTGGATGCGGGAGCTCGTTGTTCACGCTGGCGTCAACGAGACGCCCGACTGGTTTATGTCGAACAACGGCTTCAACCCTTCGTCGTTCACTAACGCCGTGCGCGGCGCGTCTGCAGCCGCCACCTACGCGGCTCCGGCGGCGAGTTCATCGTCGTCGGGAACCTCGTGGGGCGGCATCGGAAGCTCGGGCAGTTCGTGGAGTAGTTCGTCGGGTGGCTCGCGCGGCGGCGGGTTCTCTGGTGGCGGTGGTGGTGGAGGCGGCGGAGGCGGTCGCTAGGCCGCTCTGGCGTGGTCAGGCCAAGCGGGGATTTTGAAAGGCGCGTAACGTAGTCAGGTGGGCAGTCCCACGCCTATGGAGGATCCCCTTTGAGCGACGAATGCCGACACGGCCTAGCGAATGGCGTTTGTGACGCCTGCTTCCCGAAGGCGAGGCCCGAGATTCCCGTGGCCCCCGCCCCGACCAGAGCAAGTCGAGCACGCACGGCGACTCTTTCGCGCAAGGCCGCGAGCGCGGCATCCGATCTCGATCTCGGAGCCCAGCGGGTCTATCACGTAACCCACATCGACAACCTGGCCGAAATTCTCGCCGGTGGTGTCATCAAGTCTGACAAGTTCGGCGCTGAGCCGACCATCGACATCTCGTCGCAGCACGCGCGTGAGGCTCGTCGCACGATCACCGTCGATGACGAGGGCAATGCCGTCGCCGATTACGTTCCTTTCTTTCTGTCGCCAACATCGACCGCGTGGGGGAGCCTGCGCACCGGCGCCGTCGACCCGCGCCTCGAGAGCAACGCACCGGCGAACGACTTCGTTCTTCTTGTCACCTCGGTCGGCGCCGTGTCTGAGGTTCGCTCCGGCGAGTCCGTTCTCGTTATCGCCGATCGTGACGCCGCACACCCGCTGAGCCGTTTCGCCACAGCGCGCGATGCCGGCGACCGTATGCTGCGCCGCCTCAACGCCGATCTCGACACCGCGAGCATTCTCGAGGCAGAGTTTCTCGTCAAAGACTCCGTGCCCTTCGAGGTCGTCACTGTCATTACCGTCGCGAACGACCGCGCGCGCAATGCCGTCAAAGAGCTGCTGCGCGGCTCGGCGTTCAACACCCGCGTCGCGATTCACCCGCCCTGGTTCTCGGCAGAAGTCGTCTAGCGGTGTACGAGTTCGTCGACCGTGTGCCAACACTCGACGAACATCGTGCGCTCGCGCGGTCGGTGGAGTGGGAAAACCACTTCGCCTACCCCGCAATTGACGCATCACTGTCTGCGTCGCTGCGAGGGTGCGTTGTGCTGTCTGACAACACCGCGGTTGGGATGGCGCGGCTGGTCGGCGACGGAAGCCACTACTTCTACGTGCAAGACGTCATCGTGCACCCGGAGCATTCAGACAGCGGACTCGCGACGCAGCTCGTTCAACGACTCGTCGACTGGATTGCCCGAACGGCACCGGCCAACGCCGTAGTTGGCCTCTTCGCGAGCCCGGAAGCACTCGGGGTCTATAAGGAGCTCGGCTTTTCGACCGGCGATTCAACCGGAATGCTTCTCGAAGTTGCCGTCGAGCGCTAGCGTGTCGTCATGAGTTTTCAGGCGTATATCGACACGATCAAGGCGAAGACCGGACTCGATCCCGCCGACTTCAAGAAGCTCGCAAGCGACAAGGGCCTGCTCGCCGAGGGCGTCAAAGCGGGCGAGGTCATCGCTTGGCTCGCAGACGACTATGACCTCGGCCGTGGTCACGCAATGGCGCTCGTCGCGACCTTCAAGCCGGAGAAGATCGCGCACTCGAATCAGGATGACGTGATCGACAAGCAATTCGCCGGCGCGAAGGCGCACTGGCGGCCGGTGTACGAGAAGCTACTCGAGACCCTTCGATCGACAGGGCCTGTCGACACCGCGGCGACGCACAGTTATGTCAGCCTGCTCAAGGGCAGCAAGAAGTTCGCAATCGTCGCGGTGACCGCAGACCGGCTTGACGTCGGTATCAAGCTGAAGGGCGAGGAGGCCACAGAACGATTCGAGCCCTCCGGCTCGTGGAACTCGATGGTCACTCACCGCGTGCGCGTGACGCAGGCCGACCAGATCGATGCCGAACTGCTGGGCTGGCTCGAGAAGGCGTACGTGGCCGCGTAGACGGTCTCCCTCTAGCCGATTTCTATCCGAGCTCTAACCAACGCGGAATCCGGCGATACCGGTCTCGGGCGCATCGGTCACGTCGAGCGCGGTGACCTCGGCGTAACGCGGGCCGCGCCCCAGCCAAGCGAGCATGGGTGCCAGGTCATCGCCCTCGATTTCGACGCGCACGGTTCCGTCGTTCTCGTTGCGCACGCTGCCGGAGAGCCCGAGCCGCTCGGCCTCCTCGAGCGTCGCCCAACGGAAGCCGACGCCCTGAACGCGTCCGCTGACAATGACAATCTTGCGAGCCATCCATCCATACTGACGCAGCACGGGCTCCGGTGCGAGACTGTGGGCATGATCCCGTTTGTGTTTACCGAGCCCATCGAGACGGATCGACTCACCCTCCGGTTGATGACCCTGCGCGACATCGACGCGGTTCACGCGTACCAGTCACTCGAAGAAGTTGCTCGGTACCAACTCTTTGAGCCGCGCGATCGCTCGACCGTCGCATCCAAGATCGCCGCCTGGTCGGAGGCCACAACTCTCGAGCACACCGACGATTACCTGCAGCTCGCTGTCGTGCGGCGTCACGACGACCGGCTCGTCGGCGACCTCTACTTCACTGTGAAGAGCCTCGAAAACTCCACGGCAGAAGTCGGCTGGTCGTTCAACCCCGATTTTTCGGGCAACGGCTATGCCACAGAAGGCGCACTTGCACTCTTGAGCCTCGCCTTTGACACGATGCAGCTGCACCGGGTTATGGCAGAACTTGACCCGCGCAACGAGAGCTCTGTGAAGCTGTGCCTGCGATTGGGCATGCGACACGAAGCCCACTTCGTCGAAGACATGATGTTCAAGGGTCAGTGGGCCGACACGGGTGTCTACGCTGTGCTCGAACGCGAGTGGCGTGACAGCGGCACACCGTAGCCTTGGAGTATGAACTCCGCTCTACCGATTGACCCAACGTCCGCAGCAAAACTCGCCGAGCGCGGGTTGCGCTTCGATCTCGTCGACACCTCTGACCTCGCTGTCTTCCGCCCGTGGCTCGACGCCGATTCACGCGGATTCCACGCCGCGCCGTTCTCCGACGAGACGGCCGAGCAGTTTATGGCGGGCACGGCCGATCGTCGCACCTCGGGCGTCTGGGACGACTCCGGCGCCGACGCGAAGACTCCCGTCGCAACCGTCAACTCATGGGCCACACCCCTCACTGTTCCCGGTGAGCGTCAGATCGATGCCTGGGCGATCAGCTCGGTCACCGTCGCATCCACTCACCGCCGTCGGGGAATCGCGCGCGAGCTTCTCGAATCCGAGCTGCGCAGCGCCGCACAGCAGAAGCTCGCCCTCGCGATGCTCACCGTGTCAGAGAGCACAATCTACGGGCGGTTCGGGTTTTCGCCTGCGGCGCTCAGCGCCGACTACGAGATCGACACGCGCAAGGCGCGCTTCACGGGTGTCGCGCCAAGCGGACGGGTGCAGTTTGTGCCGCTCGAGCAGGTGCGTGCCGAGGCACCGGCGATCATTGAGGCGAACCGCCTGCGCACTCCGGGAGACATCGCGACCTGGTCACACCTGTGGGACAGAACCTTTGCCATCTCGAGCGATGACAAGGAATTCGCGAAGCGCATTCGCGCGATTCGCTACGACGACGCCTCGGGCACACCGCAGGGCTTTGCCCTTTACACGCTCAAAGAGCACGAGCACGACTTCAGCAAGCACACCGCTCGAGTTCACTCGCTCGTCACGGCGACCGACGATGCCTACGCTGGCCTCTTCGCGTTTCTTCTCGAGCTCGACCTGACCACCAAACTCGTTCTGCCCCTGCGCTCTGTTGACGAGCCGATTCGCTGGCAGGTCGCAGACTTCCGTGCGATCAGGGCTACCGATGTTCGCGACCACCTGTGGGTGCGCATCCTCGACGTGCCTGCGGCACTCGCTGCGCGCGACTACTTTGCGGCCCTCGATCTGGTCATCGAGGTCACCGACGAGCTGGGCTTCGCTGCCGGCCGTTATCGCCTCGGTGCCTCGATCGAGCGCACCGACGACGAACCCGACATCACCCTCTCGGTGAACGAGCTCGGTTCGATCTACCTCGGTGGAGTCTCGGCGCTCACGCTCGAGCGCGCTGGTCGCATCGTTGGACATACCGAGGGTGCGGTCGAACTATTGGATGCCGCGTTCCGCTCACCGGTGACGCCGAGCCTCAGCGTCTGGTTCTAGGCCGGCCATGACACCCGAGCAGCTCGTTGATTTCTGTCTGTCGCTCCCGCAGGCGACAGAGACCTTTCCGTTCGGCGAAGAGACCTCTGTCTTCAAGACGAGCGGAAACGGCAAGATTTTTGCGCTGAGTGCTCTCGGCTCCGAGCCGCTGAGCGTCTCGCTGAAGATCGACCCGGCAGATTCGCTCGCCCTGCAGGCCGAGTATCCCGCGATCACGCCCGGCTACCACCTCAACAAGAAGCACTGGGTGTCGATAGTTCTCGACGGCAGCGTTGCCGACGAGCTTGTCGAAGAGCTCGTGCGGTCGAGTCATGCGCTCGTGCGGCCGAAGACGCCTCGCGCTGTCACCCCCAACCGATAGCCTCGGCGCATGCGCATCCTTCACACGTCTGACTGGCACATCGGACGCAGCTTTCACGGGCACTCGACCCTCGCGCACCTCGCGGTTGTGCTCGACGCTCTCGTCGAGATCGTGCGCAGCGAGCGTGTTGACGTGGTCGCCGTCGCGGGCGATATCTTCGACTCCGCGACTCCGGCTGCCGAAAACTACGATGTGCTCACGAGTGCTCTGCGCGACATCCGGGCCGCTGGTGCTGTTGTCGTTATGACGAGCGGAAACCACGACTCGGCAACCCGCCTCGGCTTCAACGCGGGGTTCACGGGGCTCGCGGGAATCCATATCGTCACGCGGCACGAACTGCACGACCAGCCGATTGTGCTCACCGACGAGCACGGGCCAGTGAACTTCTACGCGCTGCCCTATCTCGAACCGGCGCTCATTCGCCACGCATACCCCGACGAGACTCTGCGCACACACGAGCAGACTCTCGGATTTGTGATGAATCGCGTGCGCGCGCATCTCGCGGCACACCCCGCTCGATCGGTTGTGCTGTCTCACGCGTTTATCGCCGACGTGGCCGCGAGCGACGCGTCAGACAAAGAAACCGAACGTGACATCAGCGCCGGCGGCTTAGACCTCGTGCCCCTCAGCGTCTTCGACGGTCCTGACTACATTGCGCTCGGCCACATTCACGGCCGCGCAGAGTTGTCGGCCCGCGCACGTTACTCGGGTGCGCCCCTGCACTACTCGTTCAGCGAGGCCGGTAAACCGCGCGGCGGCTGGCTCGTCGACCTCGACGCCAACGGGCTCGGCGAGGTGCACTGGATCGACCTTCCGATTCCTCGGGCGCTGACGGTGCTCACCGGCACACTCGACAACCTGCTGATGGATGTCGCGCACTCCGAGTTCGAGCAGCACTGGATCTCTGCGGTACTCACCGACCAGGTGCGTCCGATGGATGCGATGCGGCGCCTGCAAGAGCGCTTTCCGCACGCCGCGACGCTCGAGTTCCGCCCCGATGTCAGCGCTGCAGAGCGCACCACCTCGTACCGCGAACGCGTTGCCTCCCGCACTGACGCAGAGGTCGTCGCGGGCTTTCTTGAGCTTGTGCGTAACGGGGTTGGACCGTCGGATGCCGAGCGTGAGCTCATCGCAGACGTGATTGCCGAGGCATCCAAGTGAGAATTCTGTCGCTGCGGGTCGCCGGGTTCGGCCCCTTTCTCGAAGAGCAGCACGTCGACTTCGAGCGGTTCGCCGATGACGGCATCTTTCTTATCACCGGCAAAACGGGCGCCGGCAAGTCGAGCATTCTCGACGCTATTTGTTTCGCCCTGTACGCGAGCGTTCCCCGCTATGACAGCACCCAGCAGCGCCTGCGCAGCGATCACTGCACTCCCGATGACCCAACCTGGGTCGAGCTCGAATTCAGCACCGGCGGGGTCAACTACCGTGTGCGGCGCAGCCCGGAGTACGACCGGCCCAAGGTGCGCGGCGAAGGCTTCACGAGATCGGCGACAACCGCAGAGCTGTCTCGTCGGGTGGGCGACGGCTGGGAGGGCATCGCTGCCCGTCCGGTCGACGTCGGGGTGATGCTCGGTGAGATCATCGGCCTCACAAAAGACCAGTTTCTGCAGGTCATTCTTCTCGCGCAGAACAGGTTTCAGCAGTTTCTGAAAGCCGGAAACGACGATAGGCAGGCGGTGCTGCGCACGCTCTTCGCGACCGATCGTTTCGCCTCGATCGAGGCGATCTTCGCCGAGCGCCGCAAGACTCTCGAGTCACGGCTCGCCGGATCCCGCGAGGCAATCGCGCAACTGACCGCGCAGTTTGCGTCTCTGGCGCTTCTCGACGACGGCCCGGATGTCGCGACCGACGGCTGGCTCGACGAGGGGCTCGCCGCTCTCACTGCCGCGCACGCCGTTCTCGACGCAGAGGCCGCGGCCGCCGACGAGACCCACAGCGCGGCCGATGTTCGGCACCGGTTGCTTGTCACGACCAGGGCCCAGCAGCTGCGGCGGGATGTCGCGGCCGACCGACTCGCACGGCTCACTCTCAACGGCTCATCGATTGATGCCGACCGCATCGCCCTTGCCGAAGCACGGCGCGCCGCAGCAGTGTGGGCATCGGTGACTGCCGCTCGTGCCGCGGCCGTCGCGCTGGATGCAGCGCGCACCGCTGAGTCGAGCGCCCTGGACGCGTGGGCCACTCACGACGTCGAGACAGCTGACCTGTCGGCTACCGTGCGCGACCTGACCGGACAGCTCGGTTCGCTCGAGGCCGCGCGCGCTGACGAACTGCGCGTTCCCGCGCTTGCGGCGGCGGTCGACGCAGCGGCGCAACGCATCGCCACACTCGACGACCGCACCAGCGAGGCACGCGAAACCCTCGACACGCTACCGGTCGCGATCGAGGCGACGACTACGATGCTGACGGCGGCGCGGGTCGAGTCCGGGGGAGAGGCCGCGGCCCGACTCGAAGTCGAACGCCTTGAACGCGCCCATGCGCAGGCACTCGGTGCCCTGTCGATCGGTACCGCGCTCGAAGCCGCCCGCGCAACCGAGCTCGCGCGCAGCGGCGATCATCTCGCGGCTTCCGCTGCCCACCACTCGTTGCTCGAACGACGCCTTGCCGGTCACGCCGCCGAGCTTGCCGGAGAGCTCGTCGACGGTGAACCCTGCGCTGTCTGTGGATCGACCTCGCACCCATCGCCCGCGCCCGCCGCGAGCGACCCGGTCACCCAGACCGACATCGACGACGCATTCGCCGCGGCCGAGAAGCTGCGAATCGCTGCCGACGTGTCGCGCGACAAACGGGCAGCGCTCGACGTGTCGCTCGCCGAGGCCGTGGCAAAGACCGATGGTCGCAGCGCCGACGACATCGCTGCAGCTGTTGCGGCGGCGACTGAAGCACTCGACGCAGCCGTCGCGGCCACCGCGCACGCGACCTCGGTCGAGGCGGAGCTCGTGCGCCTCAAGTCTGAGCTCGACACCGGCGCGACCCTGCTCAGCGAACTTGCCGCGAAGCGCGAGAGCGCCACGACCGAGCACGCGACAGCGCTCGCAACGCGCGACGACGTCGCTCTGCGGGTTGCCGACCAGCGCGGCACGTTCGACTCGGTCACTGCTCGAGTCACGCACCTCAGCGCCGTGCTCGCGTCTGCAGAAACTCTCGAGGCCACGATTGCTGCGACAACAACAAGAATTGAAGCTCACTCGGCGGCCGTGGAAACGCTCGAGGCCGGGCTTGAGGAGCAGCGCTTCGCGACGGCCGAGGAGGTCGAGTCAGCACGGCTCAGCTCCGGGCAGATCGATGCGCTCGACACACGCGTTCGCGAGCACGACCAGGGGGTCGCAACATCCACGGCGACGCTCGCGGAAGATGAGCTGCAGAACCTTCCTCGGGAGGTCGTCGAGGTTGACGAGGCCGCATCCGCTGTGGCCAACGCACGCACGGCCCGGGACGCGAGCATCACCGCACGCAGCGCCGCTGCCGAACGACTGACAACTGCCGCGTCGATCGCCGCGGATGCGCGGGAGCGGCTCGCGACATCCAGCGCCCTGAATGGCGAGTACGAACAACTGCGCGAAATTGCCCAGGCGGTCGCGGGCAAAGAGCCCAACACGATGCGTATGCGCCTCGAAACCTATGTGCTTGCCGCGCAACTCGAAGAAATCGTCGCCGCGGCGAACGTGCGATTGCGCACAATGACGAGCGGGCGCTTTCTTCTCGAGCACGACGACTCGCTGCAGTACCGCAACACGTCATCGGGTCTCGGGCTCTCGATTCTCGATGAACACACCGGGCGGTCGCGCGCGACGCACTCGCTCTCGGGCGGCGAGACTTTTCTCGCCTCACTCGCACTCGCGCTCGGGCTCGCCGAGGTCGTGACAAACCAGTCCGGCGGCATCACTCTCGACACCCTGTTCATCGACGAGGGTTTTGGTTCGCTCGACAATGACACGCTCGAGATCGCGATGGGCACCCTCGACGGGCTGCGCGCGGGTGGCCGCACGATCGGGCTCATCAGCCACGTCGAATCGATGAAAGAGCAGATTCTGGCGAAACTGCGCGTGAGTGTCGATGGCAAGGGGCACAGCACGATCGAGACCGAGGTCAGTTGAGCTCCTCTAGGTTAGACAGATGACCGAATCTCGGGAAACTCCCTTCTCCCGCAAGCTTCTGGCGATTGTTGTTGTGGCCGTTCCGGCAGCGGTTGTGGTCTGGGCGTCGCTGACGTTCGACATCGGCGAAGGCATACCGGGCGGCGCCTTCGGCGACGTGGCAACAGCGCTGAGCTTTACGGTCATCATCGTTGTGCTCATCGCGCTTGCCGTCTTGCTGCTCGCCGGCGACAACTACAACGCGCGATACACGCGGGCGACCTATGGTGTGCTCGGCTTCGTCACCGGCGCGGCAGGCGGTTGGCTCATGGCTTCCGCCGGTGCGACGCTCGCGGTCGGCGATGGCTACCACGCCGTGAGTCCACTGTGGGCGTTCGGGGGAGCGGCGCTCGGCGGCGCCGCGTTTGCTGTGCTCGCCTCCGCGGCGGCGGGTCGCGGTCGCGCTTTCGAACAACCCGACCTCGTTGTGTCGGGCTCGTATTTCTCAAAGCCGTTCGCTGTGATCAGCGGCGAGGCCGTGACGTGGACCCATCGCACCTACAACCGCGTTGACATCTTCATCTGCCTCGCAATGACGGGGTGCACCATCGCGGTAGCGGCGTTCTCGATCGTCACACTCAACCCAGGGCCGCTCATCGTCGGCGCGCTGCTTGCGCTCGGGGCGGCAATCTTCTGGGCCACGGGAGTGACGAACTACCGTATCGACGCGCGCGGCTTCAGCACCTCATGGGGGTTCGGTCTACGCCCCAAGAGGTTTCTCGCAGCCGACATCAGTCGTATCGGGGTAGCTCCGACGGGCACGGCGCTGCTTGACGACTATTCCAACCTCAGCACAGAGGAGCGGGTCGACCGCGACGCGGTTGTCGCCGCGGCCGCCGCTGGCATGGGTGGCTTTCTCTACGGTGACGCGATTGTCGGCGTTTTGTTCGTCGTTGAGAGCAAAAATCTGAATCCGCTTCGCAAGCCCGAAACCTTCGCGGCTGTTGTGCGCAAGACCAACGTCGGCAGACTCGTGCGCGCGGCGGCCCAACTCGAGCCGCGCTGAGCCGTAGCTAAATTGTCAATCCAGGCGTAATCTGGCTAGATCTTCTAGCCAGAAGGGCATCTGATGGAACCGGTGAATATCCTCGACGCGAGAAACAACCTCTCAAAACTCGTCGCGAAAGCTGCACGGGGCGAACGGGTTGTGCTCTCGAAGCGAGGTAAGGCAATCGTTCAGATTGTGGCCATCGACGCGCAGGATCACTCCGCGTCCGCCGCCGCTGTCTGGCTAACCGAAAATCCTGCTCCCGTCAGAAGCGCACGATCTACTAACAATCTCGATGCCCGAATCGAAGAGGAACGCGGTGGCTGGGAGTGATCTACCTCGACTCCTGCATCGTGATCTACGCGGTCGAAGACGACGGGGTTCGTGGCGCAGGGGTGCGACAACGACTTGCCGACTCGGCGCAGACACGTGTCGCGATTAGTCCGCTTGTGCAGCTCGAGTGTCTGGTTGGTCCGTTGCGCGACGACAATCTCGCCCTCAGCGACCACTATCGCCGCGCTTTCGATCAGTTTGAGATCGTCGAGCCCACTGTTGCTCAGTACCTTCGTGCCGCGGAACTTCGTGCCACTCACGGCATTCGCACTCCAGATGCGCTCCACCTCGCCGCCGCGCAGCTCTCTGGGTGCGTCGAGCTGTGGACCAACGACAAGCGACTCGCCGTTGCATCCCGCGGTCTTGCAATCGATGTAGTTGGCTAGCAACGCGCGCGGCGGCCCAGCTCGAGCCGCGCTGAGCCGTAGCCTTGGCCTATGACGGCACTCATCGGCCCGCGCGATGCACCCGATGTGCACGTAATGACCTTCAACATTCGGCGTCGAATGCAGCACACCCGGCGTTCGAGCCCTGACCTGTGGGCGAAGCGCGCACCGGCACTGCGCGAGTTGCTCAGGGTCGAACAGCCGGCCCTCGTGGGCATTCAGGAAGCCTTGCCCGACCAGGGTCGCTTCGTTCGCAAGAGTCTGGGCGAGCACTACCGTCGGCTGGGCCACGGGCGTAACGCCGACGGCAGTGGCGAGGGCTGCCCGATCTACTTCGACACCCGACGCTTCGAGTTGCTGCAGTGGGGCCAGCTCGCCCTGTCAGACACCCCACACGAACCTGGATCAAAGACCTGGGGCAACATGATTCCGCGGGTGCTCGTGATGGCACGACTCGGCGACCGCGCGACCGGCAGCGAACTGGTCTTCATCAACACTCACTTCGACCATCGGTCGCGCAGATCACGAGTCAAGGCAGCGACTCTTGTTTCAAGCCTGAGCGGGGATGCGACGATCATCACGGGCGACTTCAACACGGCGGTCGACACGTCGCCATTCGCCGAGTTCGCGCGCGACGGATTTCACGACACCTGGGATTCGGCTCCGCGCCGCCTCACGGCCGAGTGGGGAACGTACCCGAACTATCGGGCGCCCAAGCTCGACCGCAAGCGGATCGACTGGATTCTCGCCGGCCGCCGGATCGAGGCCAGCGAGGTGGGCATCAACGTCGCGAGATACGGCGGGATCGCGCCATCCGACCATCTGCCTGTTCAGGCGGTAGTGCGGGTCGTCTAGAGAACGCCGACCTCAACGAGCTTCGCCTCGAGATCGGCGTTGCTGGGCTCGACCTGGTGCGTGCCGTCGGGGAAGGTGATGACGGGAATGTTTGTGCGTCCGCTGATCGCGAGAGCCGCGTCGGCGGCAGAGGGAATCGCCTCGAGGTCGATGTACTCGAACTCAACGCCCTTCGTGTCGAGCAGGGTCTTTGCGCGGCGGCAGTCGATGCACCATTCGGCGCCATACATGGTGATAGGGGAAGTCATTATTCGAGCCTAGGGGCAGCCCGGCGCGATTGCTGGCTGGCTAGGCTTGGCCCATGCTGACACCCGACCAGAGTTCGAGAGCCGTAGCGTCAATTCTGGGAACGGCGAGTGGTGATGCGCTCGGCGCGGGCTACGAGTTCGGGCCGGCCCTGCCCGCGGGCACCGAGGTCAGCATGGTTGGCGGCGGCGTTTTTGACTGGGCACCGGGGGAGTGGACAGACGACACGTCGATGGCTTTTCCGCTGCTCGAAGAACTGGCTGCGGGGCACGACCTGCGCGAAGAAGCAACACTTGACCGAGTCTGCGCTACCTGGATCACGTGGGCGTCAACCGCTCAGGACGTCGGCAACCAGGTGCGTGCCGTGCTGAGCGCAAGCGCACCGACAGCAGCGGCCGTACGGGCGTCGGCGGCGCGATTCACCAGCGGAAACCCGAGAGCCGCGGGCAACGGTTCACTTATGCGCACGGCTCCCGTGGCGCTCGGCTACCTCGACGACCGTGCCGCGCTTGTCGCGACCGCCCGTGCAGTGAGCGAACTCACGCACCCCGACCCCGATGCGGTCGACGCGTGTGTGATCTGGTGCGAGCTCATAAGATCGGCGATTCTCACCGGTGTCTACGACGTGGATGGCGCGCTCGAATCGATTGCCAACCGCGAGCTGTGGCGCGCCCGGTTCGACGAGGCCGAGGCGCAGCAGCCCGTCGTCTTCAGCAACAACGGCTGGGTGGTTCACGCAATTCAGGCTGCCTGGTCGGCGATCTCGCACACCGCGGAAGATTCCTCGCAACTACGTCTTGCACTCGAGACCATCGCGCGCTCGGGCGGCGACACCGACACAGTCGCGGCGATCGCCGGCGGTCTGCTCGGTGCACGCTGGGGAACCGCGGCGATCCCCACACAATGGCGCGCCGCGCTCCACGGGTGGCCATCGTCAACCGGCGACGATCTCGAACGGCTGGCGCTGTCGGCCGTGTCATAGGTCGCCGCTACCCTCGAAGCAACCCGACCCTTCCGGAGCCCCATGTTCTTGCTCGACGACACAGTCATTTACAGCGCGAGCGACCTCACCGCCGCCGCGAGCTGTGAATGGGCTCTGATGCGCCGCCTCGACGCGAAGCTCGGGCGCATCACAGCTGTCGAGCAACCCGTCGACGAGATGCTCGAGCGCGCGGGAAAGCTCGGCACCGTGCACGAACTCGCGACTCTCGAGTCGCTCAAGGGCACGCGTGAGGTCGTCGAGTTTTCGCCGCGCTTTGGCAATCAGGTTGCCGACGCCGCAGAGACCGAGACCGCGTTGCGCGCCGGCGCAGACGTGCTTTTTCAGGCCACCTTCTTCGACGGGCGTCTTCTCGGCTACGCAGACTTCATCAT
>Ga0247813_10001786_pt1 | contig 15690 bp, 13 predicted proteins | sample UWRJL169409C1_FD_180719 | JGI IMG/M metagenome (GOLD analysis project Ga0247813, IMG submission 180719) | Plant litter microbial communities from Arlington Agricultural Research Station in Wisconsin, United States - UWRJ-L169-409C-1 | ecosystem: Environmental > Terrestrial > Plant litter >... | reverse complement strand
GTCTACAGCTTCGAAGCGCACTACACCGCGGGGGAGACGCGCTTCTACGCTCCTGCCCGCATTTCGGCGGATGTCGCTGCGCGCGCCGCCGAGGTAGCGATTGCCGCGCACCAGGCACTCGGGCTGAGACACATCTCCCGTGTCGACCTCATCGTGGACGCAGCGGGCACCCCGTGGTTCCTCGAGGCGAGCGTCATGCCCGGACTCACCGAGACATCCCTCTTCCCCCTCGCGCTCGAGGCGGCCGGCCACGACGTGGGCTGGGTGTACTCGGCTCTCGCTGACGCAGCAGTCGCTGACCAGAAGTAGCGCGTCACGCGGCGCCCGGCCGCTCGGCCCCTTCGCAAGCTGCCGTGGCAACCTTCCGAAATGACGGAGATTCGCGGTCATGTGTCTGAACTCCTACCAATGCTGCGCGTTCTAGACGGAATCTCCGTCATTTCGGAACCAAACCGCATTGCGGAGCGCAACAACGCCAAACGTGACGAGCAGATAAGTTTCACGCCCGGCGCTCTCGATGGTGCTGCTAGCTAAATCCGGGCTCGCCCAGCTCCCCGAGAATCCGGTTGAGGTCGCCGACCGTAGCGAAGTCGATGACGATGGTTCCCTTGCTCGCACCGAGGCTCACCTTGACGCGCGTGTTGAGTCGGTCGCCGAGGCGCTCGGCGATCTCGTCGAGCTGGCCCTGGCGTCCACCGGCCGACGGCTTTGCCTTCGTGGGCTTCTTCGGCGAGACCTGGCCCGCGGCTGCCTCGGCCGCGCGCACCGACAGGTCTTCGTTCACGATCTTCGTCGCGAGTGACTCCATGGCGGCAGGCTCGACGACCGAAAGGATGGCACGGGCGTGACCCGCGCTCAGCACGCCGGCAGCGACCCGGGTCTGAATGCTCGAGGGCAAACGCAGGAGCCGCAGCGTGTTGGTGATCTGCGGTCGTGAGCGTCCGATGCGGGTCGCGAGTTCGTCCTGCGTGATGCCGAAGTCGGCAAGGAGTTGCTGGTAGGCCGAGGCTTCTTCCAACGGGTTGAGGTTGGCGCGGTGCAGGTTCTCGAGGAGCGCATCCCGCAGCATGTCCTCATCAGCGGTGTTCTTGATGACCGCGGGAATCGTGGCAAGCCCGAGCTGCTTGGTGGCGCGCAAGCGACGCTCACCCATGATGAGTTCGTACTGGGGGCCATCGGCCGCGGCTCCTGCGAGGGGACGCACGACGATCGGCTGGAGAACGCCGATCTCGCGAATGGAGACGACGAGCTCAGCGAGTTCCTCCTCGCGAAACTCCGTGCGCGGCTGTGATGCGTTCGGCACGATGTCGTCAGGGGCGAGGTTGGCAAGTCGCGCGCCAGGGACGGCGACGAGTTGCACGTCATCAGCTCCTGCGAGATCGGCCGGAGCGCCGGGGAAGAAGACGTCGACGGGACGCTCTGAGTCGTCAGCTGTCGGAATCAGTGCGCCGATGCCGCGGCCGAGGCCGGTTCTCTTTGGAGCAGCCATTAGGACGGCGCCCCCCTTCGTGCGATTTCAGCGGCTGCCTCGAGGTAGGAGAGCGAGCCGGGCGAGGTGGGGTCGTAGGAGATGACGCTCTGGCCGTAGCTCGGAGCCTCGGAGATACGCACCGAGCGGGGGATGAGAGTGTCGAGGACTTCCTTGGGAAAGTGCTGGCGCACTTCGTCGGCAACCTGGTTGGCCAGGTTGGTGCGCGAGTCGTACATCGTGAGCAGGATTGTCGACACTGAGAGGCGCGGGTTGAGGTGCTTCTCGATGAGCTTGATGTTGTTGAGCAGCTGGCTGAGTCCCTCAAGCGCGTAGTACTCGCACTGGATCGGAATGAGCACTTCCTGCGCAGCGACGAAGGCGTTGATGGTCAGGAGACCAAGCGACGGGGGGCAGTCGATGAAGACGTAGTGGAACTCTTCATCAGCCTCGCCGATGAAACGCTCGAGAGCGGTACGGAGGCGCTGCTCGCGGGCCACGAGCGAGACGAGCTCGATCTCCGCACCAGCGAGGTGGATCGTGGCAGGAACGCAGTAGAGACCGTCGAACTCCGGGCTCTTCTGCACAACCTGGGACATCGGCTCGTCGTTGATGATCACGTCGTAGACGCTGATCGTATCCGCGCGGTGTTCCACACCGAGGGCTGTTGAGGCGTTGCCCTGCGGGTCCAGGTCGATCACGAGCACGTTGGCCCCGGCGCGTGCAAGGGCCGCCGCGAGGTTCACCGTCGTGGTGGTCTTGCCGACGCCGCCCTTCTGGTTGGCAACTGTGAAGACGCGTGCCTTGGCGGGCAGTGGAAGGGACTCTGCCTCGATGGCGTTGCGGCGGCGGGTGATGTCCGCGAGCTCGCGGGCAAGGGGAGTGGAATCGTCGAAGGCAACTCCAAGGGCATCTGCCGTCGGTGTTGGCTCTGCCGACTCGGCCTCGACGGCCTCAGCAATATCGCTTTCAGGATGTTTCACGTGAAACCTTCTCTGTCTGTGGGTCCGGCTTGGCCGGAGCTCGGGGTCGATCACGAGTGATCGCCGGGCGCTCACGCCCAGAGAAACCAATCCTCGGGGCGGCGCAAATAATCAGTCCACTGTAGCCCGAAACACCCGAGTGACTTCAGGCACGATGCCTTCACCCAGAACGAGAATCTCGATGTCGTACAAGTGCGCCTTACGAATCACCTTGGAAGCAGCATCCACCTCTTCGGCGACGCGCGAGCCCTTCATGAACAGAAGCTCACCAGCAGAGCGAACCAAGGGGACTGTGGAGGGGATGAGCTTGCTCAGCGAGCTCACGGCGCGAGCGGTCACCTGGTCGAGAGGAGCATCGAGTCGCGTCTCCTCCGCGCGTGCGCGGATGACCGTCACGTTGTCGAGGCCAAGTTCAGCGGCCTCACTCACGAGCCAGTCGACGCGGCGTTCCATCGGCTCGATGAGAACCATCTGGACGTCGGGCCGAGCGATCGCGAGCACGAGCCCGGGAAGGCCTGCTCCGCTACCGATATCGCCGACACGTCCTGGCTTGAGCAGGGGAGCGACAAGGGCGCAGTTGAGAATGTGGCGAGACCACAGGCGGGGGAGTTCAAGCGGACCGATCAATCCGAGCTCGTCACCCCTCCGCCCGAGGTCCGCGGTGAACTGCCGTGCAACATCGATGCGGTCGCCGAAGAGCGGCGCCGCAGTCGGCGGTTCTAATTCGATGGATGTGTCGCTCAATGTTTCACGTGAAACTATGCGCGGGTGATGACCGTGTGGCGGTCACGGCCTTCGCCTTCGGACTCCGACACAAAGCCGCGCTCGCTCACGACATCGTGAACGAGCTTGCGCTCGTACGACGACATCGCGGGGAGTGCCGCAGATGCTGCGCCCCCCTCGATGCGCTCGATGGCCTTGTCGACGAGGATCGTGAGCTCTGCAACGCGAGCTTCGCGCGATCCACCGACGTCGAGGATGAGACGGGAGAACCCGCCGGTCTTGGTCTGGACGGCGATGCGGGTGAGCTCCTGCAGCGCGTTGACGGTTTCCGGCTTGGAGAGCAGTCGCAGGTTGGTGTCCTCGCTCGAGTTCACCGATACGTAGGCGCGGCCGCCACGAGTGTCGATTTCGATGTCCCCATCGAGGTCGGTGATGTCGAGGAGCTCCTCGATGTAGTCGGCCGCGATCTCGCCCTCTTCTTCAAGCTGCGTGACGGTGGGAGCCTCGGTTGCCTCTTCGGCGATGGCGACGGCCTCGTCGGTTGCGATGGTGGTCTCGGTCTCGGTTACTTCAGTCACTTCTTGTTTCCACTCTTCTTGGCGCGGTTCTTGCTCACGGGCTGTGCGCGCTGGACCTTCTTGGGCTCTTCAATCGAAGGCGACTCTTCAACGTCGTCCACGATTCCCTTGCGCTGGCGGGCACGAGCGAGGCGTGCCTCGCGAGCTGCTGCCGCTTCACTGCCGGGGGTCGGCATGTTTCGGATGACGAGGAACTGCTGCACCATCGTCCAGGCATTGGACGTGAGCCAGTAGAACATGACGCCAAGCGGGAACGCGAAGCCCGAGAAGGCGAAGACGAGGGGGAGCAGGTACAACAGCATCCGCTGCTGCTTGAACATCGGGCTCTCCTTCATCTCCTTCGACTGGTTCTTCGACATGATCTGAAGCTGCGTGATGAACTGCGACGCGGTCATGAGCACGACCATGACGGCGGCGATGACGATGACCCAGACGTTGCCGTCGGCCGTGGAGATCGCAAGGTGCAGGGGAGCCACGTCGAACAGCGAAGCGTCACCGAACGACTTGGAGAGCTCGTCGTTGAGTAGGCCGACGCCCGCCGTCTCGACACCGTTCTTGACGTTAGCCGCGTGGTTCTGCGCGTGGCTGAGAACGCTGAACAGGCTGAAGAAGATCGGCATCTGGATGAGCAGCGGGAGGCACGAGGCGAGCGGGTTGGTTCCCGTCTTCTTGTACATCTCCATCGTCTCGCGCGACATGGCCTCGCGAGAGAACTGATCCTTCTTGCCCTTGTACTTGTCCTGGATCTTCTTGAGCTGCGGGGCGACTTCCATCATCCGACGCTGGCTGCGGATCTGACGCACGAAGATCGGAATGAGTGCAGCGCGGATGACGAGCACGAGCCCGACGATCGACAGCACCCAGGTGAGCCCGGCGTCAGGGTCGAGACCGATGTTCGACAGCAGGGTGTGGAACGCGACGAGGATTGCCTCGACCACCCATTTGATCGGCCAGAGAATCGTGCCTAAAAAGTCCATTCGGGGTCAGCCCTTTCCGTGGCCACTTGCTGTAACAAAACCAAAACGAGTCGTGGGATGCCGGTGCGGCTCACGCTCGGGAACATCGTCGACCCCGCCGGCTGCCCACGGGTGACAGCGGGCAATGCGCTTCGATCCCATCCAGGTGCCCCGGACTACGCCGTACTGCTGGATGGCCTCGAGCGTGTACGCCGAGCATGAGGGGTAGTACCGGCAGACATCGCCGTAAAGGGGAGAGATCACTGCGCGATACACGCGCAGGATCACGACACACGCATTGCGCGGAGCGAGCAGCAGGAACGAGAGCACGGGCTTCATCGTCGGGTCACGCTCCTGTGGACTGCTTCGGAAATCTCAGTGTGGAGAGTAGCCCACTCAAGCTCAGCGGAGCCTGGCAGCGGACGCACCACGATGTCGGCGCCGGTCGCTGCCTCCGACAATAGCTCTCGGCCGATGGAGCGGAGGCGACGGCGAATCCGGTTGCGAACGACAGAGCCGCCGACACTCTTCGCGACGATGAACCCGAAACGGGTGGGTGACGAATCACCCGTACGCGAAAAGTAGACGACGGCGTGGGGGGTCGAAAGGCGCCGGCCCGAGCGAACGACGGACTTGAAGTCCGTGCCGCTCAGCACCCGGTTCGCCTTAGCGAGCACGGTGAAACCCGCGAGCGGCACTGGATACCAGTGCTGCACCTGCAGGCACAGCGCGTGCTCGCACCTGCGGACTACGCGGAGAGTTCGGTGCGGCCCTTGCGGCGACGAGCACCCAGGATCGCACGACCCGCACGCGTACGCATGCGAAGACGGAAGCCGTGCACCTTGGCGCGACGACGGTTGTTCGGCTGGAAAGTTCTCTTGCTCATAGTGATACTCCAAGACCCAGCTTTGAGGGCCGGAAAAGAAAGGATGCCCGAAGGCAGAAGTCAACTGATTAAAACTACGGCGTTAATCCACTCCGGTCAAACTCCACGGAGTACACAGCTAATTATCCACATCTGGATAACTGGGGGTTGGCAACCCTGGCCTGTGAAGAACTAAGGTGAAGGCCACCCGTTCTCGCCAGCGCAGAATTGGTTTCTCTCGCTTTTCAGAAGTTATAGCACTAGTGGATAACTCTGTTAGTAAGTCAGTTAGTACGAGTTTTTACAATGATGGAAGGTCCATGGCAGACACCGCTGATTCAACGCCGGAAATCTGGCAGTCGGTGCTTGCCCGCCTCACGTCCGACGAGCGCATCACCCCGCAGCTGCACGGATTCATCAGCCTGGTCGAGCCGCGGGGCATCATGGCCGGCACCCTCTATCTCGAGGTTCCGAATGAGCTGACGCGCGGAATGCTCGAACAGCGCATCCGTCTTCCACTGCTCAACGCGATCGCCGGACTCAGCGAAGAGCAAGAGGTCACCAACTTCGCGATCGTCGTCAACCCTGACATCCAGGCAGCGGACACTCTCGAGCAGCCGAACACCCTGAGTGAGCCCTCCTACATCGAGCCGACAGTCATGTCCGCTGCGATCGAGAACACGAATCCTCCGGTCAACCGACGGGCCGACTCGCGCCTCAACCCCAAGTACAACTTCGATAACTTCGTCATCGGTGCATCCAATCGCTTTGCTCACGCAGCAGCGGTCGCCGTCGCCGAAGCGCCGGCCAAGGCATACAACCCGCTCTTCATCTACGGCGACTCGGGCCTCGGCAAGACACACCTTCTGCACGCGATCGGCCACTATGCAGAAAGCCTCTACCCAGGCATCCGCGTTCGCTATGTCTCGAGCGAAGAGTTCACCAATGACTTCATCAACTCGATCGCCAACAACCGATCGAGCGTCTTTCAGTCCAGGTACCGCGAGATCGACATCCTCCTCATCGACGACATCCAGTTTCTGCAAGGAAAGGATTCGACACAGGAGGCGTTCTTCCACACGTTCAACACGCTGCACGATCACAACAAGCAGGTAGTGATCACGAGCGACCTGCCACCCAAGCTCCTCATCGGTTTCGAAGACCGCATGCGATCGCGCTTCGAGTGGGGTCTCATCACCGATGTGCAGGCACCCGACCTCGAGACACGCATCGCCATTCTCCGCAAGAAGGCACAGAGCGAGAAGCTCCAGGTCGAGAACGAGATCCTCGAGTACATGGCATCAAAGGTGTCGTCGAACATTCGCGAGCTCGAGGGAACCCTCATTCGCGTCACAGCCTTCGCGAGCCTCAACCGCCAGCCCGTCGATCTCGCCCTCGTGCAGACGGTGCTCAAGGATCTCATCACCCTCGATGACGACAACGTCATCGCGCCGACAGACATCATCAATCACACAGCTGCCTACTTCAAGCTCACCGTCGACGACCTCTACGGATCATCACGATCGCAGGCTGTTGCAACTGCCAGACAGATCGCCATGTACCTGTGCCGCGAGATGACTAACCTCTCACTGCCCAAGATCGGGCAGTTGTTTGGCAACCGCGACCACACAACAGTGATGTACGCGAACAAAAAGATCACCGAGCTGATGAAGGAGCGCCGCTCCATCTACAACCAGGTGACCGAGTTGACCAGCCGAATCAAGCAGAACCACCGCCTCAGCAAGGGCTGATCCATGAGTTTGCACATTAAGTGCACAGGTTGTGGATAACTGGGCCGACTCGCCGCTCGCGTTGTTGACGAAAATCGAGTAACTGTGGAAACTCGCTTGACTGCTTGAGCGAGCAGTAGGCCTTCCACAGGAATTCCACCACAGGCTCTCTACAACTCACACCGTTGTAGTTCCGTTTCGCTGAGCGGGATCTGCAGAGTTACTCACAGTTCCCACAGCGGTTAAGAGTGTTGTTCTTCTTTAATCTCTTCTGTGATTTCGAGGGATAACCTTGGGAAAACGCCCGACACGCCTGTGCCAGTATTAACCGGCCGGGCACCATCCACCATCGACAGGGGAAACTCGTGAAGTTCCAGGTCAATCGCGACGTCTTCAGTGAAGCGGTCTCGTTCGCTGTGAAGTTGCTTCCCCAGCGCACCACCCTGCCGATTCTCAGCGGAATCCTGATCGAGACAACCGATGCCGGCCTCACGCTGTCATCCTTCGATTACGAAGTGTCCGCGCAAACCGAGATCGCAGCCCAAGTGGATGAACCGGGCAAGGTGCTCGTCTCCGGACGCCTCCTCGCCGACATCGCGAGCCGCCTTCCGAACGCACCCGTCACCTTTGCAACTGAAGAGGGCCGTATCTCGGTCACCTGTGGTTCGGCGAACTTCACACTCCTGAGCATGCCGGTCGAGGAGTACCCGACGCTTCCGCAGATCTCCGAGCAATCGGGTGTTCTTCCCGCAGAGCTCTTCGCAGCGGCTGTATCGCAGGTCGCTGTTGCTGCTTCGCGTGACGATGTCACTCCTGTCATCACCGGCGTGCAACTCGAGATCTCGGAGAACAGCCTCTCGCTCATAGCAACCGACCGTTACCGCGTCGCGGTTCGCGAGATCGAATGGACCGGCGGGGAGTCGAGCAAGGAAGGCGTCACCGCACTCGTTCCCGCGCGTACCCTGACCGAGATCGGCAAGACGTTCGGACACAGTGGTTCGATCTCCGTGGCCATCACGAGCACCGACGAGCGCGAACTCATTGCCTTCCAGGCTGACAAGAAGACCGTCACATCGCTGCTTATCAAGGGAAACTTTCCCCCGGTCAAGCGACTCTTCCCTGAGGTTGTCGACAACTACGCCGTTATTAACACGGGCGAACTCATCGAAGCCGTTCGTCGCGTCTCTCTCGTACTCGAGCGCGAGGCAGCGCTCCGCTTCACATTCTCGATCGATGGACTCACCCTCGAGGCCATCGGCTCCGAGCAGGCTCAGGCATCAGAGACCATCGATGCATTCCTTACCGGCACAGACACGGTTGTCTCGCTCAAGCCGGCGTTCCTCCTCGACGGCCTCGGTGCTGTTCACTCCGAATTTGTGCGCATCTCGTTCACGAAGACGGATAACCCGAACAAGCCGGGTCCCGTGCTCATCACGAGCCAGGCGTCGAAGGACCAGCCGGGTGCTGACAACTACAAGTACCTGCTGCAGCCGAACCTGCTCCTTCGCTAGGTTCAGCTTCACCCACACAACTCCAACGCACTAAGGAATCACCATGCACATCGGCCTTATCGGACTCGGCAAGATGGGCAACAACATGCGTGCTCGCCTGCGCGCGCACGACATCGAGGTCACCGGTTACGACCCGAATCCAGAAGTTTCGGATGTCGCCAACCTCGCCGAACTCGCGGCTGCCCTGCCCGCACCCCGCATCGTCTGGGTCATGGTTCCCTCCGGTGAGATCACGACCGGTGTCATTACGGATCTCGCGGGTGTCCTCTCCGAGGGCGACCTCGTGATCGAGGGTGGCAACTCTCGCTTCACCGAAGATTTCAAGCACTCCGCACTCCTGGCTGAGAAGGGTGTCAACTACGTCGACGCCGGTGTCTCGGGGGGAATCTGGGGACTTGAGAACGGCTACGGCCTCATGGTCGGCGGTAATGCTGCCGACGTCGAGCGCGCGCTCCCGGTTTTCGACGCGTTGCGTCCGGAAGGACCCCGTGCCGAAGGATTCGTGCACGCGGGAGAGATCGGCGCTGGTCACTACGCGAAGATGGTGCACAACGGCATCGAGTACGCGCTCATGCAGGCCTGGGCTGAGGGATACGAACTCCTCAACACCCGCAAGGACATCATCAAGGACGTCACCGGCACCTTCGAAGCCTGGCAGCGCGGAACAGTTGTGCGCTCCTGGCTGCTCGAGCTCCTCGTGAAGGCGCTCAAGGAAGACCCGAAGTTCGAAGACATCGAAGGCTACGTTGAGGATTCCGGCGAGGGTCGCTGGACCGTCGAGGAGGCACTCAACAACGCCGTGCCGGTTCCGACTATCTCGGCGTCGATCTTCGCACGTTTCGTTTCACGCCAGGATGACTCGCCCTCGATGAAGGCTGTCGCTGCACTGCGCAAGCAATTTGGTGGTCACGCCGTTCGCAAGAGCTAGGCGAGTCTCGTGTACGTCATTCACCTCGCCCTCACGGATTTTCGTAATTACGAAACCGTCGAGGTGCCGATGGTGCGTGGCGCAAACATCTTCGTCGGTAGTAACGGCCAGGGCAAGACGAACCTGGTTGAAGCTCTCGGCTATCTGAGCACTCTCGGATCACACCGGGTCTCGAGCGATCACGCAATGATTCGAGCCGGGCAGGACTCGGCGATAGTGCGAGCCAGGCTCGAACACGACGATCGTCAGGTTCTTGCGGAGGTGCAGCTCAACCGCACCTCCGCGAACCGAGCCCAGGTGAATCGGTCACCAATCAAGACCCGCGAACTGCCACGGTATTTCGCGAGCGTGCTGTTCGCCCCGGAAGACCTTGCCCTCGTGCGCGGCGAACCATCGGGCCGCCGGCGCTTCATGGACGAGCTCCTCGTGCAGCGCTCCCCGCGCATGTCCGGGGTGATGACCGATTATGAGCGGGTGCTCAAGCAGCGCAACACACTGCTCAAATCCGCACGGTCTTCCGGGCTCAAGGAAAACCAGCTCAGTACCCTCGAGATCTGGGACGAGAGACTCATCGCGCTCGGCTCCGAGATCATCGAGGCGCGGAGTGCCCTTGTCGCGGAGTTACTGCCTGAAGTGTCCCGCGCTTACTCGGCAATCGCGGGGGAGGAGCACTCCGCATCACTCTCGACCTACCTCAGCATCCTCTCCTCGGGCGCCGATGACGACGCGATCGACGATGCCGCCACGCGCGGCGGAGTCATTTCGGCCGCTGACGCGGCAGTGAATTACAAAAATTCACTCGCGCGGCTTCGCCGCGCGGAACTCGATCGTGGGCTGACTCTCGCTGGGCCACATCGTGACGATCTCGTCCTGACCCTCAATGGCCTTCCGGCCCGCGGGTACGCGAGCCACGGTGAATCCTGGTCGTTCGCACTCTCGCTCAAGCTCGCCTCGGCTGAGGTGCTGCGGAGGGAGAGCGCACTGGGCGACCCCGTGCTCATCCTCGACGATGTCTTCGCGGAACTCGACGAGGCTCGGCGAGCCCGACTCGCGAGCGCGGTCGGAGGATTCGAACAGGTTCTCATCACCGCCGCGGTTCTCGACGACGTCCCTGAGGATCTCGCCGGCCACATCGTAAAGATCAAGGCTGGCCGGGTTGTGGAGGAGGAGTCATGAGCAGCGCCGACAACCACGAGAAAGAGGAGACGGACGAGGCTCGCGCGGTCTACGCCCGATTCCGCCGCGTCTTCGGCCAGCCCGGCGCCACGTCGAGGGATTCACGCCGACGGAACACCGTGGAGAAGGGTGCATCCATCCCGTTCGGAAAGGGCAGGGATGCCGTAGGACTTGGCGATGTCATCGACGGACTCGCGAAGGGCATGGGCTGGACCTCGCCGCTCGCCCAGTCAGAACTTTTGCTGGCCTGGGCCGATATTGCCGGCGCGGACACCGCTGAGCACTCCACGCCGATCTCGGTCGAGAACGGTGTCCTGACGGTGCAGTGCGACTCGACGGCGTGGGCGACGCAGCTGCGGCTCATGCGCACGACGATCACGACGCATATCGCAACCAGGTATCCGGATGCACAGATCGAATCGATCAGGTTTGAAGGGCCGAACGCCCCATCCTGGAAACGCGGCCCCAGATCAATTCCAGGCCGGGGTCCGCGCGACACTTACGGCTAGCAGGCCAAATCTGGTCACCTCGGCACGAAAGCGCCCCAGATCGGCGTATATCCCCTCTGAGGGGGTGGACTTTGGTAGACTGGCAGCTGGCCGTCGAACGCGTCCCGACACGGGACCACACCTTCGAATGGCGGAGTGAACTACGCGTCAGGAGCACAATTTCAGATGTCATCAAATCCTACTGAGGACACCCCGGAAGACGCGAAGGTAACTCCCTCGCCGACCGCAATTCACCAGGGTGAATCGGACGACAACTACGGTGCCGACCAGATTCAGATCCTCGAGGGCCTTGAGGCTGTGCGCAAGCGCCCCGGTATGTACATCGGTTCGACCGGCCCCCGTGGACTCCATCACCTCGTCTACGAAGTAGTCGACAACTCGGTCGATGAGGCACTCGCGGGCTACTGCGACACGATCGACGTCTGGATTCGCAAAGACGGCTCGATCCGCACGCGCGACAACGGCCGCGGCATCCCCGTCGACCTCAACAAGCAGGAGAACAAGTCCACCGTCGAGGTCGTCATGACGATCCTGCACGCTGGCGGCAAGTTCGGTGGCGGTGGATATTCCGTCTCGGGCGGTCTGCACGGCGTCGGCATCTCCGTGGTCAACGCCCTGTCGAGCGAGGTGGACACCGAGGTGCGCCGCCAGGGCCACGTCTGGCGCATGAGCTTCAAGAACGGCGTGCCCGTCGCTCCGCTCGAAAAGGGCGAGAGCACCACAGAGACCGGAACCCAGCAGACGTTCTGGCCGAGCAAAGAGACATTCGAGACCGTCGAGTTCGACTACGAGACGCTCCGCGCACGTTTTCAGCAGATGGCCTTCCTCAACAAGGGCCTCCGCATCACTGTCACCGACGAGCGCGGTGAAGAGGATGTCACCGAGAGCTACATGTACGAGCGCGGCCTCGCCGACTATGTCGAGTACCTCAACTCGGCCAAGAAGGCCGAGGTCATCCACCCCGACATCATCGCCTTCGAGTCCGAGGACACGGATCGCAAGATCTCGCTCGAAGTCGCAATGCAGTGGACCAACGCCTACACCGAGAGCGTCCACACCTACGCGAACACGATCAACACCCACGAGGGTGGAACCCACGAAGAGGGTTTCCGTGCAGCACTGACGACTCTCGTCAACCGGTACGCGCGCGAGAAGAACATCATCAAGGAGAAGGATGAGAACCTCTCCGGCGATGACGTGCGCGAAGGCCTGACCGCAGTCATCTCGGTCAAGCTCGCAGAGCCGCAGTTCGAGGGCCAGACCAAGACCAAGCTCGGCAACACCGAGGCGAAGGCGTTCGTGCAACGCGTCGCCGGCCAGCAGCTCGGTGACTGGTTCGACCGCAATCCCACGCAGGCGCGCGACGTGATCCGCAAGGCGATCCAGGCTTCCCAGGCGCGCATCGCCGCACGCAAGGCGCGCGAGTCGACCCGCCGCAAGGGACTCCTCGAGTCCGGCGGAATGCCCGGAAAGCTACGGGATTGCTCGAGCAAGGATCCCGCGCTGAGCGAGATCTTCCTTGTCGAGGGCGACTCGGCAGGCGGATCAGCAGTGCAGGGCCGCAACCCGGAGTTCCAGGCGATCCTCCCGCTGCGCGGCAAGATCCTCAACGTCGAGAAAGCACGCCTCGACCGTGCCCTCGCGAACAACGAGGTTCAGGCCATGATCACCGCGTTCGGTGCGGGTGTCGGAGAGGACTTCGACCCCGAGCGCGCGAGGTACCACAAGATCGTGCTTATGGCCGATGCTGATGTCGACGGCCAGCACATCACGACGCTCATCCTCACGCTGCTGTTCCGCTACATGCGTCCACTGATCGATCACGGCTACGTGTATCTCGCTCAGCCTCCGCTCTACCGGATCAAGTGGTCGAACGCCGAGCACCAGTTCGTTTACAGCGACCGTGAGCGCGACGTCGTCATGGCCGACGGGATTGCCGCAGGAAAGCGCATTCCGAAGGACAACGGCATCCAGCGCTACAAGGGTCTCGGCGAGATGGACTACACCGAGCTCTGGGAAACAACGATGGACCCGGCGACCCGCACCCTTCTCCAGGTCACCTTGGATGACGCGGCCGCAGCCGACGAGATCTTCTCGACCCTCATGGGCGAAGACGTTGAGTCACGCCGAAACTTCATCCAGCGGAACGCCAAAGACGTTCGCTTCCTGGACATCTAAGGACACCCCATGGCTGATGTAACAGAACCAGAAGAGCCCGCCTCGACCGAGCCGACTTTCGAGAACGCTGTCGTCGACACGCGTCACGACAAGGTCGACCAGGTCGACCTCCAGCTCGAGATGCAGCGCTCGTACCTCGACTACGCGATGAGTGTCATCGTCGGGCGTGCACTGCCCGAAGTGCGTGACGGGCTCAAGCCCGTGCACCGCCGCGTGATCTACGGCATGTACGACGGTGGATACCGCCCCGACAAGGGATTCAACAAGTGCACCCGTATCGTCGGTGACGTCATGGGGCAGTTCCACCCGCACGGTGACTCCTCGATCTACGACGCACTCGTCCGACTCGTTCAGCCGTGGAGCCTGCGCTACCCGCTCGCGCTCGGACAGGGTAACTTCGGCTCGGCCGGAAACGACGGCGCGGCCGCCATGCGATACACCGAGACCAAGATGGCCCCGCTAGCCATGGAGATGGTCAGGGACATCGACGAGGAGACCGTCGATTTCGTCGATAACTACGACGGCAAAACGCAGGAGCCGTTCATCCTCCCTGCGCGCTTCCCGAACCTGCTCGTCAACGGTTCTGTCGGTATCGCCGTGGGTATGGCGACAAACATCCCGCCGCACAACCTGCGTGAAGTCGCGGCCGGTGCCCTCTGGGCGCTCGCGAACCCCGACGCCCCGCGCGAAGAGCTGCTCGAAGCGCTCATCCAGCGCATCAAGGGACCGGACTTTCCGACCGGCGCCCAGATTCTCGGGATGAAGGGCATCCAGGACACCTACCGCACCGGTCGTGGCTCGATCACGATGCGCGCGGTCGTGAGCGTCGAAGAGCTGCAGGGTCGCACCTGCCTCGTCGTCACCGAGCTCCCGTACCAGGTCAACCCCGACAACCTCGCGCTCAAGATCGCGGAGCTCGTCAAGGAGGGTCGCGTCGGTGGCATCGCCGACATTCGGGATGAGACATCCGGCCGCACCGGCCAGCGCCTCGTCATCGTGCTCAAGCGTGACGCCGTGGCGAAAGTTGTGCTCAACAACCTCTACAAGCACACGCCGCTGCAGGACAACTTCGGCGCGAACATGCTCGCGATCGTCGATGGCATTCCGCGCACACTCCCGCTCGACGGCTTCATCACGCACTGGATCGACCACCAGATCGAGGTCATCGTCCGCCGCACGCAGTTCCGACTGCGCAAGGCCGAGGAGCGCAACCACATTCTGCGTGGTTACCTCAAGGCACTCGACGCGATCGATGAGGTTATCCGCGTCATCCGTGCGTCGCAGTCCACCGAAGACGCACGCGAGGCACTCATGGTGCTGCTCGACGTCGACGAGCTCCAGGCCCGCGCGATCCTCGACCTGCAGTTGCGTCGTCTTGCCGCTCTCGAGCGCCAGTCCATCCAGGACGAGCACGACAAGCTCGAAGCGCTCATCGCCGAATACAAAATCATCATTGCGACGCCCGCTGAACAGCGACGCATCGTGACCGAAGAGCTCACCGAGATCGTCGACAAGTTCGGCGATGATCGTCGCACCGAGATCATGTACGGCTTCGACGGCGACATGAGTGTCGAAGACCTCATCCCCGAAGAGGAGATGGTGCTCACCGTCACGCGCGGCGGCTACATCAAGCGCACGCGCAGCGACAACTACCGCAGCCAGCACCGTGGCGGCAAGGGCGTCAAGGGCGCCCAGTTGCGAGCGGATGACGTCGTCGAGCACTTCTTCGTCACGACAACCCACCACTGGCTGCTGTTCTTCACGAACACCGGTCGGGTCTACCGCGCCAAGGCCTACGAGGTGCAGGAGGCCGGTCGCGACGCGAAGGGCCAGCACGTCGCCAACCTGCTCGCGCTGCAGCCGGGCGAGGAGATCGCGCAGATCCTGGATATCCGCGACTACGCCGTGGCGAAGTACCTCGTACTCGCAACGCGTGGCGGACTCGTGAAGAAGACGGCGCTCACCGAGTACGACACGAACCGCACGGGTGGCATCATCGCCATCAACCTGCGCGAAGAAGACGAACTCGTCTCTGCGATGCTCGTCGACGAGGGCCAGGATGTCCTGCTCGTCTCCCGCAAGGGC
>Ga0247813_10001785_pt1 | contig 15694 bp, 11 predicted proteins | sample UWRJL169409C1_FD_180719 | JGI IMG/M metagenome (GOLD analysis project Ga0247813, IMG submission 180719) | Plant litter microbial communities from Arlington Agricultural Research Station in Wisconsin, United States - UWRJ-L169-409C-1 | ecosystem: Environmental > Terrestrial > Plant litter >... | reverse complement strand
ATAGCCGACGATCAACTGCTCGGTATTCATCCAGAGGCCGCTATCCGACACGGCCACCGTGGCGAGGATGCCGCTGTTCACACCGAGAAACGCCTTGGCGCCGGTCACCGTTCCGCCGGCGCTGATCGTCAGCGAACCGATGGCCGTGTTGGCCACGATCAAATCCTCACCCACGTCCCACGTGGGTGTGTCCGCCGGACTGGGACTGACATCACCGGAGATCGAAACCTCTTGGGCGGATAGCGGCGGTAAAGCCGCGAGAAAAAGGAGCAGATACGCTGTCAGGCGAGGAATTGCGGGGTGGTTCATAGCGAAAAAGTTAAATGCCTCAGGCGGTTCACGTGCAAAGTGCTGAACGAATTAACCAACCAAATGCAGGCGACTTGCCCCAATCCATACAGCCGCTTGCACTACCGTCGATTGGTTTTTACAAAAAAATTACACTCCGATTTTCAACGAAAGCCGCCTGCCAAGACGTTTCATGACAAGAAACTGTCAAAGAAAACCCATGCCGGTCCCAAGGATTGAAACCCTCCGGGAGGTTGGTCGTCTCTTGCTCGGCCACCTTTGACGATTACCGTGGTCCACTACCCCCATGAAGCTCGATCTTTCGCCCCAAGACGCCTGGCAGCCCCTCCCCGCCTCTCAATGGAACGAAGACGCCGCTCGCCACCTCCTCCGCCGAGCCGGCTGGGCCGCCCAACCGCCCGAGGTTGCCCGCCTCATGAAAGACGGCCTCCGGCCCAGCCTTGAACGTCTGTTTCCCGCCAAGGCCAATCTTCTCCCCTCGCCCCGTCTCATCACCAACTACCAGGCCGCCGCGCCCGGTTACGTGAAAAAACTCAAGGAAGCCGAGTCGCGCGAACAACGCCAGGTGCTCCAGCGCGAACAACGCGAACGCCAGCAGCAGGCCATGCAGGATCTCTCGATCAAGTGGCTGCAATTCGCTTCCCGCCCCGAAAACGCCGCCACCGAAAAATGGGCCTACTTCCTCAGCGACATCTACGTCGTCAGTCAGGAAAAGGTGAACAGCCCTTCCTTCATCTACCGGCATATCGATATCCTGCGCCAGAACGCGCTCGGCACCGCCCCCGCGCTCACCAAAGCCGTCTCGCGCGATCCGGCCATGATCCGCTTCCTTGATTTGCAGGACAGCCGTAAAGCCGCGCCCAACGAAAACTTCGCCCGTGAATTGTTTGAACTCTTTGTGCTCGGCGAGGGCAATTACACCGAGGACGACATCAAGCAGGCCGCCCGCGCCTTCACCGGCTACCGCCTCCGCGAAACCGATTTCCAATTCGCCGCCAACCAGCACGACGACGGTCCCAAAACCGTCTTCGGAAAAACCGGCAAATTCACGGGCGACGATGTCATCGATCTCGCTTACACCCAGCCCGCCGCCAGCCGCTTCGTCCCGCAGGAGATGGGCAAGTTTTACCTCAGCGAGGAAGTGCTTTCCCAAACCTACCTCACGCCCCTCGGCGACTGGTGGGCCACCACCGGCTACGACCTGCGCCAGCTCGCCCACCGCTTCTTCGGCAGCCGCCTCTTTTTTGATCCCGCCTTCCGCGGCAACTACATCAAGCGCCCGATCCAGTTTTACCTCGGCCTCGTCCAGGATCTGAACATCAACGTCGCGCCTTACCCGCGCCATTCCCTCAATACCCTGCGCCTCATGGGCGAGGACTTGTATCGCCCGCCCAACGTCCGCGGCTGGGTCGGCGGACGCCTCTGGATCAACTCCGGCACGCTCAACGCCCGCCGACAGCTCGTCGAAACGCTTTTCGCCACGGTTACCGAGGAAAACCTCAACGCCGACGAACAAGTTGAGCTCGTCGCCGCGCGCTCCCAAGGCATCGGCACGTTCACCGTCACCGAGGAGCGCCTCGAAAAAATGCTCCAGAGCATGTCCGCCACGCAGATCACCGACCGCTTCCTCGACTATTTCCTGCCGGTCAAGGTCAATGCCACCTTCCACGACAACGTGCTCACTTTCCTCACCGGCGAGAAAGAGGAATCCAAACGCGTGCCGCGCCTGCGCAACACCGCCATCACGCTCCTCCAGTCTCCTGAATACCAACTCTGCTGAAACCGCCCGACCGCCGCCCCTTGACCCACCGCGCCTCATGAAAAACACCTTCCAAGCCCTCCCCACCACGCGCCGCGAGTTTCTCCAATGGGGAGGCAAAGGCATCGGCCTGCTCGCCTTCAGCCAGTTCGCCCCGTCCTTCCTCGTCCAGTCCACGCTCGCCGCCACCCCGGCTCCCGAGAAAGACCGCTCCATCCTCGTCCTCGTCCAACTCGCCGGCGGCAACGACGGACTCAACACCGTCATCCCGTATGAGGATCCCGAATACTACCGTCTGCGCCCCACCCTCGGCATCAAAAAAGCCGACGCCCTGCGCATCGACGATCACCTCGGCCTGCACCCCTCCCTCGCCGGCCTCCACGCCCTGATGGGCGAAGGCCGCGCCGGCATCATTCAAAACGTCGGCTACCCCAACCCCAACCACAGTCACTTCCGCTCAGGCGAGATCTGGGAGACCGGCAGTCAGAGCAGCGAATTCCTACCCTCCGGCTGGATCGGCCGTTTTCTCGACAACGCCTGCGCCGGTGATGACGGCACCGCCGGCTCGGGCGGCGACCCCGTCGCGGTGCACGTCACCAACGAGCTCCCCCAGTCCTTCCTCTCCGGCAAACCCCACTCCACCTTCGGCCTCCGCAACGGCGGCAACCGCAGCAAGGAGAACCTGGCCTTCCTCGAAAAGCTCGTGAAGGACGACGACCACGAGGCCAACGCCAACGCCTCGTTCCTCCGCGCCACCATGATGGACGCCCTCGTGACCGAGCAGCGCGTGCAAAAAATCATCAACGGCTACCGCCCCGAGTCCGTCTATCCCGGCAACGGCTTCGCCCAGTCGCTGCGCAACGTCGCCTCGCTCATCTCGGCCGGCCTCTCCACGCGCGTTTACTTCGTTTCCCTCGGCGGTTTCGACACCCACAGCAACCAGGCCAACACCCACGCCAACCAGCTCCGCACGCTCTCGGAAGGTCTGGCCGCGTTCCAAAAGGATCTCATCTCCAAAAAGCTCGATTCTCAGGTCCTCACGATGACGTTCTCCGAGTTCGGCCGTCGCCCCAATGAAAACGAAAGCCGCGGCACGGACCACGGCACCGCCGCCCCGCTCTTCGTGATGGGCAGCGCACTCAAAGGCTCTCTCTACGGCACGCCCCCGTCATTGAACAACCTTCCGAAAAACCAGGACCTGACCTTCAGCACCGACTTCCGCCAGGTTTACGCCACGGTCCTGGATAAGTGGTTTTCCGCCCCGACCGATCAAGTCCTCGGCAAAACCTACGCCCCGCTGCCCTTCATCTGAGTTAACCGACGACCGCCCTCGCTCGTTTTTTTTCAAAGCTGCCTCACCCGAGTGGTGAGGCAGCTTTGTCGTTTTTGGACCTATCACTATGTCCGCAACCGATCCGCAGTCGGAGTTCCGCCTCAGCATAATTGCCATACAGTGAGTTTAACCCATTAATCTCCTGCAGATAACTCCAAAACTTCAATTACCACATCATGATTTAATTTAACATCTTACGTGATTTTCTTGATCAAAAAAGACAAATACAAATAGGTATTAATACCCATATTAGCATCTATTCGCATTAACATCAAAACGCAATCAGGGCGCTAATAGGGTAATCCCCGATCAAAAAATAGTGCATTACTATTTGCAGATGGATTGAGGGTTAATACCCATACGAGCCAACCAACTGCACTGAGTAATGCGCATTATCTATCCATACACCTTGAGCCCAATCCTGAGAGCATTCGCTATCATGATCGCTTTTTTGTATGTAAATAACATTACTGCACAGACTTGGAGTGGATCCGGCACCAACAACAACTGGACGACCGGTGCAAATTGGACCGGCGGCGTGGCGGCTGGGAATAATTCCAATGCCACGTTCGCGGGCACCACGCGCCTCACTCCCAATTTCAATTCTACAGACTATGTGACGCTTAATTCGCTCACGTTCGCTTCAGGCGCCGGTGCGTTTAACATCAGCGGCGGCACGCTCGGCATTGGCTCCAGCGGGGTCACCAACTCCTCTTCCAACCTCCAGACGTTTAGCGGCCTCCTCGAAGCCCGCGGTAATCAAACTTGGAACACCGGCAGCGCCGGCATCCGCGTAACCGGTAATTTGGCCGGCTGGGGCACCCTCACCAAAACCGGTTCAGGCACCCTGAACTTACAAGGCAACGTCACTCCCGTTCTCGCCATCAATGCCGGCACGTTGCTGCTCTCCGGCTCGGGATCGCGCTCCGTCGCCTCGAATAACACCATCGCCTCCGGCGCGACGCTCAACATCCAGGACGGCATCACCGTCACCGGCGGCAGTTTCACCGTCGGCGGGACCGGTGTCAGCAACGGTGGCGTCATCCGGAATGTCTCCGGCAATAACACGCTGAGCACCGCGATCACCCTCAGCTCGAATAGCAGTTTCGTCAGCAACGCCGGCCAGCTCACCCTCGGTGAAGCCGTCAGCATGGGCAGCAACAACCTCACCTTGGACGGCGCGGGCGCCTTCGTGATGTCCAAGGACCTTTCCGGCTCCGGCACCTTGACCAAACTCGGCGCGGGTGCCGTCCAGTTCCTCGGTAATGTGACCAGCGGCGCATTCAGCTCCACCGGCTCCGGCAACGTCAGCGTTTCCGGCAATATCAACGCCGCCGGCAACATCAGCTTCACCGGCGCCGGCGTCTATTCCGTCACCGGCGCCACCACCGCCTCCACCGGCAACATCACGATCACGCCCGGCAGCGCCTCCTCCTTCACCGGTAAAGTCGAATCCACCAACGGCTCGGTCAGCGTCACCTCCTCGACCGGCTCCACCACCTTTGGCGGCAACGTGCTCGGCAAAACCGGCATCACTTTTTCCGGTGCGGGCAACACCACCGTCGGCGGCTACCTCTCCACTAGCAACGGCTCCATCGCCATCTCGGGCAATGGCAACTTCACCGCGACCAACGGCGTCAACTCCGCGCAAAACGGCATAGCGATTTCCGGCTCCGGCACCCGTAATTTCGGCGCCGCAGTCAGCACCGCCGGAGCCCTCACGTCCTCCGGTCCCGGCAATGTCTCCTTTGCCGGCCAAGTCACCGCCACCGGCGGCATCACCCTCTCCGGAACCGGCAACAACACCTTCAGCGGCTCCACCCAAATCGGCACCGGCTCGGTTCTGAACGTCAATAACTCCGGCACCAACGTTTTCACCGGACAGGTGAATGTCGGCACCATCAACATCACCTCCGGCACCAACACGTTCGGAGCGATTCAAAACCTCACCGGCGGCCTCAACGTGAGTGGCAACGCCTCGGTGAACTTCAACGGCGACATCGCCGCCAGCAATGCCGGCATCAACATCAACACCTCCGGCAACATTGTTTTTAACGGCAAGATCAACAGCGGCACGCTCACCTTGAACAAGGGTCATGTGACCGTCACGGGCTCCGGCGATAACGACCTTCCCGCCGCGATCGTCAACGGCGGCACGCTCGTCCTCGACCAGACGGGCGGCCGCGCCGTCATCCACGACATCACCGTTAACAACGGCGGCACCGTTATCTTTGAAGGTGATAATCAGATCCCCAGCGGCGGCACCAACCTCACCCTCAACGCCGGCGGCACGCTTTACCTCGGCAACACGACCCAGACCATTCAAACGCTGAACATCACGGGCAACTCCGTGATCGATTTCGGCTCCGGCGGCTCCCAGCTCAACGTCGGCTCCGGCGGCATCAACATCGCCAACAACATCACCATCACCATTGTGAACTGGAGCGGCGCCGCCGGTGACATTTTCGCCGGCGCCAATCCCGGCACCCCCGTGGTCAATGTCCAGTATGCCGACAGCAGCGGCACGATCTACGCCAGCGGCACCTGGGGCAGCGGCTACGTCACCCCCGGCGCCCCCGTCCCCGAGCCCGCCACTTATGGCTTCATCATGCTTGGCGCCGGTATCGTTTTAGTCTGCTGCCGCCGCCCCTCCCGCCCTTCCGCCACGCAGGCCTGATTCCTCGCCGCCCGTTGATCCGGCGCGATTTTATGGGTGGTCACGAGCCTGCCCGCGCTCCGAACCGCCCTCCCGTCGATCCTGACGGGAGGTGCGCGAACCGATTCCTTACCGCCCGATCCCGCTCGCGCGGAAACCCACCGCCCGCAGCTTCGCGAGATCGACGATATTACGTCCGTCGAAGAGGAACGCCGGCTTGTGCATGCCTTCGAAAATCTTCGTGTAATCGAGCGTCTTGAACTCATCCCACTCCGTCACGATCGCGATCGCGTGCGCCGCCTTCGCCGCTTCATAAGCGCTCGTGGCGACCGTCAAACGCGGATTCGCCTGCCCCTTGCCGAGCACATCCGCCACGATTTCGTCCGCCGGCACCTTCGGGTCGTAAACCACCACATTGGCATGTTCCGCCAACAGGTCGCGCACCACGTTGATCGCCGCCGATTCACGCGTGTCGTTCGTGTCCTTTTTGAACGCGAAGCCGAACACCGCGATGCGTTTGTCAGCCACCGTGTTGAACAACGATTTCACGATGCGGCCCGAGAACCGGCGCTTCTGGTAATCGTTCATCGACACGACTTGGTTCCAATAAGCCGCCACCTCGGGCAACCCGAAGCTCTCGCAGAGATACACGAGGTTCAAAATATCCTTCTGAAAACACGAACCGCCGAAGCCGACCGACGACTTCAAGAACTTCGGACCGATACGTGAATCCTTGCCGATCGCGTTGGCCACTTCGTCCACATCCGCCCCCGTCGCTTCGCACAGCGCCGAGATCGCGTTGATCGAGGAAATGCGCTGCGCCAAAAACGCGTTCGCCACGAGTTTCGAGAGCTCCGACGACCAGAGATTCGTCGTGATGATACGCTCCCGCGGCACCCAGCGCGCATACACACTCACCAGGGTCGCCACCGCCGCGTCACCCTCGGGCGTGCGTTCGCCGCCGATCAACACGCGATCCGGATTAAACAAATCCGGCACCGCCGTGCCTTCCGCCAAAAACTCGGGATTCGACAACACCTGGAACTTCGCGCCCGACGTGTTCGCCGCCAGGATCTGCTGGATCGTCTCCGCCGTCTTCACCGGAATCGTGGACTTTTCCACGATGATCTTCGGCGTGGTGGACACTTCGGCAATCGTGCGCGCCACCGACTCGATGTAGCGCAGATCCGCCGCGCGTCCCGCGCCCACGCCGTAGGTTTTTGTCGGCGTGTTCACCGACACAAAAATGATGTCCGCCGCCGCGATGGTCGCCTTCACCTCGGTGGAGAAAAACAGATTCCGACCGCGCGCCTCTTTCACCACATCGTCGAGGCCGGGCTCGTAAATCGGCAGCGTATCCGAGTTCCACGCCGCGATGCGCGCCGCATTCATATCCACCACCGTCACTTGGATATCCGGGGCCTTTAACGCAATGACCGCCATCGTTGGACCCCCGACATAACCCGCACCAATGCAGCAAATTTTCATAGAATTCGTGCGGTTAACCTGTCCGGCACTTTCCTCAAATCCAAGGAGGATTTCACCTAATTTTCATCAATTCACCTACCCGTAAAAAAGCCCGCTCCGGAATGGAGCGGGCCTGAATCAAAACAGAGTCGCCTCGTCCTTACTTGATCACATTTTCCGTCTCGCCGTCGAAGAGATGCACGTTCGACAGGCGGAACGTGACCTTCACCTTCTGGTCGCTCTCGAAGCGGTCCGTTGGATTCACGCGCGCGATAAACGACGAGGCGCCGGTCGTCAGATAAAGATAGGTTTCCGAACCCATCGGCTCCGAGACTTCCACCTTCACTTCAACCGTCGCACCGGCGTCGGCATTGGGCACCGTAAGCGTGTCCTGCACGTCCTCGGGACGAATGCCGAAAATCACCGGCTTGCCGATGTAGGCGGCTGCTTTTTTGGCGAGGCGGTCATCGAGCGTCACCACGACCGGCGTGGCGGCCGTGTTGGTTTCAACAAAGAGCGTCTGGTTGCCGTCCTTGCGGATCGAACCGCGCAGGAAGTTCATCGGCGGGCTGCCGATAAAGCCGGCGACGAAGATGTTCTCCGGGTTGTTGTAGAGTTCGAGCGGCTCGGCCACCTGCATGATGTAGCCGTCCTTCATGACGCAGATGCGGTCACCCATCGTGAGCGCCTCGATCTGGTCATGCGTCACGTAGATCATCGTCGCGCCCAGCTTAATGTGCAGCTTCGAGATTTCGGTGCGGGTCGAGACGCGCATCTTGGCGTCGAGATTGGAGAGCGGCTCGTCAAAGAGGAACACCTTCGGCTTGCGCACGATCGCCCGGCCCACGGCCACGCGCTGGCGTTGTCCGCCCGAGAGCGCCTTCGGCTTGCGGTCGAGATACTGGTCGAGCCCGAGCATCGCCGAGGCTTCGCGCACGCGTTGATCGATTTCCTTCTTCGGGAACTTCCGCAGCTTCAAGCCGAACGCCATGTTGTCATAGACCGACATGTGCGGGTAGAGCGCGTAGTTCTGGAACACCATCGCGATGTCGCGATCCTTCGGGAGCACGTTGTTCACCACCCGGCCGTCGATCGAGATCGTGCCGCCGGAGATCTCTTCGAGTCCCGCCACCATGCGCAGCGTCGTCGATTTGCCGCAGCCCGACGGCCCCACCAGCACCATGAACTCACGGTCTTTGATTTCCAGGTTGATGCCGTGAACGACCTTCACGTCCGGCCCGCCAGAGCCGGGGTAGATTTTGACGAGGTCTTTGATTTGAACGGTTGCCATGTGAGTAAAAGCAGGAGGTTGGGTAAGAAAACGAGTTTAAGAAAGAGATCAGCCTTTGACGGCGCCGGCCGAGAGGCCGCGGACGAAAAGGCGCATGCAGAACAAGAAAATGACGATGAGCGGAATCGAAGCAATGAAGTAGGCGGCCATCATCTGGCCCCACTGCTTCACGTATTCGCCGTCGAGGTAGATCAATCCCACGCCGAGGGTGAACAGTTCCTTGTCGCGCAGGATGATCAGCGAAAGCAGGAAGTCGTTCCATTGGCCGAGGAAGCACAGGATCGCCAGCGTGCCGATGATCGAGCCCGACATCGGGATCACCACGTTGCGGATCTGCTCGATGTGCGACGCTCCATCCATCTCGGCCGCCTCGAACAGGTCCTTCGGCAGATCCTCGATGAAGTTGCGCAGCACAAAAATGTTAAACACCTGCCCGCCCGCCACGCCGACGATGATCAGCGCCCACAGCGTGTTCAGCAGCGACATCTCCTTCAACAGGCTGAACAGCGGCACGATATTGGCCACGCCGGGCATGAGCATCAGCACCAGAAACGCCGACCACAGCACGCCGGAGAACGGCATCTTGTAGCGCGCGAAGAAATACGCGCCGAGGATGGCCAGCGAGAGCGTCACGAAGGTCGTCGTCACCGCCACAAACACCGTGTTGGCGATGTAGGGGCCGATGAGCTTCAGGCCGAAGTTCCAGTTCTTGATCTTGTAAACCGAGAGATCAAACGACTTCTCCGCCGTCTTCACCGAGGGATCGGAGGGCTTGGCCGAGCTGAACGCTTCGCTCCAATCAGCGACGCGCGTCTTGATCGTCTCGGTGCCATCCGCCGCCTGGCGGGTCTCCACCACACTGAACGGCGGAGTCGGCAGCCACGGGTTGCGCAGGAAGCTGGCGTTGTCCTTGAAGGACACCTGGAACATCATGTAGAGCGGGAACAGCTCGATCAGGATGAACGCGCAGATGATGAGGTGCTTGGGCCAGTCCTTCTGCTTGTGCGAACCGACGAAATCTTTGGGTGCGGTGCTCATGTTATTTGTCCACCCTCACGTATTTATTGTTCAGGAAAGTCAGCAGGAGAATGAACACGAAGAGGATCATGCCCACCGCGCACGCGTAACCGAATTCACCGGCCACGAACGCTTTGTTATACATCCACAAGCCGGGCACCATGCCCCGCCCGCCCGCGCCGCCGGCTTCGCCGAGCAGCAGCAGTTGCAGGCCGTAACCTTGCAGGGTGCCGATCACCAGCAGCACCAGCGACAGTCGCACCTGCGTGAGAATCAGCGGGAGCTCGATGTAGATGAACTTCTTGAACGGTCCCACCCCGTCGAGCTCGGCCGCCTCATAGATCTCCTGGCCGATGGACTGCAGACCCGCGAGGTAGATGAGCACGCCCACCGCACCGATCCAAGGGAAGCCCCAGATAAACAGTGACGGGAGAATCAAACCGGGCTGCGAGAGCCAGCCGATCGGCGCGTTCTCGAAAAATAGGTTCCAGCCAAACACGTGGTCGAAATAAACGAGCAGCGACTTGATGCCGGTGAAATCCAAAATGTTGTTCAACACGCCCATGTTGGGATCGAAGAAAAACTTCCAGATGAAGAGCGTCACCAAGCTCGGCACGATCATCGGCACCACCAGCATCACGCGGTAAAGATACTGCCAGCGGTCGCTCTTCACGCGGTGGATGAGCACCGCCATCATGATCGACGGGATCATCTTGAAGAGGTTGAACACGATCAGGATCGAGACGGTCTTAAAGGAGGACCACAGATCCTTGTCGCTCAGGGCGCGCTTAAAATTATCGAAGCCGATCAGCTGTTTCGTCTCGCCTCCGGCCCAGTCAAAAAAACTGTGGTAAATAGCGCTGGCGGCAGGGAAATACGCAAAGGTGCAGACGAGCAGCAGCGACGGCAAAATCAGGAAGTAAAGCTTCCACTCGCGCAGTGCTTTCTGTCGGGAAATGGGAAAGGCCATTGTGTCAGGTTAAGAGAGGGTAAGACCCGCCGGGGAACCGGCAGATTTTTAAGACACGTCGATGCGCGCTTCATCGTCCACCCTTTTTTTACGCACACACTGAAAACTATAGCACTTTGCCCGTTTCGAAACCGATCACTCCACCGTCACCACGATTTTGCCGAACTGGCCGCCGCGCTCCATCAGGTCGAACGCCTCCCCGACCCGCTCCAGCGGAAACACGTCGCTCACCACCGGTGCGATCTGATGCCGGTCCACAAACTCCGTCATCGCCGCCCAATCCGCCGGACTTCCCATCGTCGTTCCCAGCAGCGAGATCTGACGCCAGAACACCTTGCGCATCGGCAACACCGGCGGATTCCCCCGCGTCGCCCCGAAAAACACCACGCGCCCGCCCGGCGCCGTCAGATCGATGAGCGACTCAAAGCCCTCCCCGCCCGCGCTGTCCACGACCACATCAAACGCGTGCCCCGCATGCACCGCCGTCTTCGCCCAGCCCGGATGCGTGTAATTAAAACCACCCGCCGCCCCGAGTTGGATCGCCTTGGCGATTTTTTCGTCACTGCCCGAGGTCACATACACCTGCGCCCCCTGCGCCACGGCAAATTGCAACGCGAACAACGCCACTCCACCGCCCACCCCGCTGATTAAAACCCGTTCGCCCGGCTGCAACTGCGCCCGCGCAAACAACGCCCGATACGCCGTCAATCCCGACAGCGGCAGCGCCGCCGCCTCGATCCACGTCAGGTGCGCCGGCTTCGCGCTCAACTGCGTCACCGGCACCGTCACGACCTCGGCCAGCGTGCCGTCGCGCGGCAGCCCGAGGATCGTGAAATCCGACCCTTGAGCCGGCTCGCGTTCGCCCCAACCGAACGCCGGATTGATGATCACTTCCCTCCCCGCCCACGTTGCATCGACTCCGGCGCCCACGCTTTCCACCACGCCCGCGCCGTCCGAACCCGGTTGCGCCGGGAATTTCAGCCCCGCGTATTGCCCGAGTTTGATCCACACATCGCGGTGATTGAGCGCCGCCGCCTTGAGTCGCACGCGCACCTCGCCCGCCACGGGTTCCGGCGCGGGAATCTCAACGATTGAAAGTGCTTGGACGGCGGTGAGGTGAACGGCTCGCATGATTTTTCAACTTACCTCAAAACACCCCCGCGCCAAAAAAAATCTCAACATTCTGGGCTTTCTCCCGCCCCCGTCCTACCGATTATCCCGATTCTCCGCTCCGCTCATCGCATCCTCCGTGCTCCTCGCGTTTCACAAACCTTACGGCGTCCTCTCGCAATTCACTCCCGAGCCCGGCTCCGCATGGCGCACGCTCGCCGACTTCGGCCTGCCCAAAAACGTTTACGCACTCGGCCGTCTCGACGCCGACTCCGAGGGCCTGCTCCTTTTCTCCGACGAAGCCGGCCTGAACTCCCGTCTCCTCGACCCGCATAACGCGCATCGCCGCGAATACTGGGTCCAGGTCGAAGGCCTGCCCGCCGACGCCGCCCTCGCCCGCCTCGCGCGCGGCGTAAAAATCGGCGACTACCAGACGCTCCCCGCCGTCGCCCGCCGCCTCGACCCGCCGCCCGCGCTGGGCCCGCGCAACCCGCCCGTTCGTTTCCGTAAAACCGTCCCCGACTCCTGGCTCTCGCTCGAATTGATCGAGGGCAAAAACCGTCAGGTCCGCCGGATGACCGCCGCCGTCGGCCACCCCACGCTCCGCCTCGTCCGCGCCCGCATCGGCACCCTCACCCTCGGCTCGCTCGTCCCGGGCGCCTGGCGCGAACTCACCGGAGCCGAACGCACCGCTGTTTTTGGTTAAACGCTCGGGTCCTCAAATCCTCACTTCGGCAGATCCGTGCGGAAAGGAGACGCAGGCAGGCCGTCTTTATTATACAGACTCGGGACCGGCACGTTTTCCCAGCCGTAGCGCACCGCCAGCGGCGCGGCCACGTCCGGACTCGATACGACAATCGTCTCGCCTTCGATCTTCACCGTAGCCGGCACGAACTTCCTGTCCTTCCCCGCGATCACGAAGCCCTTCAACTCGCCGTCCTTCGCCACCAAGCCTCCGCCGGTGTGTTTAAACACCAGCACCGCGCGGCTTCCGTCGATCTTCAGTCCGTCGTAGAGCGGACCCGAATACACGATTTTTTCACCGTAAACTTGTCCGCGTGCCAGCAAAGCCAGACGGGCGCCCACCTGGCGCTTGTCGGGCGGGTGAATGTCACCCGCATCTCCGCAATCAATGGTGACCACCATGCCCGTGGCCGGCGTTTCCGTCCAGGTGCGCAACTGCGCCTCGCGGATGTCCGGCGGTGTTTTCTGATACTCCGGCAACTGCACAAAGAGGAACGGCAACTCCGGCTGCTGCCACAGCGAGCGCCAGCCGTCGATGAGTCCGCGAAACAGCACCCGATACTCCGCCGCGTGGCCGCTGTTGGATTCACCCTGATACCAGAGCACGCCGCGCAACGCATACGGCGCGAGCGGCGCGATCTTGGAGTTGTAGTATCCCGCCGGCCGATACGCGTCGGTGAACGGATTGCGCGGCGGCGTCGGCTTGCGCGGTTCGGGTTTGCCCTCGGCCTTCGCCTTGGCCGCGGCCGCTTCATACTCCGCCAGGAGGCGCGGCTCATCGGCTTTGTATTTCTCCAACTGCGCCGGGTAGTCCGCCTTGTTTTTCTCCTGACGATCCAGATTGCCCTTCAACTGGGGAGAAGAAGCCAGCGTCTCGCGACTCACCCACGAACCCGCGCCCGTCGCGCCGACCGAGGAATTGATCAATCCCACCGGAGTCTGGCGCGTTTCCCAGATGTTTTTGGCGAAGAAATACCCCACCGCCGTGAATTCACGCACGGACTTCGGTGTGCACACTTCCCATTTTCCCGTGATCTCCGCCGCCGGTTCGTCGAGCGCGCCGCCTCCGGTGCGGAACTGCCGGATCATCGGAAAATTCGCCTCCGCCGCCGACTCCTCCCAATACGGGCGGCGCGGCTGCACCGACTCCGGCGGCACCACCGTGCGGGCCATGTTCGACTGGCCGCTGCACAACCACACGTCACCCGCCACCACGTTCTGCGCCGTGATGGTGTTGTCGCCTTTGATCGTGAGCACGCCGGGCGCTCCCGCCTTGAGCGCTTTTAACGTCACCCGCCACTTGCCGTCCTTCGCCGTCGTGGTCGCCTTCTGTCCGGCGAACTCCACGGTCACCGTCTCCCCGTCCCGGGCGGTGCCCCACACGGGAACATCCACTCCCTGCTGGAGCACCGCGTTGTCGGAAAACAAAGCGCTCGGCTTCACCTCCGCCCAGGCGGAGGGCAACGCGACGATAGCAAGCAGGAGGCTGGTGGAGAGGGAACGGGAGTTCATGGGCGTAGGCGTGGAGGTGATGGCTGGAGGCTGTCGGAGTTATCCGTGGTTAAAATCCGCGTTGCTTAGTTCGCGGCCACCGGCGTAACCGTCCACTGGTGGGGTTTCGGAGCGCGCAGTTCGTTCAACCGGGCCTCCGCCTTGACGATTTGTTCGTCGAGTTCGACGAGACGTTTGGCGCGGCCTTCCTCCACCGCCTTGGCATCGATCCACGAGGGGATTTCGGCGATCTGCACTTCGCGCCAACGGCTGTAGAAGAGCTGGTTCTTCGCCGCGACGGCGTCAAAGAGCGCCTTCACCTCGGGCAGCGCGGCAAAGGCCGGCGCCGTCAGGTTTACGCCATCGGCCAGTTGCTCGCGCGTATAAACCCCCAGCGATTTACCATCGGCGGCCACCGTGTAACTCGCGGAGGTCAGGCCCGAGACTTTGAGCGTGTAGCGGGACAGATCATCAAGGGGTGTGAAGCCGGGAAGTTTGAACCCCGTCGTGATGATGTTCGTGACCGGCCAGGGCATGCTCGCATCGAGGCGGGTAAAGGTGAGCACGTCCCCCGTCTGCACGCCGGTCACCGCGGCTTTGGTTGCTTTGACGATACCGGTGGTCGCGTTGATTTCCACGCTGGAAACCTCGGCGGGCGCGTTCAGTCCCTTCAAGATCGTCGCCGCCATCACCAGACTGCCGTCCCAATTGGGATGCACGGCATCCGGCACCAGGCGCGCGCCCCCTTCCTTCGCCGCCAGCACGCCGGCTTCACGGCCTTTTTCGATCACCGCGATCATCGGATTAAGCTGGTCGATGAAGAGCAGGTTTTTCGACGCCGCGAAGTCCTTCAGCCCGGCCGAATACTTGCGCAACATCGTGTTGTAGGCGGAGCCGGCCGGCTGGCCTTCCTGGAATTTCTCCTCGGACGACGACGTGATGAACGCGATGCGCGCGCCTTTCTCCGCAAACCGCGCCGTCAGCTTCTCGGCATTCGCCACATACGCGGCGGCACCGGCATCGCCGGCGCGCGCGTCGTTCATGCCGAAATCAATGGTCACCGCCGTGGCATCCACCGGCTTCAGGTCACGATCAAAGCCCTTGTCCACGCCGTTGCGCGTGCGCAGGCCCATCGTGTCGCCGCTCCAGCCCGTGTTGCGGAAGGTGATTTTCCACTCGGGAAAACGCGACACCACATACGTCTCGATCAGCGTCGAATACTGGCGCTGCTGGGTGATCGAATCACCGAGGATCATCGCGCGGTCGCCATCGCGAAAGAAAAATGCGCCGGCATCCGTATCGGCGGCCTGAGCCATGAGCGCGGCGGCCAGACTCAGCGCGCCGAACGCCGCAACACGCAGCGCACGAAATGAAAACAAGCAGGGGAATGATTGGGAGTTCATAGGTTGGATAACAGAAAGGGTCAGAAGGTGGGAAAACCGGCCAGGGAAGCCACAGGAAACAGTCGGCATACGCTCATCGCGCTCACTCCCAGTTTACCTGAATGGCTTCGGGCGCCGGCACCGCCTCCACCCACACGCGACCGT
>Ga0247813_10001782_pt1 | contig 15713 bp, 15 predicted proteins | sample UWRJL169409C1_FD_180719 | JGI IMG/M metagenome (GOLD analysis project Ga0247813, IMG submission 180719) | Plant litter microbial communities from Arlington Agricultural Research Station in Wisconsin, United States - UWRJ-L169-409C-1 | ecosystem: Environmental > Terrestrial > Plant litter >... | reverse complement strand
CTCAACCTCATCGCGCGACTCGTCGCCAAGATCTTCTCCCCCAAGCTCGGCCGCTAACGCGACCTGCACCAGTAAAGGAAACCCGTGTCTAAGCGCATTGAAGTCAACGACCTCAACGTCTACTACAGCAAGTTCAAGGCTGTTGAGGGCGTCTCGCTCACGATCGAACCGCGCACAGTAACGGCCTTCATCGGGCCGAGCGGTTGTGGAAAGTCGACGTTCCTCCGCACGCTCAACCGCATGCACGAGGTAATCCCCGGCGCACGCGTCGAGGGTGAAGTGCTCATCGACGGCAACGACCTCTACGGACCGGGCGTTGACCCCGTGCTCGTTCGTCGCCAGGTCGGCATGGTCTTTCAGCGCCCGAACCCCTTCCCGACAATGTCGATTCGCGAGAACGTTCTCGCCGGTGTGCGCCTCAACAACAGCCGCATCTCGAAGACCGATGCCGACGACCTCGTCGAGCAGTCGCTGCGTGGCGCAAACCTCTGGAACGAGGTCAAGGACCGCCTGAACCTGCCCGGCTCCGGCCTCTCGGGTGGACAACAGCAGCGCCTCTGCATCGCCCGCACGATCGCCGTGTCGCCCGAGGTGATTCTTATGGACGAGCCGTGCTCCGCGCTCGACCCGATCTCGACGCTCGCCATTGAAGACCTCATCGAGGAACTCAAGCAGCAGTACACGATCGTCATCGTCACGCACAACATGCAGCAGGCATCGCGCGTCTCCGACCGCACGGCCTTCTTCAACATCGCGGGAACCGGCAAGCCCGGCAAGCTCATCGAATACGACGACACCGCGACGATGTTCTCGAAGCCCTCGGTTCAGGCGACCGAAGACTACGTCTCGGGCAAGTTCGGATAACTCGCGCTTTCACGCACAACAAAGGCGCGGCCCCTCGGGGTCGCGCCTTTGTTGTTGGTTGAGTCGCGCGCGCCAGCGAGCGTATCGACGCTTGGTTTCGATACGGCCCTGGCGGGCCTACTCAACCGGCAAGAGCGGCGGGCCTACTCAACCAGCAAGCAGTCGTTAGGCCTGAATGCCGACGATCGGTGTCGTTGTCGGAACCTCTGAGCCACCTGCGGGCTCAACAGTCACTCCGACCATGTCGCCCGACTGCATGTCACCCTCGAGAACCTGCTCGACGGTGCCACTCGCATCGACGGTGAAGATACCCGCCGGGCGTGCACCAGAGTCGTTGATGTACCAGAGCTCGTAGACCTTGTCGGCCGGAAGCTCGGGCAGGTCATCGGCGATGAGCGCCGCAGTGGCGAGTTCGCCAGACCAGACCAGGGTTGCGGTACCGCCACCGGCGACGTCCGCCTTAGCCTGCTGCGCGTCATCCGCCGCCCGAATTGCTTCGATACCCGAAGCTGTCACGGGTGCGACCGGCTGGGGCGCGAGAACTCCGCTGACGAAGACTCCGCCACCGATGAGGATCACGACGGCTGCTGCCGCAGCGGTGAGTGCGAGTACCGGACGCGAGAACCAACGCGCCTGTGCCTTGAACTCCGCCGGTGAGGGCAGGGTGGTGGCGGGCGCGGCCGGCTCGGCAATTTCGTGCTCTGTCGACAGCGGCTCAGCTGCGCGCTGGGTTGTCGGAAGCGGTGCGAGCTGAGGCATCGAAGCGATCTGCGCCATCAGCGAGGCCTTGAGGCCTGCAGAGGGCTGCACTGGGGCTGTCGCAAGACCAAGTACCACTGCGGTGTCCTGAAGCTCGGTGAGTTCGTTGCGAGTCGCCTCCGACAGCGCGGCGCGAGCCTCAACGGCAGCGCGCTCATCGTCGGTCAGAGCGTTGAGGGCGTACGCGCCGGTCAGATCTGATGCTTCGGTCATGATGCCACCCCCAATTCGTCTCGCAGACGGATCATTCCGTCTCTCAGTCTCGTTTTGACCGTGCCGATTGGCACGCTCAGTTTTTCTGCTACTTCGCTGTGGCTGAAGCCTCCGTAGTACGCGAGGGTGACAGCTTGACGTTGTAGCTCTGTGAGTCTGCTCATCGCCTTTTCCACCCTTTCGTGCTCGATGCGAACCTGCACAGTCTCGGCCACGTTGTCGTAGTCGGACTGAAAATCTCTGATCCCGATCTTCACGTCACGGTCTCGGGATGCCTGCGACGCACGCACCCGGTCAACCGCCCTGCGGTGGGCCATCGTCAGGATCCAGCCCGATGCCCCGCCCTTGCTTGAGTCGTAGCGTGTGGCGTTCTGCCAAATCTCGAGGAAGATTTCTTGCGTCACTTCCTCAGACTGGGAGTGGTCACGCAGCAGCCGCTTCACGAGTCCGAGCACACGAGGCGCCATGTTGTCGTAAAGCTCTGCAAACGCGGCCTGGTCTCCCAGCGCCACGCGCGCCAAAAGATCGTCGTTTGTCACAGGGCTTACGCCCTTGTGGTCGTCGGTCTCGCTGGTCACGAGTTCAAGCATGTCAGTAGTTCGGGGCAGATGCCGAAACGGATTGCTTCTCAACAGTTATTTCTCAACCGGAGTGTGCGAGCCGCTGGCGCTGGCCCGTGCGCTTGCGCTGGCGCTGGCGCTTTAGTGCCGGGCCGCAGAACGCCTCTCGGCGCAAGGCCGCTCGAAGCGGCTATTAGTGGAGCCCGGGGTTACCGCGGCCCGGCTCGACTATTTTACATAGCCCGACGTTGCGGCGCTGATCGTCTGCTGAACGGTGGATGTCGCTACTCGAGCGTTCCCGCGCGGTACAGCCGCGCGGCACTCGTGAGCTCCTCTGCGGTTGTGCTCAGTCGCAGGGCGCGCGTTGTGAGCTCTGTTGCGCGCTCCGGCGTGATGTTGTCGAGGTCGTCGGCAACGCTCGTGGCGCCCGCGCTCGTCACACGGCAGAACGCCGCGGCGCGGTCGAGGGCCGTCGCGAAGTCGCCCCTGAAGAGTCCGCGCAGAATCTGGTCGGCGAGCTCGGTGATCTCATCGGGTCCCGTGGGCATGGGTGCCCCCGCAACCGCTGTGTCGATGGTGCCGAGCACTTCTGTTCCGCGCTGGAACAGGTAGCTGACATCTTCGGGAGCCTGACGAATGAGCAGGCGCATGAGATAAATGCGCCAGAGCGCACCAGGCAGACTGCGCGGGCTCGACCGTGCCCAGAGTTCGGCTAAGGCATCCACCCCGTGTTGATCGGTATAGGCAACGAGCCGATCAACGACCGCGTCATCGTCTGCCCCGCGATCGCGGTGCACGAGTGCGTTCGCCGTGTCGCGGGCGGCGCGCAGAATCGAGGCCGGATCTTCGCCGCCCACAAAGGTGTCGAACTTGTCGCCGGAGTACTGGGTGGGCTTATGGAACTCGTCGGTCACAACTCCACGGTACGCTTTATGTGTAGGGCCTGTAGCTCAGTTGGTAGAGCATCGGACTTTTAATCCGCGGGTCCCGGGTTCGAGCCCCGGCGGGCCCACTTTTTGTGTAGAGCGGCGCAGACTTCCCCAAACTGGGGCATTGGTCGCGAATGGTCGACAAAATAGGGTTCGGACATGAAACACAGAGGACCACTCGGTGTAGCCGGGCTCGTCTGCATTGCTCTCACGCTTACTGCCTGCGGCTCAGCTCAAGCTTCGCTTGAGACTCAGTGCCGGCAAGAGGTTGCTGACCACTTCGACCTCGATCTGGACGAAGTAGACGTCACTTGGTCCGAAGAGACGCCAAGCGGTTCACTTGATTGGCGCGGTACGTATGCAAGCGGAGTTGGCGAATATGGCGCCCCCAACACTTTCGCTTGCGGAGCCGGTTTGAACCCCTCCGAATTGACACAGGTCGTCGTCATTAATACGGACGGTTCCGCCGATGCAATTCGCTAAGGCCTGATTGAGTTCAGGGATTCTCCACCAGCCATCATTGACATCCGGGATTCTCTCCTACGACGCCTGCTAGGCCACCTTCACACCCGCCGGACGCTTTCACACCTCGCGCAGCACAATCGGCTCGGGGCGCACGGTCGAGAGAAAGATGGGAACTAAGCCGACAGGTGCGCCAATGACCGTCTCCCGCACGCGCGCCGTGAGTTCACTCCGTTCAATGCTCATCGAACTCGACGCGGAGCACGACTAGCCCAGCCGCTCGACCTGGTTCTCGTGAATGTAGACGACCCATTCCCAGCCCGGCTTCGCGTCGGGGCCGATGCGCGGGTCATCGGGGTGACGGCGGTCGCGCAGCGCCTCGACGTACGCGCGGTCGGCAACGATCCGCTGCCGCAGCTCGGCCGACCCGCCGACCGAACCGTGCCCGGGGAGAACGACGTCGACCGAGCCCGACTCGCGCTCGAGAAGATCGAGCGCGGCGAGATAGTCACCAATCGGGTCGGCCGCACCGCGCAGATCGAGCATGGGCACGAGCACATCCGAGAGCATGTCGCCGGCGACGAGCACACGGCGGTCGTCGATAAGCAGTGCCGCGTGCCCGGTCGCGTGTGCAGCGTGCTCGAGAATCCGGACGGTCGGTCCGCCCCACGCAATCGTCTTCGCACCGACTGGCAGTGCGGTGATGAGCCCAAGAAGCTCCATCGGCACGTCATCGGCGATTTCTTTGGGTAGCCCCTCTGCCACCTGCAGTTGCCAGTCGGGCTGGGCGAGAAACTCTTTCATCGCCCCGGCTGCCTGCGCCGTGCCATAGCGCGGCACCTCGCCGAAGCTCGCGTGCCACAGCACGTGATCCCAGTCCGGGTGGGTCGAGAAGCCCGCAGCGACGGGCTGACCCAGTGCGCGAACGTCGGCGGCGATCGTCGCAAGCTCATCGGTTGTAAGACCGGGATCGACGAGCAGCACGCCCTCGTCACCGACAACAACAGTCGAATTGGTCTGCAAACACGAGCTCTCGTGAACGAAAACACCCTCGGCGACTCTTGTGATCATGGCTTTCTCCTCGCTGACCGTGACGCCATCCTCCTCCCCCGGCGTACGCACCGCCAGCCCCGTAGCGTCGCCTCACGGGGCACAGTCGCATCGCGCTAGGCGTGCGCAGAACTCCTGCAGAACACGATTCCTCTCGACATCGCATATGTCATTTGGGCGTTGCTCTACGAGCGATAGCGGCTCACGAATGATCCGACCGGGGTGAATCGTCGCAGGTCCATGAGTGACTTCCCGAACCAACCTCGAACGCGTCACTGCGGCCAGGCAGCCGAACCTCTGCTCTGGTGTTCGGCGCGATTTCGGCTTCGACAACGATACGTTCGCCATCACGCCGCCAGCCGACAGAGACCGGCCCATAGGGCGAGTCGAGTCGCGCCCGCGCGTGATCGAGCCCGGCAATAGGTCGCGGCTCGATAAGCACGCGCTCGTAACCTGGTCGCGCCGGGGCGAGGCCTGCAACTGAGCGGTGCATCCAGTCTGCGACCGCACCCAGTGCGTAGTGGTTGAAGCTTGTCATCTCACCGGGATTGATTGTGCCGTCGTCGAGCATCGAGTCCCAGCGTTCCCAGATCGTTGTCGCGCCCATCGTGACCGGGTGCAGCCATGACGGGCCCGCTGTCTGAAGCAGGAGTCGCGCTGCGACATCCAGATGGCCGTTGTTGGCGAGAGCCTCCGCAATGATCGGTGTTCCGACGAACCCTGTGCCGATTCGGTAGTCGTTGGCAGCGACGATGTCGGCGAGCCGTTGGGCAAGACGAGCGCGAAGGGAGTCATCCCGCGCGATGTCGAATGCGAGGGCGAGCGCGTACGCGGTTTGTGTCTCAGAGAGCATCGCACCGGAGGGCGCAATGTAAGCCGCGAGAAACGCGTTCCGCGTGCGCTCAGCGAGTGCTGCGAACCGCTGCGCATCCGTCGATTCTCCGAGAAGCGCGGCCGCTTGTGTCGTGAGGTCGGCAGAACGGATGAGATAGGCGGTCGCCACCATGCCCTTGTCGGTGATCGCCAGATACGGGTCTTCCGGCGGTGCGTTCGGGTCGAGCCAGTCGCCGTATTGAAAACCGGTGTCCCATAGCCCGTTGTCGCTCGCGAGATTCGCTGCGAAGTCGGTCCAATCCCGCATGCTGGCGAACTGCGTGCGCAGCACCCCCGTGTCGCCGAATCGGTCGTGAAGCACCGTTGGCACAACCGTCGCCGCATCGCCCCAGGCTGCAACACCGCGCTTTGCATCGCCCGCGGCGATCGGCACCATAATCGGCACCATCCCGTCGAGCTCGGTCTGCTCAAGGGCCAGGTCGTGAAGCCAGGAACTCAGAAAACCGTTGCTGTCGTAGAGAAAAGATGCCGTGGGCGCGAAGACCTGGATGTCTCCCGTCCACCCCATGCGCTCGTCGCGTTGGGGGCAGTCGGTCGGCAGGTAGAGAAAGTTGCCCCGCATTCCCCAGACAACGTTTTCGTGCAGCCGATCGAGTAGAGGGTGTGAAGACTCGAACCACCCGGTGCGTCGCATGTCGCTGTGGATGACCACGGCCGTGACGTCCGCTGGATCGATCGCGGAGTCGAGCCCGGTGATTTGCGCAAAGCGAAACCCGTGAAATGTAAATTTGGGTTGCGAGATCTCGACGCCGTCACCTGCCAGAACATAGGTCTCCGTCGACGTCGCCCCTCGCAATGGACGTAGCCCGAGTTCACCGTCTTCAAGCACCTCGGCGTGCCGCACCGTGACGATTGTGCCGGCCGCGCCGCGCAGACGAAGCCGCACCCAGCCGACGAGGTTCTGACCGAAGTCGAGCAGTTGCGCTCCACTTGCCGAGGTGAGCACCTTATCCACCGGCAGCTCCTCGATCGCGCGCACTGCGGGCGAGGTGCGCGCCGACGGAGTGGTCATGGGCTCCATAAACCTGACCGCCTGCCACGCGGCATCATCGAAGCCAGGGCGATCCCAGCCCGGAGTGTCGAGCCGTGCGTCCCAATGCTCACCGACGTAGATACTGCTGCGCACCAGTGGAGAGTCGCCCGTCACCTTCCACGAGGCATCACTCGCGATCGTGTCGATGCTTCCGTCGGTGTATTCGAGGCGCAACTGAAGCGCGACAGCTGGTTGGGCACCGTAACGAGGGTGCGGCAAAAAGAAGCCCTGGGTGTACCAGCCACCCGCGACGTCTGCGGCCAGAACATTCGATCCAGCATCCAACAACGATGTGACATCGGTAGTCTCGTGAATCAGGCGCTGACGATACGGAGTCCAGCCCGGTTTGAGAATCTGATCGTCGACTGCCGCGCCATTGATGCGTGCCTCGTATGCGCCGTGAGCAGTCGCAAAAAGCACAGCTCGCGCCAGTCCTTCTCGCACCTCGAAGGCACGCCGCGCTCGAAACGGTTGTGCGTCTTTCTCGGGGAACGCTAGCCCGATCGGCTCAGCGACCCATTCGCCGTCAGCCATGAAACTCGAACGAATCTCGATCGGTTCACTCCACGCTGACACTCCCCCGTCGACGCCGGTCACGCGCACACGCGCTGTGTGGCGCGCATGCGGCACGAGCGGTGCGAATGGCCAGGGCTGAAGAACTGAGTGCGCCGCGTCGATCCGGGCTGTCTGCTGTCCATCGAGCTCGATCTCGGCACCGGCCTGAACCCAGTTGTCGGTGGCGACGGCGGTCGTCCAACTCAACCGCGGTTGGGCGACTGCGACCGCTCCGACTGATGGCCCCGATTCGACAACAAACGACGCTACGCGCGGCGAAGCGACGGTCATGCCTGAGTGCCACCCAGTTCGTAGGCCGCCGTTGCTTGCTGAACCGCGCGAATCCGCGCGATATCGAACTTGGGGTTGCGATCGAAGTCGTAGATTCCGTTCTCTTCCTGGAAGGTGTCGGTCAGCTGCGTGTAGCAGTATCCAAACATAAGCGGGTCGCCCAGAAGCACGTTCGTCAGCCCGGCGAAACGCTCATGCCACTCCTCGACACTACCGACGCGTTGGCCGTAGCCCCACGACTCGTCGCGGGTGGGGTCGTCCGCGTCTTTCTGCTGTTCGATGAGACGCTCCTCATTCCACCAAATTCCGCCGTACTCAGAGACGAAGTATGGCTGGCCCTCGTAGCCGAGCGACATTGGGTGGCCGGTAAGCGTGTTGAGGTGAGGAATGCCCTCGCCGAGACCCGCGTGATTCTGTGCAAAAGCCTCGGGGTCTTGCTCATAGTCGTGCCCGTCATAGACGTCAACACCGCGCACGCGGTGCGAGTAGCCGGAGGCATCGATGACGGGCCGAGTGGGGTCGGCCGCCTTTGTCGCCACGTACATGCCGTGTGTCACATCGTCGAGCTGCGTGATCGCATCCTGTGTGACCTGGTAGGTCTCGTTGAGTGGGCACCACCCGATGATCGACGGGTGCGAACGGTCGCGCGTAACCGCCTCGACCCACTGTGTGATGAACGAGGCTGTCGGCTGCTGAATGTCGGTCGGCACACCCGAACCTGACACACCCCAGTCGCCGAACTCCGCCCAGACCAGGTAGCCGAGGCGATCGGCGTGATAGAGGTAGCGCTCTTCGAAGACCTTCTGATGAAGACGCGCCCCGTTAAAACCGGCCTCCATACCCAATTGGATGTCGCGCACAAACGCCGCGTCATCAGGTGCGGTCATAAGCGTGTCCGGCCAATAGCCCTGGTCGAGAACAAGCCTCTGGAAGAGCGGCTCGCCGTTGATCAGAATGCGATGACCGTCGATGGTCACCGAGCGAAGGCCCGCGTATGACGTCACTTCGTCAACGACTGCGCCACTACCATCGCGCAACCGCACAACGAGGTCGTACAGGTGAGGATCCTGAGGTGACCACAGCCGCACCCGATCGCTGGGAATAGGTAGTGTCACGCGCGGAGCCATATCGTCGGCAGCGATTGTTGTGGTTGCGACCGCGCCATCCACATCAGAAAGAACGGCTTCCACTGTCAACCCGGCGGTGTGCGGAGACAGCTCGACGCCGATGCTGAAACTGGAGTCCGTGCGCTGGGGCGTTATGGCGAGCGACCGGATGTGCGCCTCGGGCACAGCCTCGAGCCAGACCGTCTGCCAGATGCCGGTCGTGCGGGTGTAGAAACAGGCGGTGTTTCGGTACCAGGTCGCCTGCTTACCTCGAGCCTGCAGGGTGTGCGGCAGGTCGCGAGCACGAACGACCAGAACGACCTCTTCACCCGCTCGGGCGACTGCACCGAGATCGGCCGTGAACGAGGTGAACCCACCGCGGTGACGCGCGACCTCTACTCCGTTGGCCCACACCGTAGCGTCGTGGTCTACCGCCCCGAAGTGCAGGAGCACACGTTTGTTCGTCCACTCTTCGGGGATGCGTACGGTGCGGCGGTACCAAACAGCGTGGAGAAAATCGACATCACCGATGCCGGAGGCCGTTGACTCCGGCGCGAAGGGCACCGTGATGCGGGTTTCGAGCTCGCGCTCGAGTAGCCCGCGATCTATGCCGGAATTACCGCGATCAATCTCGAACTGCCACTCGCCGTTGAGCGAGAGCCAGTCGGGGCGAACAAGCTGCGGGCGAGGGTGCTCGGGCCTGGGGATAGAAGAAGTCATGCGCGTCTTTCTGATGGAAGTGGGTCAGCCCTTGACGGCGCCGCTGGTCATGCCGGCGACGATCTGACGGTTGAAGAAGATGTAAAGCACGAGTGGTGGGATCGTGATCAGCAGGATGTCGGCAAAGAGCAGGTTGTACTGGTTCACCGACTGGCTCTGGAAGTTGTACAGGGTGAGCTGCACCGTCGCGTTGTCATCACCGGGGAGGAAGTAGAGCGGGCCAGCAAAATCGTTGAACACCGCCACCGACTGGATGACGATCACTGTCACAACGACCGGTCGCAGCAGCGGAAGGATCACCTGGAAGAACAAGCGGATAGGCCCGGCTCCGTCGAGCATTGCCGCCTCATCAAGCTCGCGAGGGATCGTCGCAACGAACGCCCGGAACAGCAGGATGCAGAAAGCCAAACCGAAGGTTGCTTCGATGAGGATGAGCCCCGGCAGCGTTTTGAACAGCCCGAGACCCTGCAGCACCCAGATGGTCGGCACGACAGCAGGAGGAACAATGAGCCCGGCGAGAATGAAGACGTTGACCACCTGGTTCCACCGCGAGTGTCGCCGTTGGACGACGTAACCCACCATTGCGGCGAGAACCACCGTAACCGCGACGCTCACCACGGTAAGCACAGCCGAGTTAACGAAGGCACGGATGACAAGGCCGTTTCTGGTCGACAGGACTGTTGCGATGTTCTCCCACAGCATCCACTCTGTCGGCCAGCTGAACTGCAACTGAGACGCCTCGGGAGCGCTCTTCGCCGCGGTCAGAATGATGAACGCGAACGGAACGAGAAAGACAATCGCCGAGACGACGATCGCGAGAAGGCCGACTATCCAGCGGCGTGCGGCTATAGCTTTCACGACTCAACACTCCGGCGGTTGATGAAGATGTACAGGGGGATCATGATTGCCGAGACAACAACAAACAGAACGACGTTGCCCGCTGTCGAGAGCCCGTAAAAGCCCGCCTGGTACTGCTTGTAGATGACGGAGCCGATTACATCGCTCGTAAAACCCGGCCCTCCGCGCGTCGTCGCCCAGATGAGGTCAAACGAGCGCAGGCCGCCGATGAGCGAAAGGATGATGACCGTTCCTGTCGCGGGCCACAGAAGCGGAAAGGTAAGCGAACGGAAGATCGCCCACGAACCCGCACCGTCAACGCGTGCGGCCTCGACGTACTCCTGGGGTATGGCCACAATGCCAGCGATATAAATGAGCGTCGCGATTCCGATGCCCTTCCACACGTCGATCGCAGCAACCGTGAGCAGGGCGATCGAAGGATCGATGAGCCACCCAGGACCCTCGATGCCTAAGACCGAGAGAGTGGCGTTGACAACACCATCGAATGGATCGAGAAGTACCTTGAAGGTCAGCCCGATACCAATTGTTGAAACGAGTACGGGAAAGAAGATCACCGAGCGCAGGTATCCACGCCCGACGAGCTGCGAGCTCAGGAGAAGCCCGAGCGCCATGCCAAACACAACCTTCGCCACGCTCGTCACCGCGCCGTAGATGAAGGTGTTGACGAAGCTTGTGACTAGTTGCTCTTCGGCAAAGAACTGTACGAAGTTGTCGAAACCGATGAACTCGACATCGAAGAGTGTCCACCGGGTGAGGCTGAAATAGAACGATGCGAATGTCGGAATCGCAAAGAATACGAGGAAGAGCACGCCCGCGGGGATAAGGAACCAGGAGGGATAAAAGTTGGGCACACCGCGGCCGCGCCGCTTACCGGGAGCCCGACCAACGCGCGGGGTAACCGCGAGGGGTGGGATTGTCACTTTGTGTTCACTTTCGTTGGGGTTCCGGGGCCGACGACTGCTCGCCGGCCCCGGATTTCAGTGGCACGTTCGGTGACGACTTACCAGCCGTCGAGACCGAGCTGCTGCGCCTGCTTCTTGACGTCTTCGTCGTAGGCTGCCGCGGCTTCCTTGGCAGACTTGATGCCAGAACCGGCTTCGACAGTCAGGTTCTCAAGGTTCGGTCCCTTGATGGGCGACAGGAACTCGAGGGCCGGGGCAGTCTTACCCGACTCGAAGTAGGGCTCCACGTCTTTGACAACGCGGGGCACATCACCGGCGAGCTCGCACGTCGAGATGACGTAGGGGCCGGACGGAATGGCACTCTCCTGTGAGATCGTGCAGGCTTCCTCGCTCGTCATGAGCCAGCCGATGAAGGTCTTGGCGGCTTCGAGCTCGGGCCCGGTCGTCGACTTCGGGATGAAGAGAGCATTCGGCTGCCAGATTGTTGCCGCGGTGTACTGCGCGTCATCGGCCGGCATTGCGAAGTATCCGACGTCGTCGACGTTGTCGGGGGTGTTCTGCAGCACACCGCCGATTGCATTGGTCAGCATGGGGTAATGGGCACCCGTTCCCGTCGCGACCGCCGTCTGCGCCTCGCCGTTGGTCATCGTCGAGAAGTCTTTGTTGAGCAGTCCCCTATCGAACAGATCCTGCTGGTGCTCGAATCCCTCGAGAGCAGGCTCGTCGGCGAACTTCGCCTCGTTGGCCGTGTAGCTCTCGGCCCATGTCGGGTCCTCCTGCTGAACAGCGGCATAAGAAGCGAGCACGATCAGCTGGCTCGTCCACGTGTCGCCGAAGGCCTGAAGTACCGGTGCCACATCGGGCTTCGCGGCCTTGATCGCCTCGTTGTTGGCGATGAACTCATCCCAGCTGGTCGGAATTTCAAGACCGAGCTCCTCGTACAAGGGGATGTTGTAGAGCACTCCACCGGCGAGCGATGTGCCCTGAGGTGCGCCATACACGCCCTTGTCGGTGCTGGCCGTCGAGATGAAGTCGTCGGTAACGTACTGCATCCAGTCTTCGCCAGACAGATCGACGAGCGTCTCGTCGGGGTTGAGCGCGTGCATCAACGAACCGGTCGGGTTGTTGAAGATGTCATCCATCTCGCCCGTGGCGAGCTTCGTCTTCACGAGGTTGTCACCCTCGCCGCCGGCTGGCTGCGAGTTGAGAACAACGCGGATGTCTTCGTGCGTTGAGTTGAATGCGTCGATGACGCGCTCCGCTCCGGCGACGCTCGTTGCATCGCTCTGCACGACGTACGAGATCTCAACGACTCCGTCGGTGGATCCAGGGGAGCAAGCGGCGAGAGCGCCACCTGCCATCATCGCGACAGCCGCAGCGGCAGTAACGCGAACTATGTGTTTGCGGGACATGTGTCTTACCTCTCTGTAAGGGGAGCAATTTCTGCGATGAAACTGCTCAATCACACTTTGCATCAATGCAAAGGTTAGTGCCCGCTCAGACTACGACATACAATTGCCTCGATGCAACAACCGATTCTTTGCCGGTTTTTGTGAAGCTAGGCGCTACGAACATGCGAAGCGCTATGGTTCTGTCAAAGACTTGGGAGGGAAGATGTCGACTCGACGCGAAGTAGCGGAGGCGGCAGGCGTTTCCGTGCGCACAGTCTCGAATGTCGTCAACGAATTCACCCACGTTGCCCCGGAAACACGCGAGCGCGTTATGGACGCGATCCACAGACTCGGCTACCGGCCCAGCGAACTCGCGAGAAGTCTCAAGATGGGGCGCTCCGGCATGATCGGGCTCATGTTGCCCGAGCTGGACACCCCGTATTTCGCCGAACTCACGCGGGCTTTCGTCGACGAAGGACACGCGCGTGGCTTTACAGTCGTCGTCGACCAGACAAGCGGTGACCGAGACCGCGAGAAGGCGCTCGTGACCCGCATTGCGCGAGGAGGAATCTTCGACGCCCTGATACTCAGCCCACTCGCGCTCGGGCCGGATGACATAACCCTTCTCGCGCACGGTGCGCCGGTGGTGATGCTCGGCGAGGTTGAATACCCGGGCTTCGACAAGGTGATGATTGACAACGAAGCCGCAGCTCAACTCGCCGTCGAGCACCTTCTCGCGCAGGGGGCGCGACGCATCGCGGCAATCGGCCGGTTGTCTCGAGAGCACTACGGCACAAGCGACCTGAGGCTCTCTGGGTGGCGCGCGGCCCACATCCACGCCGGCATAACAATCGACCAGGATCTCGCACCGCAAGTCACCGGTTTCCGTCGCGCGGACGGCGCCGCTGCCGTAAGCGACCTCCTCAACCGCGGTGTGGCCTTCGATGCAATCTTCGCGTTCTCGGATCCACTCGCCCACGGCGCGTTGCGAGCGCTGGCAGACCATGGCGTACGCGTGCCCGAAGACGTGCTGCTCATCGGTTTCGATGACAACGAAGAAGCAAGTTACTCGATACCGACGCTCTCGACAATCAGCCCGGACAAGCGCTGGCTAGCGCGCACGGCGCTCGATCGAGTTGTTTCGCGTCTCGAGGGCGAGCCGTTCGAGGCAGAGACCTTCATCGCACCACATGCGCTCAAGCACCGCGCGAGTTCAACTCGACGAGATCACTCTGCAGACTGACTCTTTCGCCGCACCGGCCTGTCAGAGTCGAAGCGTGAACGTGACTCGGGTACTTCGAATGGGCAGCATGCTCGCGATTGTCGCGTTGCTCGCTGGTTGCCGCACCGAGTATCGAGGCATGGACCCGGACATCGACGGGCACCTGTGGCGTCAGGTCGCTGCGCTCGAAGACCCGCTGTGGGGCGCGATTTACGACAACTCTGCAATCGACCCTGAGGCATACGTCAAATCACTCGGCGGCGCCTACTGGAATGGCGTGACGGATGCCAGGACTCTCGCCGTCGACGACGGCGCGGTCGTCATCTACAACGTCACGTACTTCAGCGACTCGGCCGAGTTTTCCGTCTTCATTTCGTCAGGCCCGCGACCGAACGTCGCCGCAGATGACGGCACCGAGTACAACGGACCGAGCCAGGTCTACACATGCTTTCGCGTGCATGTGGCTGCTGCCGCCGACCCCGATCCGCTGCTGCTCGACGATGAAGAATGCGCCAAAGAGCTGTTGGAGAAAATGCCTAGCGACGCGGCCTTCGCCGAAGACTCCGTCTTCGACGGCTGACGCGCTAGGGGTGTGCAGAATTCCTGCAAAACGTCGCTCAGGAGTGCCCGAATCCGCGTGAATACGGGCAGCGCGGGGCCCGCCACATCCAAATAGCAGGAGTTCTGCACGGCGGGCGACAATGAACCATGCAATCCTGGCTTCTCGGCACCCTCATCGCGGCCGCGATCCTGCTGCCCAACCTGCTGCTCGCGGTATTTCCGCCGCGCACCGACCTGCCGCAGCCGAAGGTCGGGTTCGTCTTCGTCGCACTCGAACGAGCAGGGCAGCTTGGATGCCTCGTGCTTCTCATCTTCGCCCCCGGCGAGTTTTCGCGGCCGATCTGGGGCGTTCTCGTCGGCGCGAGCATCGCCCTCTACTGGGGACTCTGGTCGCGCTACCTCGCGAGCCGCGACGCCCGCGCGCTCTTCGCCCCGTTCGGAGTCATCCCAATACCAATGGCGGTCTTTCCGGTGCTGGCATTCGCCTTCGCCGCTGCCTGGGCTGCGTCGCTGAACCTCGCTGCGGCGACCGCCGTGCTGGCGATCGGGCACCTCACCGTGAGCTGGAAGAGCTACCGGGCGCTAACCTCTGACGCATGAGGAACTTCCGCGTTGCCGCAGTGTTGATGATCATCCACGGCGGGCTGATGGAGCTCGGAGCGTTCCTCGCGCTCATCCCACTGCTTGTGCTCGGCACCGAGCCGGAGACCGTGAGCGAATACTTCTCGTTCATCGTGCCGTACCTGCAAGACAACCTGTACCTCATGATGGCAATGAGCGGTGTCTTCGGGGTCGTGCGAATCATCGGGGCAATCGGACTGCTCAAGAACCGCATGTGGGGCCTCGCGCTGTCACTCATCAACTGCGTTGTGACGATGGCGCTCATGATCTTTATGCTGCCCGCGGGCCTCGTCGACGGTGTGCTCGCGGGCGGCGCACTCGTGCTGATCCTCACGGGCTACTTCGGCAGGTCACCCATCAGAGCGTGAGAGTGCGCAATCTGTGGTTTCGGCGGGCGTAAACCACAATTTGCGCACTCTGAGAACTACGGAACGTGCCGCTCCTCCGGGCCGACGTACTCCGAGAGCGGGCGGATGAGCGAGTTGGCCGCGAGCTGCTCCATGATGTGCGCGGTCCAGCCGGTGATGCGCGCGGCGACGAAGAGCGGCGTGAACAGGTCGGTGTCGAAGCCGATTAGGTTGTAGGCCGGTCCGCTCGGGTAGTCGAGGTTCGGCTTGATGTTTTTGCGCGAACCCATTCCGGCCTCGAGCGCGTCGTAAAGCTCGATGAGGTCGGGGCGGTCGAACTCCGTGATGAGGGTGTCGAGCGCGGCCCGCATCGTG
>Ga0247813_10001781_pt1 | contig 15717 bp, 15 predicted proteins | sample UWRJL169409C1_FD_180719 | JGI IMG/M metagenome (GOLD analysis project Ga0247813, IMG submission 180719) | Plant litter microbial communities from Arlington Agricultural Research Station in Wisconsin, United States - UWRJ-L169-409C-1 | ecosystem: Environmental > Terrestrial > Plant litter >... | reverse complement strand
AGAAAGGCCGTCGCATCGCCTGCGCCGAGTCGGACCGCATCCGTCACATCGTCGGCGCGGGTGTAGGTGAAGGGCGTCATGCGGTTACCTCGGTGGCGCGGTCCGATGCCATCGTCGCCTGGATGGCATCGATTATGCCGTTATGCGCGCCGCAACGGCACAGGTTGCCGCTCATTCGTTCCCGAACCTCGTCGCGGGTCAGTACCACTTCGGCGGCGAGATCGGCGCTGACGTGACTGGGAACCCCGCGGCGTGCTTCCGCTGCCATGCCGATCGCGGAACAGATCTGCCCTGGTGTGCAATAGCCGCATTGAAAGCCGTCATGCTCGATAAAGGCCGTCTGCAAAGGATGGAGCGTCCCGGCCTCTTCCAGCCCTTCGATCGTCGTGATCTGACGGCCGGCGTACTGGACCGCCAGTGCAAGGCAGGACAGGATGCGCTCGCCGTCAACCAGCACCGTACACGCCCCACATGCGCCCTGGTTGCAGCCCTTTTTCGTGCCCGTAAGATGCAGCGTCTCTCGGAGATGGTCCAGCAGCGATACACGAGGATCCATTGGTCCTGTGACGACGGTTCCGTTGACAATCAATGACATGAGGATCTCCATCGGCGCACCGCAACAATGGCGACTTACACCGAATGTATGTGTCGTGCCGATGTCTTTTTCACGTAGACGGTCCGCGTGGCTGATAAATGAGCGGTCGTTTCAGCGGCTATTGATAAGAACAGGCCGTGCGGCTGGGGCAGCGTCAGACGATCGAGATCCAGGCGACGGTTTCCGATCGCGGCCAGCAAAACTGGACCCGATCACCAAAATAAGTTGCGGTCAGGCTGCTGGGAAAGCGTAAGAGCGCAGTTCCTCAAGGATCGAATGCCGCAACGGAAGCCAACCAAGCTCACGTTCGGCGCGCATGCCCGAGACCACCTGATCACACGCAATTGCGTCCGAGAAGCCCCCGAGCGCCTGCCGTGCCTCTCCTAGCGGCCATTCCGTGACCCGCCCCTCGGCACCTGCGCCCTCGCTTGCGGCGCGTGCAATCTCGATCAGCGGGATAGCCGCACCGTGAGCGCCGTTGAAGATCGAAGCTGGCGCTGCCTTCTCGAGCGCGAGCAGATACAGGTCGGCGAGATCCTCGACATGCACGCATGTCCAGCGGTTCTGCCCGTTGCCGACGTACCGCGCAGCGCCATGCTCCCGAGCCGAACTGTACATCATCATCGTCGTCCACGCGTGATTGCCGTAGACCCAGGCTGGACGGATAATGATCCCGTGAACGCCATCGGCTGCAGCGCCGAGGATTTCCAATTCAAGCGCCTGGCGGAATCGCACCATTTCCAGCGGATCTAGCGGGCTATCCTCGGTTGCGGGCGTGTCGCCGGTGGCGCCGTACAGGAAACAGCCGCTCGTATAGAGAAAGCGCTTGGACGTGCCGCGCAACGCATCGATGATCGCGCGGGTCGCCGCTTCGTCAGCAACCGCGCTGTTATGGTCGTTTGGCGATGCGGCGTGAACGACTGCATCGACGCCCTGGACGGCGTTGGCGATGCTGGCTGCATTCTCCAGATCGCCGCGAGCCGGCTGATAGCCCTTGTCGGTCAGCGCGGCTGCGCTCGCCTCCGAACGTGCAAGCCCTACCACGTCGTGCCCCGCCGCCGCCAATCGCCGGGCGACCGCGCCGCCGATCAATCCCGTAGCACCCGTTACCAATACACGCATGTCAGCACCTCTTCGCTTCTGTGCTGAAACGTAGAGCGGAACAGCGGCCCCGCGTGAAATCGCAAGAAATGATAGGGTGTCATCGGCTAAGCCGATGACGTCATGCCAACGCGGCGATCTCAGCAATGCATTCACGTAGCCAGACCGTGGCGGGATGATCATCCACCCGGCGATGCCACATCATCGCCAGCGGCCAGTCAGACAGCGCGACCGGTGGCTCATGCACGACTATGCCCAAATTGGCTGCAGCGAACCGCCGGGCGACCCGCGAGGCAAGCGTCGCGATCAGATCGGTCTCTGCGACGACGAACGGGGCGACCAGGAACTGCGGCAGGCTCAGTACGACGCGACGTGCCACCCCAAGCGCCGCAAGCTTGCGGTCGACCAGCCCTGTGCGATCCCCCTCGGGGGATACTAGGAGATGGGACGCCGTGGTGAACGCCTCGATGTTGGCTTCTTTTGCAAAGGCCGGATGCCCTGGACGCGCGATGCAGGCGAAACCTTCCCGAAGCAACGGGCGTGTAAGGATGCGCGCCGAGGCGTCGACGGGAACGCTGACTGCAAGACTTACCTCGCCACTGTCGAGGAGGCCGACGACTTCATCTTTGCCAAAAATGCCGCGGACCTGCACATCGAGGCGAGGCGCTTCGACCGCGAGCCGCGCCAGGAGCGGGGGGAGCAAGACGAACGCAGCGTAGTCGGTCATCGCGATGGTGACGATGTGATCGGCAGCCGCTGGATCGAAGCCATCGTCTTGCAGGACTGATCGCAGGAGGCGGAGCGAAGAGACGATCGGGCCGGACAAGTCATCAGCACGCGGTGTTGGTTGCATCCCTGTCGGCGACCGCACGAACAGTTCGTCGTTGAATACCTCGCGCAGTCGAGTGAGCGCACCGCTCATGGCCGACTGGCTCAGACCGATACGCTGGCCGGCACGGGTGACGTGGCGCTCCGCATAGAGGGCATCGAATGCCTTCAACAGATTCAGGTCAAAGCCAGCCACATCCATCGGACGGCCATAGGAGAATGAGACCCGCCAGGAAAGGAATCGACGGGTTCTCGAAGCCTCTCCATTCCTAAGAAATTATCCGACTGGGGTTTGAGATCCGCCTCCCGACCCCCCTTTGCCGTCGACATGAACGAATGACGGAAACGGGGGAGCCGAAAAGCACTCCGGAACGTCCAGTACTGGGTCAGTATTGCAAAGTCCGCCCGAAATGGGGGCCGTTCGATAGCGTTGAACTAGCGCTCTGCGGCAAGCTCTAGTCAGCGATAACGGTAAATTAGGTAAGACCAAGGCTATGTACGCAATGTCCCGGATCCCTCCCGTTCGATATTTCAGTGCGGGCGCTCATGGCATCCCCGCTCCTGCGCACAGGGGACGTTTCGTCCGTAGATTATCAATGTTTATCGAACGACGTCTGGGCCTCTGCCCAGCGCTTACGCGACGCCGTCGATGCGCTATCCTGTAGCCGCCTATTGATCCTCAGCCGCCAGTGGAGGTAATTTGTGGAGCAGGTTGCCGATCGGCCGAGGGGATCGACTTCCCAGCTTAGATATCGGGAATTGCTTGAATGGGGTTCGCGCATGTAGCATTAATGACGATCGCCGCATGTGCCGGTGCTCCCCCGCCGGTGCGGGGCGGCGATGTTCCGGCTTTCCGGATATTCCAGTTTCCCGCCGATGCCATACCCCGTGTGGACGGCGACGCCGCAGACTGGGCGATGGTCGGGCCCCGCTACGCGATCGATACCGGTGCGCTAGCCGCCGATGACGGATCGGGCCGACGGCCCGATCCCAAAAGCCTGAAGGTCAGCATCCGCGTGGGGTGGGTGAAGGGGCTCAACCGGCTCTATTTTCTCTATGAGGCTGAGGATGACTACTGGAGCTTCGCCCAACCCGGCCTCACCAATGACATCTTCGAATTGGTGGTGGACGGTGACCGGTCGGGTGGCCCGCTGATCGCGCGCTTCCACCCTGATCTCGAACCCGCGCGCGGCGCGACCCAGCAAGGTCCTGGCCCGTATCTGTCGCGTCAGCAGGCGTGGTTCGATTTCCAGAACGTGCACGCCCAGAATTACCACATCTTCACGCCGCCTGGGGACAAGGACTGGGCCATGGCGTGGGGTCCGCAGGCGCAGTGGATCAAGCGACTGCCCTGGTCGAACATCGCCTACCGGTACGATTTCAAGCATGGCCAGCCGGGCAAACTGCGAATGGAGTTCTGGATCACGCCGTTCGATCATGCCGACAGCGAGGGCCCGGCAAAGTCGATCGAGACCACGCTGACCGAGAACGGCATCATCGCGATGGCCTGGGCGGTGATCGACGATGATGGACCCACGGTGCGGCGTGGTTTCTGGAACCTCTCTCCGCATCACACCATGTACGGGCAGGCGTCGCAGCTTTGCCCGTTCCGGTTGATGCCCCTGGAGCCGGCGCAGGGATCGGCGATGGTCGCCGACTGGTCGTTCCAGATCGTCGATCGCGACCGCCGCCTCGTCGCTTTTCACGACGATTCTCCGGGTCCGACGACGGGTTGGAAATGGGATTTCGGCGACGGCAGTTCTTCCACCGAGCAACATCCCGTCCATCGCTATGCGGAACTCGGCAAGTTCGTCGTGACGCTCGACGTCGAAGGCCCTGGCGGCAAAGCCCGGCATTCCAAGGTCTGGGACGTTTCTTTCACGGGGGATCCGCTAAAATGACAGCCGACAGGATCGACCGCCGCGGGCTGATCGCCGCCGCTGCCGCCGGCATGATCGCTTCGCCGGCACATGCCGTCGTGCCGCGCATGTGGACGTCCGCCGTCGAGGACTTTGGCGCGACTGGGGACGGCGTCACCCTGGACACCGCGGCGATTCAGCGCGCTATCAAAGCCGCCGGGCCGCCGGCAAAGGTGCGCGCGTCGTGCTCCGCGCGGGACGCCGCTATCTCACCGGCCCGCTCGAACTGGCGGGCGGGATCGACTTTCATCTGGCCGGCAATGCCCAGTTGCTGGTCAGCGCGAATGCCGAGGATTATCCTGACAAGTCGGTCGGCGTGCTCCATGCAAAAGGCGCGAACGGACTGACGATCAGCGGAACCGGATCGATCGACGGCCGCTCGCCCGACTTCATGGAACGCTATGATGCGGAGGGCGAGTGGTGGGTGCCCAAGGCCTTCCGCCCCCGGCTGGTGGTGCTCGAGGATTGCGAGGACCTGCGGATACGCGACCTGACCTTGCGGCAGGCGCCGAGCTGGACGCTGCACCTGGTCGGCTGCCGGGGCGTCCTTGTGGATCACGTCACGATCCGGAATCAGATGAACGTGCCCAATTGCGACGGCATCGATCCCGATCATTGCCAGGATGTGGAAATCCGCAATTGCCACATCGTCTGCGGCGACGATGCGATCGTCCTGAAGACGACCCGGGACTTTCCGCACTATGGCGCGACGAGAAACATCGTCGTTCGCGATTGCGTGCTGGAAACCCAGGACTCCGGGTTGAAGATCGGTACCGAGACGACCCAGGACATCCACGACGTCCTGTTCGAGCGGTGCGAGATCGTGAATGGCTGTCGTGGCCTGTGCATCCAGCTTCGCGATGAAGGCGATATCTTCAATGTCGTGTTCCGTGATATCCAATTCACGTCGCGCTATTTCTCCGCGCCCTGGTGGGGAAGGGGCGAGGCGATTTCATTCACTGCGATCCCCCGCAACGCCCAGACCCGGCTCGGCCGTATCCATGATATCCGCGTCGAGAACGTCCGTGGCCGCGCCGAGAACAGCATCCGCATCGATGGGCATGCGTTTGGCCACGTCAGTGACGTCACGCTCGACCGCGTCGACGTCACGTTCGATCGCTGGACGCGTTATCCCGGCGGAGTCTTCGACAACCGACCCACGACCGTAGCCGAGCCAATCGAGAAACACTCGACGCCCGGCATCAGCATCCGCCGTGCCGAGCGTGTGACGCTCAACGACTGCACCGTCCGCTGGGGGAGCGATCGGCCGGGTAATTATTCCTACGCCCTCCATGCCGAGGCGGCATCCGGCCTGATCCAAACGGGCTTCAAGGGCACAGCGGCGAACCCGACGTTTCCCGCCGTACGAATAGACTAGGTCTGAGGAAAAGCCTCACTCTTCGATCTTGGGCGTGACCGCGTCGAGGATACGGTTCCTTCGGTCGTAGCCAGTCGCTAAGTCTCCGCCCGGCGGCGTGCGTCGCCGATCCGCCGAGGGGTAATTTCATGACCCGCATTTATGAACTCGGCCACGTTGCCTATAAGGGACTCCACGCCCACGGCGATGTCACCGACGTCGGACGTTGAGCTGCAATCGTCTGTCGTCGATTGAGGTGACGATTGGGCCTTCCTGAGCTAGGTGGGGCTGATGGTCCTCACGTTCCGTTAATTGTTGCCGGCAAATCGCCGGACGCCCGCACGCTACCGGGCCTTGTTACGAGCCCGAGGACCAAGGTCAGTCCAGTTCCGGACACGGGTCCCGATCCTGACGGGTGCCATTCTCATAGGCATCGTCGCTACGCTGTTTGCGGAAGCGGCGGACTGGGCTGCCGGTGTTTTTGCCCGTTACGCGCAGAGTTTGCGCTGGTTGCCGCTGCTGACGACGCCGTTGACGTTCATGACGCTGGTCTTCTTGACGCGGCGCTATACCCCCTTTGCGTGTTTGCACCGACACCACCTGCCGTTCGGATCGCTGGTCGCGGTCGCTGAAACGACATGAACCAATGGCTGAAGTTGGGGAGGTGAAAATCGCCAGCGGTTGTCCGCCTTTGGGTCTAATGAAGGCCAATGTGATCTGGGGGCGTGATGTATAAACCTCGTCGTCATCTGCATTCGTGATGCGCGTGCGAGATTGGCACTGCTCGAACGCGTCCAGCAGTGAAGCGCCTATCACACCATTTGCAAAATGCTGCTTCGACATAACGTCATCAGGTCGAAGATACTGCTTCCAGACGATAGGCGAAGGCCAGCGTTCCGAACAACACGACGGCTCCGGCGAGGGCGAGTGGCGCGTAGAGACCGACATGCACTAGCAGTCCCGCGCCCAGCGCCGCGCCGGCAAAGATCGCGATGACGGCGGCCACGCGTCGCCTCCAGTTCGTGCCCGTTCCACCGGCGGCGCGTGAGTCTGCGCTGAGCCCTGTCAGCGTCAAGGTGAGCACCGTCGTCGTAAGATCCGCCACCTTGAGTTGCCGGATCGTGGCGTTGCGATAGCCCATCGCGATGCCTGTGAGGCCGATGATCAGGTAGAGCCGCGCCTCAGGCGATTGGGTGGCCACGTCGAACCCCAGCGCCACTATCGCGGCGGCCCAGAGCAGCGCGGTTTCCACGACGGCCGATGTCAGGAGCCAGCGTCGTTCCGATCTTTCCGCATGGAACTTGCCGGTCCGGCCTCCGACGAGCGCGCCGATCATGAAGCTCGCCAGCGCCGCCATGAAGGGCAGTATCTTGAACCCCGGCGCGCCCGATGCCGCGAAGCCCAGGAACACGATGTTTCCGGTCATGTTGGCCGTGAAGACCTTGCCGAGACCAAGCACGCTGGCCGCGTCGACGAGACCCGTCGTGACGGAAAGCAGGAGTAGCAACGGCACGCGGGGGTCGGTGGGTGTAGCGGTGGTGGCCATGTCGATCTCCAGGATCTGGTTTCGCGCGAGGAAGAGGGGGTGTGGTCAGAACCGGAAATTGCTCTCGAGGCCGAGCATGCCGATCGTCTTGCCGGAGCCCGTTTCCTCGAGGAAGCGTCCGGCGTCGAAGGCGGATAGCGATGTCGAGAGTTCGAGTTCCGGCGTTGCCTGCCAGGCGAGCGTCGCCTCGACCTCCTTGCCGATGAAGCGTGCCCTGGATGTGCCCGGCGCGCGCAGGAGATTGCCGGGAATGTCGTAGACGCCGTCGGCACGCGCGTATCGCCAGTAGGCCATGCCGCTGATGCTGGCGGAGACGACCGGCGTTACGGTCATCGCCACGCGCGGGTTCACGCTGACGATGTTCGACGGGCCGACCGGCGACAGCTCGCCGAAATATTTGCCTTTTGGAAACAGGGCGTTGAACGTGCCGAGCGTGCGGTCGCCGCGGCGGCGGTCACCGCTGACGATATTGAACCGCATGACGGCATCCGGCGCCAAGGGGGCGTTGGGGAAGGTCCGTCCGACCTCGGTGCCGAGCGTCCATGCCCCGATCCTATCGCCGGCGAAGCGCCCGAACTGCGCGACGCCCTCGATATTCCAGTGCCAGTCGCCGGCGGTGCCGAACGATCGCGCGCCGACGCTGTGACGGAGTTCGCGCCCGGTGCGTCCGCCGAACGCAGCGCCGGCATTGCGGTAACCGAGATAATAGATGTCGAGGCCGGGGAGCGTGGCGTAGGCGCCCCAGAGCGACTTGCTGCGCGAACGCGTGTCGTCGAACGACTTCGGACCTGGCTGTACCGGACGCACCGCCAGCACGCTGACGGTTGCCGCCCCGATCCGGACGATGCCCCGCGCGCCGTCGAAAGCCAGCGGTACGTTCGGGCCGTAGCGCGTGCCGACGAGGCGTTCGGTGCCGAGCGAGAGCATCTGCCGGCCGGCGCGGAACGTGACCGGGCCAATTTCGACATCCGCAAACCCCTGGAGCAGGTCCACACGGGTCTGATCGACGGGGCCGGCGGAGGGCGCGACGCCTGCCGCATAGGCGATGATCGGCTGGACGAACGCGCGCGCTTTTCCGACATGCAGGTCGGCGTAGGGAACGGCGCGGGCCCAGAGGTATCCGTCGTCGGGCGCATCCGCATCGTCCCACAAATTATCGCGGTACTTCTCGTTGCGCAGGCGGAATTCGGCTCCCGTGGTGAGGTAGGCGTCCGCCGTGATCGGAATGTATTTGAACGGGCCGGTCCAATGGTCCTTCCGTTCGGCGGGATCTTCGAGCGTCGTCCAATCCTCGTCGTAGCGCGTGATGGTCAACGTCGGCGGCTGCCACGCCTCGGTCTGCGCTGCCGCCGGGGCGGCCGACGCCAATCCCAGCAGCAGGAGGTACCGGCGGGAGATTTCAGGCACGTCTCGCTTCCATCTCCGCGACCAAGGCCGCGAGGACGAACCCGCCGATCAGACCGACATGCTCGAAGAAGGCGTTGGTGGCCATGAAGCGGTCCTGACCGGATGGCATCGCCCAGAACGCGTTGGCGGTGATGGCGGCGAACAGCGTGAAGACGCCGAGCATGCCTGCGCCGAGCCAGACGAGCCGACCGGACAGGATCAGCAGCGGACCGATGATCTCGACCGCGATCGTCAGCGCTGCCCACAGGGCGGGCGGAGACATGCCGAAATGCGCCTGCTCGGCGATCGCGGCGGTCCAGTCGCTCGCCTTTACGATTCCGCCGAGGAGATAGGCGCCAACGAGGGCGAGGCGGGCGAGGAAGCCGGTCCAGCGCCAGTCGAGAATGGCTCCGACGAAACGCGGCGTGCGCGCCGCGGTCATCGTGCGATCGGCGAATGGATCTCGGCGATGTAGCCGCCGGGGAAGCGAACGATCGCCGACTGCCGGTCGCTTTCGGCATGCGGCTCGACCAGCGTTTCGACGCCGGCGGCGTTCGCCTTGGCCAGCGTCGCTTGAAGGCTGCCCACCTCATAGCCGGTCACGTCGCGGCCATAGGGCCAGGGGAGCTGGTTGTCGGATACCATCACGGTCGTCTTGCCGTAGCCGGATGCGACGCGGATACGCCGATAGTGCGTGCCGGGCCGGCCGATGTCGCTGCCATCCGCCGCCTTGTCATCGGCAACGACCTTGCCGTGCGCGAAGCCGGTCCAGCTCTTCGCGAAGGCGTCCGCGGCGTCGGGCGTGAGGTAGACGCGGTTCTCGGGCACGGTGGTCAACGCGGGATAGTTCGGCTTGGCGGTGTGCCAGTAGATCTGCATGCCGACTCCGCCCGGCCATTGGACGACAGCATCGCGGCCGATGGGATCGGGGAACGTCGTTATGGTGCGGGTTGCGCCGTGCTTGACCGCCGACGCGACGGCCGCGTCGAGGTCGGTGACGAGGTATCCGTTGCGCTCGCTGCCGAACGGGAACGGGATCGGCGTGGTGAAGCCGAATACCGAAATCGATCCGGCGGGGGTCAGCACGAGTTGGGAGAAGGTCTTGCTGGTCGTCGGCGTGACCTGGAACGCACCCTTTTTCGTTGCTGTGCCGCCGAACGTCGCGATCAGGCTGGCGACGAAGCGGTCGAAGTCCTGCGGCGCGACGTAGACATGGGTCGTGTCGTATTGCGACCCCACCGCATAGTCGGCGGTCGCCGGAGCGTCGCGGGCAAAGCCGGGCGCGGAGGGCGAAAGGCCGAGCAGGGCTACGGCGATAAGAAGGTTCGTACGGGTCATTCTCAGTCTCCCCATCATGTCAGACCGCCCAGCAGCCGCAGCCGAACGCGCCCCAGAAGCTCTGCACGTCGGTTACCGGCACCTCGCGGCCGAGGGCGGCGGCATGGTCGTGGCCGTGGACCGAGCAGCCGCTCGCGCATCCGCACGCCGCAGCGAGTTTGGCCGAGGCCTCGGGCGTGCGGTGGTAGCCGCCGAACGTCGCGACCGGCGACCAGTCGGGCATTGGCTTGGGTAGCGACGGCGCGAGCGGGGCGTAGTCGCCTTCGCCGAACACAACCTTGCCGCCGAGCAGCGTCAGGACGGACCGCAGATGCGGGATGTCGGTCTCGGGAACGGTCAAGTAATCGCCCGACAGCACGGCGAGATCGGCGAGTTGGCCCGCCTTGATCCGGCCCTTCTTGCCGACTTCGTTCGAGAACCAAGTGTTCTCGTGCGTCCACATCGCCAGCGCCTTCTCACGGCTGACGCGGTTGGCACCGGGGTAGAGACCGAGCCCACCGACCGTCCTGCCGGTCACCAGCCAGTTGAGCGACACCCAGGGATTGTAGCTCGCGACCCGCGTCGCGTCGGTGCCGGCGCCGACATGGATCCCGGCGGCGAGCATCTTCGCGATCGGCGGCGTCCGCTCGGCGGCCTTGGCGCCGTAGCGTTCGACGAAATATTCGCCCTGATATGCCATCCGGTGCTGGACCGCGATGCCGCCGCCGAGCGCGGCGATCCGGTCGATGTTGCGATCGCTGATCGTCTCGGCGTGATCGAAGAACCAGTTGATTCCGTCGAACGGAATGTCCTTGGCCACCTTCTCGTACACGTCCAGTGCGCGGCCGATCGTCTGGTCGTAGGTCGCGTGCAGGCGCCACGGCCATTTGTGTTCGGCGAGCAGGCGGATGACGGGTTCGAGGTCGCCTTCCATGCTCGGCGGCATGTCGGGGCGCTCGACGCGGAAATCCTCGAAGTCGGCAGCGGAGTAGACCAGCATCTCGCCCGCGCCGTTGTGGCGGTATGTGTCGTCGCCCTGACCCGGCTTGACCTGCTTCACCCAGCCCTGGAAGTCGGCGAGTTCCTCCTTCGGTTTCTGCGTGAACAGGTTGTAGCTGATCCGCAGCGTCAGCTGGTCGTCGGCGTGCAGTTTCTCGATGATCTCATAATCGTCGGGATAGTTCTGGAAGCCACCGCCTGCATCGATCACGCCGGTGACGCCGAGCGAATTCATCTCGCGCATGAAGTGGCGGGTCGAGTTGAGCTGGTATTCGGGCGGAAGCTTGGGCCCCTTGGCGAGCGTCGAATAGAGGATCGTCGCGTTGGGATGCGCGAGCAGCAGCCCGGTCGGATTGCCCGCCGCATCGCGGACGATCTCGCCGCCCGGCGGGTTGGGCGTTTCCTTGGTGTAGCCGACGACGCGCAGGGCGGCGGCGTTCAGCAGCGCGCGGTCGTAGAGGTGGAGGATGAACACCGGCGTATCCGGCGCGACCGCGTTCAGTTCGGCGATCGTCGGCAGGCGCTTTTCGGCGAACTGGTGCTCGGTGAAGCCGCCGACGACGCGCACCCATTGCGGGGCGGGGGTGTTGTCGACCTGCCGCTTGAGCATGGCCATTGCGTCGGCAAGGCTCGGCACACCGTCCCAGCGCAGTTCGAGGTTGTAGTTCAGCCCGCCGCGAATGATGTGCATGTGGCTGTCGATCAGACCGGGTATGACCCGCCGGCCGCCTGCGTCGATGACGGTCGCTTGCGGCGCCGCCGCGCGAACCTCCTGCTCGGAGCCGACCGCGAGGAACTTGCCGTCGCGGATCGCGATCGCCTGCGCCTCGGGGTTCTCGCGGTCGAGCGTCGTCACCTTCGCGTTGAAGAGGATCAGGTCGGACATGGTCGGTCTCCGGTTGCCGGCTAGCAGCGGGGCAAGCGTCGCCGCTGCCCCGCCGAGGATGGTCGTGCGGCGGTCTAGGATCACGGGGCAATCACGCCGCGTCGTCGTGGTGATGGCCGGGCAGCATCCCGAACACGTGATCGGTGCAGGCCGCCCGGATCGCGGCGGCCTTGTCGCGGCTCGCCCACAGGCTTTTCGCGAGCGGTACCGCCTGCTCGCCGAGCAATATCCCGGCGAGCCCGATCAGCGCGATCGTCGGTGGCGCCGGCGACCGCACCTTCAGCAGCGCATAGACCACACCGACGAACAGGCCGGCGGCGAGCGAGATCAGGTACGGCCGCACGAGATCAGTGCCCGCCTTCGGACGCGCCGAACATCGTCTTCGCGTAGGTGATGCCGAGGCCGTAGGCGCCGGCGAATTTTCGCGCGACGCCGGTGACCGCGTCGTAGGTTTCGGTCCGCGCCCAGTCGCGCTGCAACTCGAGCAGATACTGAACCGAGGTCATCGGCACCGCGCCAAGCTGGATCATCCGTTGCACCGCGCGTTCATGCGCCTCGACCGAAACGTCGCCGCACGCGTCGCTGATGAAATACGCCTCGAAACCCTGGTCGATCGCCGAGGCGACCGGGCCGACGATGCAGACGCCGGTCCACAGCCCCGCGAAGACGATCCGGGTCTTGCCGATGCGGTTGACCTCGTCGATCACCGCGGCGTCTTCCCAGGTGTTCATCGAGGTGCGGTCGAGCAGCGGCTCGCCGGGAAACGCATCGGTGATCTCGCTGAACATCGGCCCCGAAAAGCTGTCGACCGCGACCGTCGTCAGGATCGTCGGCACGTCGAACACCGCCGCCGCATGACTGATGAGGGCAGCATTGTTGCGCAGCAATTCGGTCGAGATCGACTTGGTGGCAAACGCCATCTGCGACTGGAAATCGATCATTACCAGCGTGTGATCGGTCGGCGAAATCAAGGACGCGCCGGGCGTGGCGGTGGCAGTAATGGTCATGATAGTCTCCCGTTGGAAAAGGTCGGTCAGCGCGCCTGCCAGGTGCGGCGCCAGATCAGCGGGGTCGCACCGACCACGCGGCGGAACAGCCGGGTCAGGTGCGCCTGGTCGGTGAGCCCGCAGGCGTAGGCGATGTGGCTGAGCGTATCGTCGGTCTGCAGCATCAGCGTCTGCGCGCGGCGGACGCGCTGGCGGATCAGGAAGGCGTGCGGCGTCTCGCCCGTCGTCACCTTGAACGCACGGCAGAAATGCCCGGTACTGAGTCGCGCAACCTCGGCGAGTGCGTCGACCCCGATCGTCGCGCCGAGATACGCATCGATATGTTGGACAACGTTGCGCAATTGCCACGCCGCGAGCCCGCCCTTGACCGGCTTGGCCTTCGCAGGCGGGCCGCTGGCGGGTGCGGCATCGTCGGCGAACCCATTCCCAACATCGTCGGCGAACATCGCCGCGAGCCGCTCCAGATAATGCCGCGCGACCTGCGGATTGTGATCGAGCGTGCTGACCGCATTCGCGACCAGGCTGGCGGCAACGGACGGTGCGAACGCGTGGGGCAGGGCCATCGCCGTTGGGGCAGTGTGAAGCATCGTCTGTTCTCCCTCGCAACCTGTGCGGAGGACCATAACGGACGTGTATCGATCGGCTGCGCCCCGGCCGGGGTGGCTATCGCCCCCTCTTTAGTGGGGCGCGGTACAGCCCTGGATCAGAGTTCGATGATGCCGCGCTTGGCCGCGATCGTCACCGCGTGCGTGCGATCCGACGCGCCGAGTTTCGCGAAGATCAGCTTCATATGGCCCTTCACGGTTTCCTCGGAGACGGCGAGCTTCGCGGCGATCTGCTTGTTCGAATTGCCCGACGCGGCCAGCGACAGCACGCCGATCTCGCGCTCGGTCAGCGCATCCTCGATCACGTGGAAGGCGATGCTCGACGCCACCTGCGCGTTCAGATGCTTGCCGCCGGCATGTACCGAGCGGATCGTGTCGAGCAGTTCCTTGCGCAGCGTGTTTTTGAGCAGATAGCCGGCCGCCCCTGCGCGCAACGCCCGCAACGCCTGCGCATCGCCCGAATAGGTGGTCAGCACGACGATCCGCGCGTGCGGCCAGTTGCTCCGCATCGCCGCGATCGTGTCGACACCGCCGATCCCCGGCATCTGTAGATCCATCAGCACGATGTCGGGAAGGTGCGTCGGGTAGAGCGCAAGCGCCCGTTCGCCGGACTCGGCCTCCGCGACCACCGCCAGATCCTCCTGCGTTTCGATCACCGCCTTCACGCCTTCGCGTAGGAAGGGATGATCGTCGACGATCATGATCCGGATCCGGGGGGAGGGCGGCAATGCGGGCTCTCGGGTTGGCGGGTAGGAGAGTGGCGACCCTGCGCCGCGACCGGCGGAGATGGCAAGCGGCCGCTGCGTCAAGGCGCGGCGAGCCGGTCGAAGCTGGCGCGAAAGACTTCGACCACCGTCTCGAACCGCCCCGCGCCGACGCAGAACACCCAGCGTGAAAGCATCCGGGCGGGGGCGTCGGACAGTGCGTCGAACAGCCCGGCAAGCATCGCGTCGGGCGTGCCTGCCAATCCGTCCGGATCGAGGCCGCTGTCGAGCAGGCTCGGCGCGAACGCCGCCGAGGTCGCCTCAATGCGGATCGTTTCTCGCGCCGCGGTCGACACCGCCTGCCTTATCGTCTCGGGCGTGCATACTGCAGGATCGCCGAGCCCGATGGCCAGCACGGTGGTCGCGTGGATCGGTCGTGCGGGGGCCGACAAGGTCAGCACGTCGCCCGTTTCTGCGCGAAAAATGCCGTCGGCGCGCAACCGGGTGATCGCGCCGCCCAGGGCCGTGTCGAGATTGCCCAGTCCGCCGCCCGGGCGCGTCCGGCCGATCTCGTGCGCGAAGACGCCTGCGCTGGCGACCATCACCTCGACGCTAACCGCATCGCGCGGCGCTACGTCGATGCGGACACCGCGCCACACGCCGATCGTCGCCGCGTCGTCGGTCCGACCGTCCATCGGCGGCATCCTGTTCTCCCGTCGATCCGGTGCGGACCTATGCCATTGATATCGCGAGGTCGGCGCGGAATCGTGGACAGAGCTGACCCGATTTGGACAATCGTGACATTTGCGCCCACTCGTTTCGGTCAGCGGCGTTGGCAAGTATCGCATGAAGTGATTCAATGCGATCGAGCCTTGCATTTGTTCGTTCCGAAAGCGCAACGTCGGTCATCATCAGCACTGCTTGGGTATCGTCCGCTTGATCGCGCATAACAGCCTTCTACGCTTCGAGCGCGGCAGAGCGCTTGCCCGCGACCTGTCGCGCGTCCTGTTCGGTATCCTGTGCTGCTTCCTGAGTGTCAGCAGCGCGTCCGCACGCGATCCGGCACGGAGTATCGCTCAGATGCGCCATTCGCGCTGGACGCTAGGCGATGGTGCCCCGGGCAACATCCGCGCGATCGTTCAGGGACGCGATGGCTATCTGTGGCTCGGGACCGCAACGGGGCTCTATCGGTTCGACGGCGTGGTCTTCGAACGCTTCGTGCCCGTCGATCAGGATCGCTATCGCTCGCCGCAGGTCACCGCACTGCTTGCCGCGCGCAACGGCGACATCTGGGTAGGGTACGACTTTGGCGGCATCTCCGTCGTTCGCGGCGGCGTGTTGAAGGATGCGAACCCCTGGGCACCGAACGGCGGCGTAAACAGCATCGTCGAGGGGCAGGACGGCGCAATCTGGGTCGCGGGCGATTCGATGGGGAAGCTGGTTCTCAGGCGGCTGTTGGCGGGCAAA
>Ga0247813_10001780_pt1 | contig 15719 bp, 15 predicted proteins | sample UWRJL169409C1_FD_180719 | JGI IMG/M metagenome (GOLD analysis project Ga0247813, IMG submission 180719) | Plant litter microbial communities from Arlington Agricultural Research Station in Wisconsin, United States - UWRJ-L169-409C-1 | ecosystem: Environmental > Terrestrial > Plant litter >... | reverse complement strand
CTAGATTAATTTGTTCAATATAACGGTTGAAAACTACATTTAATTTCTTTTCGATGTCTTTATAAGGCATTTTTTCTTTGCCCACATAAACGATTCCTATACAATACCCCTTCGCATAATTTAGGGCCTGTTGTCTATGATGGAGTCGGTAGGCTTCCCGTATACAACGTTTGATGTAGTTACGGTCTACGGCTTTTTTAAAAGATTTCTTAGGTGCTCCTGTAAGAAAAAGTGGGTTTGCTTCCGGATTTCCGGACTTCAGGTACCAGCATTTGAATGGGTATATAAAAAAAGATGAACCCTTCTTAAAGAGTTCATCTATCAATATCTTACTCTTCAGCTTTTCGTCTGAAGGGAAAATAAACAAGGGGTCGTATTCTTTTGGCAGATCCAAAAGCAACGCAAGGATTACTTAGAATGTTTCTCAGAAGAAACAGTCAATTTATGACGGCCTCTGGCTCTGCGAGCAGCGATAACTCTTCTTCCGTTAGCGCTTTCCATTCTGTGCATGAAACCGTGCTTGTTCTTTCTTTTTCTATTAGAAGGTTGGAATGTCCTTTTCATATTAGTATTTCTTTAGTATTGTGAGCGTATGAACTGCCTGATCTCTATTCACATAAAGTAGGGGTGCAAAACTAACTTAATTGCGTTCATTTTCAAAACAATTTTGAAAAATTAATAAGGAAAGGTTTATTTGCCAAAGAAACCCTTCCATTATGATTCAATATTCCATTTCCTGTGCCAACCGAATGAGCCAAAATATACAAATCAGGCTGTTTTTTGAGGTGAAGGCCAATGAAATAATAGAATTAGGATTACCTGCCTGGAGGCCCGGAAGGTATGAATTTCAAACCTACGCACGGAACATTTTTGGTGTAAAGGCTTATGAAAAGAACAAAAAAGCCTTATCCATCACTAAAACAGACCGCAATACCTGGACTATTTCTCCTGTCACAGAAGGACAGGTAGAAGTCATTTACGAATATTCCTGCACTCAATTGGATGCCGGAGGTTCCTGGATCGATGACACCCTTGTCTATATCAATCCCATCAATTGTTTATTCTTTCTAAAAAGCCGAGAAGAAGAACCTTGCTCTTTGAACCTTGATTTTCCTGATACTACTTCTCCTGTAGCCAGCAATCTTTCCTTTATTCAAGGAACAACGCAGGCAGAACATTATTTTCGCCTAGCGGATAGTCCTTTCTTTATTTCTGAGCAACAAGAACACTATCAATACCAATTGAATGAGACCATTTATCACATTTGGACGCATGGTGAGGTTGCTTATAATAAAAAAACTTTGGCTGAACACTTCGCCGCCTTTACTTCCGTGCAGGTCGCTGCCATGGAAACTTTTCCAGAAAAAGAATACCATTTCTTATTACTGCTTTTACCTTTCACACATTATCACGGCGTAGAACATCAGCAATCTACCGTCATTACTTTGGGACCGGCTCAGGATCTCGCTAAAAAGCATCTCTACGAAGAACTGATCAGCATTTCTTCACATGAATTGTACCATGCCTGGAACATCTGTAAAATCAGGCCTGCGGAAATGTATCCTTACCGTTTGCAGGAAGAAAATTACTTCCGAACGGGTTTTGTAGCAGAGGGCATTACGACTTATCTCGGCGAATACTTTTTACTTCAAAGTGGGTTCTTTAGTGAAGAGCGTTTTCTAGTGGAAATCGAGCAATGGCTCAACCGTCACCGATTGCATAAAGGACTAGAGCGGGCTTCGCTGTCTGACTCTTCTTTTGACTTATGGGTAGATGGTTATATTGGAAGTTCTGCTGATTATAAAGTATCTATTTATGTAGCCGGTGCTTTATCTGCTATTGCTTTGGATTTAAAAATTCGTTTAGCGAACTCCGATCAATCTATTTTTAACCTGATGAAAACTCTTTATCAGGAAAAAGCGATGAAGGGCGAGGGTTATACGGAAGACACCTTAAAAAAATACATACATTCCTTAATTGGAGCAGAAGAAAAAACATACTGGAACCAGTGCATTCTCGGACATGCTGTAGATACTTATGTCACAGACGCCTTGAAAGAATTTGGCATTCTTGTTCAATCCATCCCTTCTTCTTATAATCATGAACGCCTGTTGGGTATAAAATTAAAACCTTCCACAGGTAAGCTAGACATTGCAAAACTGCAGCAAGGTTCACCTGCGGCGGGACAGTTTATGACAGATGATGTTATAGTAGCTGTAAATGGGATTTCTGTAAATACAACGGAGCATCTGCAAACAGAACTGGTAAAATCCTCCAATCCTTCATTTACCGTGTTCAGGAGAGGAAGAACAATTGCGGTTTCCGTCGAAGTAGAAAAAGATCAAAATTATTGGGCCACAACCAGCGTAAAAAAAAATAGCGAAGCTTCTGAGGTACAAAAGCTTCGCTATAAAGATTGGATGCAGTCTATGTTCTAAAAGAACTCCTTCATTTTTTCAAAGAAGCCTTTGTCATTCTTACCGGGATTAGGTTTAAAGTTTTCAGAGCCTTTCATCTTTTCCATGAGCTCTTTCTCTTCTTTGTTCAAGGCTTGAGGCGTCCAAACGTTTACATAAATGAGTTGATCTCCTTTACCGTATCCATTCAAATCTTTTACTCCTTTGCCTTTCAGGCGCAATATTTTTCCGCTTTGTGTACCCGGCTCAATTTTTATTTTCACTTTACCATCAATGGTAGGAATTTCTAACGACGTCCCAAATACCGCGTCTGTAAAGCTGATGTACAAATCGTAAATGACATTTAAGCCATCACGTTTTAATATTTCGTCTTCCTGTTCTTCAATCAAAATAATCAAGTCTCCAGGAATGCCGCCGCCTCGCGGATAATTTCCCTTGCCGCTCATGGACAGTTGCATGCCGTCTGCTACACCGCCTGGCACTTTGATGGAAATTTGCTCTTCTTTTTCGCTGGTACCATTTCCATGGCAATAGTCACAACGCTCTGAAACCATCTGTCCATCGCCGTTACAAGTGGTACATGTGGTGGCAGAAACCATTTGACCCAACATGGTATTGACCACTTTTCGAATCTGTCCGGAACCGTTACATGTACTACATTTTTTCAGCGAAGTGCCATTTTTAGAACCGTTGCCTCGGCAATGGTCGCAGGCCACTTGCCTCTTCACTTTTATTTTTTTCTCTACCCCGTTGGCTACTTCCTCCAGGTCGAGTTTTAATTTGATGCGTAGGTTAGAGCCTTTGCGTTGGCCGCGTCCACCGCCTCCGCCGCCGAAACCGCCTCCTCCAAAACCGCCGCCGAAGATGTCACCGAACTGAGAGAAAATATCTTCCATGTTCATGCTGCCGCCTCCACCGAAACCGCCCTGGCTACCCTGATGACCATACTGGTCATAGCGTTGACGTTTTTCAGGGCTGCTTAATATTTCATAAGCTTCTGCTGCTTCTTTGAATTTTTCTTCTGCTGAAGGATCATCGGGGTTTTTATCCGGATGGTATTTGATCGCGAGCTTGCGGTAGGCCTTCTTAATGTCTTCTACCGAAGAGCCTTTTGCTACACCCAATATTTCGTAATAGTCTCTCTTTGCCATGACTTATGCCCCAATGACTACTTTTGCAAACCGTATTACTTTTTCACCCAAAAAATAACCCGACTCTACTTCATCTACTACTTTTCCTTTTTGCTTGGCATCTGTCACCGGAATCTGAGTAATGGCTTCGTGTAATTCACTGTCAAAGGCTTTGCCTACAGCCTCCATTTTAACCAATCCTTTTGATTGCAATGTTTTTACAGTTTTATGATAGATCAGCTCAATGCCTTCTCTAATCGATTTTGTTGATTCGTCGGTGCCTATAGCCTTTAATGCTCTTTCAAAATCATCTAAAATAGGCAGGACAGAAATCATGACGTCTTCACCTGCCGTTTTGACAAGCTCCATCTTCTCCTTGGAGGTTCTTCTTCTGAAATTTTCAAATTCCGAGTACAAACGGATGTATTTGTCTTTCATTTCAGTCAATTCCAATTCTGCCTTTTGAAGAGGATCCAAAGTTACTTCCTGCGTTTCAGTTGTTTCTTCCGCTGAAAGTTCCTGATTCTCTATTGAATCATTGACTTCGTTTTCATTGATCCCATTCTCTGTTTTATTGTCTTGCATGATGTATTGCTTTTGTAGTGTTCTTCTTTAAACAATTACTTTGCCAGTCCGGGTGTGCTGACATTTTGTCGGAATTATTGGCTATTGATGGCTTTCCAAATCAAATCTTTGAGGGGTTGAATGCCCTTACCCGTCACAGAAGAGATGAACAATACAGGAATACCTTTGGGACATTCCTTCTTCATGGCTTGTTCCAGTTCATCGTCGAGCATGTCTGACTTGGACACGGCAAGGATGCGCTTTTTATGAAGCAGTTCTGGATTGTATTTTTGAAGTTCTCCCAGTAGAATCTCATAGTCCTTAGCAATGTCACTGGAATCGGCAGGAACCATGAACAGCAAAATGGAATTGCGTTCGATGTGTCTAAGGAAACGAGTCCCCAATCCTTTGCCATCTGCAGCTCCTTCAATGATGCCGGGGATATCCGCCATGATAAAGGATTTGTAGTCGCGGTATTGAACGACGCCAAGGTTAGGCACCAAGGTAGTAAAAGGATAATCTGCAATCTCCGGCTTAGCCGCAGAAACGACGGACAGCAGTGTTGACTTCCCTGCATTTGGGAAACCTACTAAACCGACATCTGCCAGCACTTTCAGTTCCAGTACAATGACACGTTCCGTGGCCGGTTGGCCCGGTTGTGCATATTGCGGCGCCTGATTGGTAGAAGATTTAAAATTTTCATTCCCTAATCCTCCAAGTCCCCCAGGAACAAGAATTTCCAGCTGGCCGTCCTGTGTGATTTCCATCAGGACTTCCCCTGTTTCTGCATCTTTGGCAATGGTACCCAAAGGCACTTCCAAGATTTCATCTTCTCCGTCTGCACCTGTTCTTCTGCCCGGCTGACCATTTTGGCCATCGGTTCCTAAAACGTGTTTACGGTATTTCAGGTGCAGCAAAGTCCACAACTGCGTATTTCCTTTGAGCATGATGTGTCCACCATGCCCGCCGTTGCCGCCATCCGGGCCACCCATGGAGCTGTGTTTATCTCTGAGAAAATGCGAAGAGCCGGCTCCGCCGGCTCCCGATTTGCAGTAAATTTTTACGTAATCTATAAAGTTAGATGAAGCCAATTTTGTAGTGGTTAGTCGTTAGTCGTTAGTGGTTAGTCGTAAATAAGTTCAAGTAAACTTGTTACTTATCACTTACAACTTCTCCCTACTACTTGTATTTATTTTGCTGCATCAATCACGTCAGTAATGGAGGTGAATATCTGATCGATATTTCCGATGCCATTGACCTTGTGCAGCTTGCCTTGTTTTTCGTAGTAAGGTAATACGTGAACTGTTTTGCTAAAATATTCGTCGATGCGTTTCAATACTTTAGACTCCTCGTCATCCGCGCGATTCGATACTTTTTTTCTTTCTTCTATTCTTTTCTTCAATTCTCCTTCGTTGACGTCCAGCGCCACAACGGTAGAAATTTTAGATCCTGAGGCTGCCAGCATATTGTCCAGCGCTTCTGCCTGTCCTACTGTTCTTGGAAAGCCATCGAAGATAAATCCTTTGGCACCTTTGAATCCGTCCATGGCAGACTTCAACATGTCAATGGTTACACTGTCCGGAACGAGCAAGCCATTTTCAGTGAATTCTTTTACTTTTTTACCAAGCTCAGTACCGTTGGCAATATTTTCTCTGAAAATATCTCCTGTAGAAAGGTGAGTTAAGGCATACTTAGCAATCACTTTTTCACTTTGAGTTCCTTTTCCGGCTCCCGGAGGGCCAAACAAAACAATGTTCAACATAGTTAGAAATAAAATTTATGAGGGGACAAAAATACGAAATCTAATGGGATTGAAGCACTTATTTTTGCAAAAATACATACACGGAAGTTCGAGAACTGAAAACGGAGAACTGTAAAGCTGAGCGATGATCTGTTTTCAGTTCTCTGTTCACCGTTTTCTATTACAGTTTTTCCATGAAATAGCGGTACAAATCTATCATGGATCGAATATCTGTCTTAAAGACCTTTTCCCGGGGACTGTGCACTCCGGATTCCGGTGCTCCGACAAAACACCAGTCAAACGGATAAGGAGAAGATTGCAGTTCCCGAGCATCGCTGGAGCCAAAACCTTCTACTTCAAGCTGGAAAGGGATACCGGATGCGCTAGCCAAAGCAATCAGTTGATTAATCCATGTTCTGCGGGGAATAAGACGATCACGCATAGAAATAGCGACACCTTTACCATGCTCCACTCCTTCTGTGACCCAGGTAATGTCACAAATCAAGGCTTGACTTACCCCACATTTTTCGTATACATATTTAGCCAGATAAGGCACCGAACCACCGCTGTGCTCTTCCTGCGCTGAAAAAACGATCAAGCCGTCCGTTAATGTTTCCGCCAATTTCAGCGCCACATAAAGACCTAACCGATTGTCCATGTAGCAGCATTGCACGGCTTCTTCGTCTTCGACAAACTTTGGTTTAAAGGTTAAAGAGGTACCTCGCTCCACTGTTCTATAAAACTTAAATACGTATTCCTCTTCTTCGTTTAGGTATACTTGTCCTTCCACAACACCTTCCCCATCTTGGCCCACCAGCCAGTCTCCTTGTTCTATGTGAGGAGAACCAATGGGAACCAATTTATTATCGTAGCGGACTGTAAATCCAATAGAATCCATGTGTACAAACACTGCGGTGCGTGGTGTTCCAAACTTCCAGATCATACAATCCTGAAAGTCACCGGCAACGATTTCCGGTATGACATTCCAACCACCGCTATTTTGGGCATGATAATCGAGTAAAAAAGATTTAACCTTACCTTCCTCGCCGGAAGGAGCCTGTAAGGCGCATAAATTTTGCAACAAATCCATATCGTTATTGTTAACTCTGCGTTTAAGAAAGGACAATATCGCTATATTTGAATAGAGTAGAAAATAAAACCATGAGATTGCGTTTTGCACTTGTCTTCCTCTTTGCCTGCACCTTGGCGGCATACGCTCAGAAAAAAGAGCGTGTGTTGCTGTTGACCAATGATGCCATACAACTGGAATCGACAGATGCGCTGAACGCGATGTATAATTTTAAGTTTGACGAAGCCGAAGCGAAATTCAGGGAATTTCAGGAACGTTATCCGGAGCATCCGATGCCATATTTTCTTTTGGCCTTAAGCAATTGGTGGAAAATGATGCCTGACCTGGAAAATGAAAAATTTACAGAGCGATACGTCAACGATTTTTTCAAATACACGGATCTTGCGATTGAAAAAGGAGAAAAAGCATTTAAAGAAGACAAAGAAAACGAAGAAGTTGCCTTCATACTAGCCGCCGCTTATGGATTCAAGGGGAGGTATTATGCCGAACAACATTCTTTTATGAAAGCTGCCAGCGCAGGCAATAATGCGCTGGAGTACCTGTTCAAATTTAAAGGTCGTTCTGACCTTAGTCCGGAATTTATTTTTGGTGACGCCCTCTTTAACTATTATGCAGAGTGGATCAAACAAGAATATACCTTGTTGAGACCAGTGCTAGCCTTTTTTCCCAAGGGCGATAAAAACCTAGGGATTAAGCAACTCAAGCAAGTGGCTTATAATGCATTCTATACCCGCACAGAAGCCCAATATTTTCTGATGCGCATCTATTATAACGAAGAAAACCGCGAAGACCTCGCTTATCCAACGGCACAATACCTGGGCACCACTTTTCCGGATAATCCTTATTTTCAACGCATGCACGCTCGCTTGTCTTTCTCGCAAGGAAAGTGGCTGGAGACTGAAAAGATTTCTCAGGATATTCTGTACAAGCAAAACATCGGCATGCCTGGATACGAAGCCATCTCAGGTCGCTATGCCAGCTTCTTTCTGGGGCACATCAACAAATACTATTACCACGATAAGCAAAAAGCAAAAGTATACTTTGAAAAAGCGAGAACCTTTGCTGAGCAATCTGAAGCGACAGAAATGAATTATTACCTGTTTGCGACAGCAGAGTTAGCAAGGATCGCCAACGAAGAAAAAGATTTTGATAAAGCTAAAAAATACTATCAGGTTATTCTGGACAATTCCGATAACGACCACGAATTGCACAAGGAAGCAAAAGCCTATATGACTGCAAAGAAGAAAGAAGCGAAGAAAAAGAAGTGAACTGAAAACGAAGAACTGAAAACAGCTAAGTAAAGAACTAATCCGTTTTCAGTTTCTTATATAGGCATTACCTTCGATTCTTTAAATGTTGACAAGATCATCATCGATTGCATATTTCCAATTTCATCAATGTCTGCCAATGTATTTAGAATCAATTGCTGATAAGAGCTGATATCTTTGGTTAAAATCTTGAGCAGGAAATCTCCGGAACCTGTGATGTGGTGACATTCTATGACTTCCGGAATTTTATTGATCTTGTCTACAAAAGACATGATCTGACTTTTTTTATGTGCCGAAAGGGAAATCAGGACAAACACTCCCGTACCTAAACCCATTTGCTTGACATCAATCTCCGCATGGTAGCTTTTGATCAAGCCCCCATTCTCCAGCTTACGTACGCGTTCCAGTGTAGGAGCCGGAGATAATCCTATTTCCGTTGCCAGCTGAGAATTTGTAATCTTCGCATTGGCCTGCAAAATCTCGAGGATATGCTTATCGATCTGATCCAGTTTAATGGGTTGATTTATCATAGCTATTAAGGATATTAAGATTAAATATACTATTATTTATGCTTCTGCTTAATAATTAAATACAATTAGTGTCTTGAAGTTGATAATGTAAAATAAGAGAAAGCTACCAATTTCACGGTCCTAGACGCATTACTACTTAAAACTGCAAAAAAACATTTATCTTGTGGTTTAATAAAAAACAGGAGAAATTAGTTTTATGAATTTTGTTGACTTATTAGTTGCTCCATTCTATTTCCTAATCTTTTGGTTATTTGCCTTTATCTATAAAACAAATAACAAACAAGATTATCTCATACAAAAGTACTTCATCAGTGCCTATTTCCTAAGAATATTCGGAGGGATCGCTTTTGCATGTGTCTACTTTTTCTACTACGGTGGAGGCGATACGTTGAACTACCATTCTGACAGTATGATTATTTCAGGCGCTCTGCGACATGATCCTGTTAATGGCATCAAACTGCTATTTATCAAGATTGACTACGCCAATTACGACACCTATAAATATGTCAGTAAAATGATCTTCCGGGATGACAGAGCATCTCAGTTTGTCAGTGGTTTAGCTGCTATTATTAATATTTTTACTTTTGATTCTTTCCTCTCTACTACTATTTTTTTCTCTCTTATAGGCTTTTGGGGCAACTGGCAGTTGTTTAAAATTCTTTGTAAATTATTTCCGGATCTACATCCTCATTTAGCTATTGGATGTCTTTATTTACCGTCTATTCTATTTTGGACCAGTGGCCTAATGAAAGACACATTATGCACAGCAGCCATTTGTTTTCTATTCAAAAACATTGTCGATTTTTTCATCTTGAACAAAAGAGGATTAAAGACTGCTCTGATCATTTTAATAACCATATGGGTATTATATATTCTAAAAATATATATCCTCTTCTGTTTCATTCCAACAGTGGCGATCTATTTATTCTCCAACATAAATAATAAAATCAAGAATGAATTGCTGAGAAAGCTGATTAAACCCTTTTTTACTATTCTCGCTATATTTATCTCTTACCGTGCACTAGACTTTATTTCTCAAGACAATAAAAAATACAGCTTAGAGGCGATAGAAGCCACGGCACAAATCACGGCTAAGTATATTGGCGCGGTCAGTATTAATACCGGTGGTTCGTTTTATTCCTTAGGTGAATTAGACTTCTCTCCTAGCAACATTCCAGGATTACTATTACAATCCTTCATCGTGACATTTTACAGGCCTTTCATTTGGGAGGTGACTAGTCCCCTTATGATTTTCTCTGTGATGGAAGCTTGCTATTTTATTTACCTGAGTTATCTGTTTTTCATTTTCTGCTTACGAAAGAAAAAGGGACAAAAGATTTTTACTCCTTTTACTACTTTCTGTTTTACGTTTGCTATTTGTTTTGCTTTTGTTGTAGGAGTTACATCCAATAACTTTGGCACCCTGGCACGCTATAAATCTTTGATGTTACCGTTTTTTGTTTGTGGAATCTATGCTACCATCAAACAAAAAAACCACTACCCAATTGCCTCAAGACCGATCCCCAAAACTACTTAAACAGTCTCTCCTTAAGGGCTTTCATGCCTGACAGAAAAACCTTTAGGACTCCTTTGTTACCCTCAGTGTTGACGTATACCGTGTTGTGCTCCGCTGCAATTTCTTCTAACGGTCGTTCCTTCGTATAATAATATACCGCCAAGGATTTCCTGGAAATATCAGAAGGTGTATTCAATGGCTTAGGATGACCGTGATAAGACACTTCATTGGTTTCAAAAATGACTAATCTATTGAATACAGGAGCTACATTAGCAATCATTGTTTTTGTTCTCATATCCCACAATTCGAGATAGCCATTGTATTCTTCCTTCCAATTCTTATTCATGTATACAATAGCATTCATTCTTCTGTGATATTTGGTCTTTTCATGCAAATTAAAATCTACATGAACGTTAAGGAAAGCTCCCTTTAGCGATTGATGTAATCCACCTCCAAATAAATCCTCATCCCCCAGTAACGTATCAATACCCGTAAACTCGGAAAGCATGGTTAAAAAATCAGGGTCATTCATTTCATTAAATACTTGTTGAAGTACATGTTCTGATTCATCAAATTTCGTCTTTGTAAACTTATTCTTTTGATGAATATAAGTGGTTCCATCCCATTGGCCTTTATCGATCACGTTGGGATAATTTTCCAAAATAAGCTCAGCCTTTTCAGGATGGAAAAAATTGTCGTATACTAAATAACGAAATGGTTTTGATGGATCATTCCATTGTTGAATAAGGCTCTCCTTATTCACTTTAAGTCCCGCTATATTAATTAACTCCATAGGTCATGTACCGTTTACTTAAAGATATAAACAATTTGGTTAAGTAGGAAAAATTATTGCTTTTTGACAAAAGCGATTGAATGTATATTTTGCTGTTCATCGATAACACAGAAGCCAATCCTTCTTCTTCCAGGATGCGAATCATGGCTCTCGCCATTTGTTCCTTATTCTTATTGGCTATCAGCAGACCGGACCTTCCATTTTCAAATAATTCAGCAGGACCACCGCAATCTGAAACAATAAGGGGTATCCCAAATCTCAACGCATCGTAAGATGTAAACGAAAACGACTCTGCGTAAGAAAAATTAAGGATGCAATCGTATTGCTTCATTTTCAATTCAACATCCTCTACAAATCCTTCGAAAAAAATCTTAGCGTCAAGTGAGTACATTGAAACCTTCTCTTGCAGTGTTTTTCTATAGCGTAAATTTTCTACTGTATTTAAAGTGCCGCCGGCAAATGTAAGTGTGAGGTGAGGATATTTTTGAACTACCATCCTAAAAGCTTCCAGTGCCAGATCTTGCCCTTTGCCTTGGGTGAAATTTGCAAGGTAAAAAAAAGCAAATGGTCTGCTAAGCTCTTTGCGATATGTACTCTCATACTTAGGATGCCGTTCCACTGTATGAGTGATGTCATACACCAAATGTATTTTATCGGAATCGCCATAGCCTTTTGCAACTGCACGTGAAACGGCTACAAGTGCATCAGAAAAGCGAAGGTGCATTTTCTTCCAAAACAAATAGAGTGTAGATGGATACGAAGAAGCCAAAAGCCTTAAATGAACGACTAATGGTTTATCGTATCTAAAGACATACTTTACCAAGTACAAAGAAAGATTATATAAATCATTACTATGAAGTACATCTACCCGTTCTTTTCTCGCTATTTTATGTATTCGATATGCATTGATGAATAAACATGGGATATATTTGATCAAGGCTATTATGTTTCTATTGATTTCAACAAATGGTATTTCGTAAACGGTTATACCTTCTTCTTCGAGGTAAGTGCGGCAAGAACTCCCAACTGGCAAAACAACAATTGACTCTATTTCTTTCTTTTCAGATCTAATAAAATCATATAACGCTTTGAATCCGCCCGTGTAGCCCATTGCATTTTCTGTATGCAAAACTTTAATCCTTGAAGGTCTTTCCATTATACCAGTGGGTTTATTCAAACAAGGACAGAAAATTATTTTTATTCGATAAAACGGAATATTTATCCTCTATCGTTTTTCTGGCATTCCTTCCCAAACGGGTCCTTAAATCCTCGTCATTCAAAAGGATTCGAATATTTTCTTCCCATTCCACCAAATCGCTGCAGAGGAATCCATTATAGCCATTTTTAATGATTTCTGAATTAACTCCAACAGGAGAAACCAGTGCAGGCATTCCCAATGCCATATATTGTAGCGCTTTAAAACCACATTTACCTTTTGACCATTCATCATTTGACAAAGGCATGATGCCAAAATTCATCTGTAATAAATCTTGTTTCTCAGTCTGTTTACTCCACGGAATGTATAGCAAGGAGCTTAGAGCATAAGCAGGTTTTTTATTGCAAATAACAAGAAAAATAAAATTGAATTCTTTCTCTAATTTACTAATGACAGGAACAAGCGGATCAATATATTTCAATGTTGAGTGCGTGCCTGTCCAGCCTATCACCACGGGCTTCGTATGTTGACTTTTCAATTCATTATGCAGTCCTTCTGTATCAATTGTTGTGGGATTATAAATTACATTCTCATTATATTGCCTGGCATGATCACACAGGTATTGATTGCCGCAACTTACTTTGTATGCCCAAGAAATAATTTGATTGGTTTTGCTGGGATTCCGAAGCCATACTTTCCACTTGCTTTGTTGGTTGATGTCCGGCAACCAAATGGCATCATCAAAATCATAAATTATTTTCTTTCTCAACACCTTTACAAGCACCCATTCCATGAAGGGAGGACCAAATGGTGTAACATCTCGAAAAATAAAAATGTAATCTGCCTGTAAACAACAAAAGAGATGGAAAACTCTCATCACATATCCTTTTACAAGGGCAAATGCAGCAAACAAAATTGAATGACGATGTACTGCTTCATACTCACTTTGATTGAAGAAAGAAAACAATTTCACATCAAACTTTTCCCGTAAGAAACTAAGGTACTGTTCATAGCGAAATCTTGGGCCAGGAACCAAGCCTTCCGGGTAAAGAGTAAGTATGACAATCTTCTTCATATTACTTTCTTCCTATAGCATGCCAATAAGGTTCTTTCTCAGAAAATACAATGTCTTTTAATCCGCAGGATAACATCATGTCTGTAATTTCTCCTTTACTAAATCGTTGTTCCAGCGGTGTTCCAAACCTGTCCAGTGAATCGTTGCGAATGATATTAAATGTTTTATCTCTGTAATATGATAGTGGTATATGCGGAACTAGTGGTCTCGAAAAATCAAAAGCAAAGAACAACTTACTCAATGTCACAAAAGGGAGGTACAACAAAATCGCTAGTGCATCGCAAACAACTCCCTTAATAGGAGAAGGCAGTCTGCAAATTATTCTTCTTAAGATATTTGAAAGCCAAAATAAACTTTTGAAACCGATACTTCTGTTGTCCAGTTTATAATACAGGTACACCAAAAAATACCCCCCCGGTTTTAGTTTCTGAACACAACGATGCATTGCCTTTCTGGTATCAGGGATATGATGCAATACGCCGAGTGAGTACACTAAATCAAACGAATCATCGCTGAAGGGAATCTTTTCTACCTCCGCCTGTGATACTCTGATGTTTTCCTTAGAAGATAAGAACTTAGCTGCGGAGATGACCGAATGACTGGGATCAATCCCTTCAACAAATTTCACCTTGTCTGACAGGTAGTTCATCCAACGACCGCTGCCACATCCTACTTCCAAAACAACACTTTCCTTGCTTAGCTTATCCTTCGCAATATCAAAATACTCATCTCCTATTTTTTGAATCTCTTCCGGACTAAAGTCTGAAAACTTATTCCATTCTTCGCCAAAAGAATCCACTGTTGTCCAATCTATATTGGAAGAAGCTGACTTATCAATGAAAGAATTCACACGAATCCCTTTTGATGAAATAACTTCAGACTCTTTCCTATTATATGCTAACATCCTGTGAATGATTTATACAACTATGATTTACGTACATTTTTCCTCGCTTGTTCTGAATGCTCTATACATTCAATCCAATGCCTGAAGTGTGCCTCTCTGTCGAATTGACGGGCCCTGGTAAATCCTTTTATACCATATTGTTTACAAAATTCTTCATCCACCACCACAGTATCAAGCGTTTTTGACCATAATTGCACTGCCTGATCAAGCGCTTCTCCGCTACTATTCAACATAGGCAATAAGATACCATAATTTGCGTATTCTGGCAATGACGTCAGGCCAACTTGTGAAAGTATTTCTCTTGGTCCCCAGGGACAATCCGTACTGATAACCGCTGTCTGGCAAGCCATCGCCTCCACTAAACCGTTTGGAAACCCTTCAGAAGAAGACCCCATCAAGAATACCCGCGCACGTCTTACAAAAGTATGAGGATTTTTCTGCTCCCCTACAAAAATCACATTGACATCTTCTTTATACTCATCAGAAAACTTAAAATTTAATTCCGTACAGAGTCTTTCTAAACTTGCTTTCATAGGCCCGGATCCCACGATCACAAATCGATACTGATGCTTTGTTTTCATTCCCGAATATGCCAAAAGCAATTTATCAATTCCTTTTTCTGGAGCCAGGCGTCCGGAAAATACGAGATAAGGTTTATCGGCAATCGCATGATAAGCTGCCGGTAAATCCTCATCCGCCATTTCAGTAATGGCATCTAAATCATAATAGTTATAAATCACTTTTTTCATTACCGGCGCTAATCCATAAAAATGATCCAACTCATATACAATGCCATGGTTTACGACAGTGATGGCATCAGCTCTCCTATACAACAAAGGGATAAGTACCTTTCTCCTTAACCATCCGATAACGCCGCGAATAGTTTCATCGGATTGTTTGGAACCTCTGATGCTTAAGATTATTCTTTCTGACCGCCTACTAAGTACATTGATGAAGTCTGCTCCTTCCAAAAAACTAATAGAGACCTCAATATTATATGCTTTTTTAATTTTCCTAATTTTAGAGATGCGCTTATAAAAATTAAAAACTTTACCCCATACTGAATTTGAAGCGACAATATCCAAACTCAACAGGTTTCCACCTAATGGATAAGCCAAACCGTCCGCCGCATTGAAAACGACATTGGTCACCTGATATTTTTCTGCAAGTCCAATACTCAGTTTTGAAAAAGAACGTTGTGCTCCACCAAAATCCATGTTCGGTATAATCAAAAGAACATTTTTCATTTGCTGTTCCATTTTTCCCACCACATCATGAAACTGAGTATCCTATAAATTTTCTCAATATTATATTCCTCTTTTCTCAACTTGTAAAATTTAAACTTGTCTAATTCTTTTTTTACTTCTTCTGTATTAAAAAGACCAGTTTGCTTCAGTTTATCCGCCGACAAATACTCTTCTATCAATTCCTCCAATTCATTAGTAAACCATTGAAATATCGGTATTGAAAAACCCTGCTTAGGTCTTTCAAACAGTACAGAAGGGAGGTAGTTATTCAGTACTTTTTTTAAGATA
>Ga0247813_10001779_pt1 | contig 15725 bp, 4 predicted proteins | sample UWRJL169409C1_FD_180719 | JGI IMG/M metagenome (GOLD analysis project Ga0247813, IMG submission 180719) | Plant litter microbial communities from Arlington Agricultural Research Station in Wisconsin, United States - UWRJ-L169-409C-1 | ecosystem: Environmental > Terrestrial > Plant litter >... | reverse complement strand
CCGGGCGAGGTCCTCGTCACGGCTCAACCGGGTTCGGCCGTGGCGCCGGTGCTCCCCAGCACCGTGTCCGGAGCGGCCACCGTCGGCTCCGTCCTCACCGTCGCACCCGGAACGTGGAGCGTGACCGGCACCTCGGTCGGCTACCAGTGGCTGCGCAACGGGGTGCCGATCGCCGGCGCCACGAACCCCAGCTACACCCAGGTTCTCGCGGATGTCGGCAGGAAGGTGTCGGTGCGCATCACGGCTTCGGCGTTCGGCCACACGAACGGCGTGCTCACCCTGGTGCGCCCGGCAACGGTGAACTCCGTGATCCCCACCGCGACGAGCGCGCCCGTCATCGTCGGCGAATATCACCAGAGCCACTACGAGATCGATGAGAAGCTCATCGCGAAGCCCGGTACCTGGAGTGTCTCCGGTCTCGTCTTCAGCTACCAGTGGCTTCGCTCCGGTTCGCCCATCGCCGGTGCCACCGGCGCCAGCTACCTGACCCGGGCTGCAGACCTGGGCGCGGAGGTCAGCGTGACGGTGACGGCGCGGCGCGCCAACTACGAGACGGGTGTCGCCACCTCTGCGGCGGTGAGCATCATCCACTGGACCAACGACGAGCTGTACTGGACGAACTACCTCAACATCTACGGGACCGGCGCCCTCGGGTCACCCCTCACGTCGAACGTCGTGGTCTGGAACCAGGCGGCTACGGAGACCTACCAGTGGTTGGAGTACCTGCCGGCCACCGATACCGCTGTGGAGATCGCGGGAGCGAAGAGCAAGACCTACACCCCGACCGCTACCGACGGCCTGACCGCCGGCGACAAGGTCTACCTGATGGTCACCGCTAGCCGTCCGGGCTGGGCGGACGGTCACGCCTACAGCGACCTGGTCACCATCAAGTAGCGCGATGCACGGATGACCCGGGCTCAGGCCCGGGTCATTCCGCGTTCGCGCGCCGCCGGGTCCAGCCGAGCCAGAGCATCACGATTCCGCCGATGAGCAGTCCCCAGAAGGCCGATCCGATGTTGAGGATGACGATTCCCGACGCGACGACCAGGAACGTGACGACCGCCGCGACGCGGTGCCGCGGCTCGTCGAGAGCGTTCACCACGCTCGTGATGAGGGCGCCGATCACCGCGAGCCCCGCGACGGCGGTGATCAGGATGCTCGGCGCCGCGCTCACGAGCGCCACGGCGACACCCGCCGCGAGACCGAGCGGGATGTACAGCAGGCCATTGGTCAGCGTCGCAACCCAGCGCCTGGTCTTGTCCGGGTGGGCCTCCTCCCCCGACATGATCGCCGCGGTGATCGCGCCCAGGTTGATGGCGTGAGCGCCGAACAGGGCGCCGGAGGCGGAAGCGAGCCCCGTGCTCACGAGGGCGAACCGCGGCGGCGGCGGGTACCCGTTGGTCGACAGCACGGTGAACCCGGGCACGTTCTGCCCGGCCATCGTCACGATGAACAGCGGCAGGCCGAGGCTGATGATGGTGAGCGGGTCGAATGTCGGCACCACGAATGCGAGCTGCGGGGACACGTCCGCGGCCGTGAGCCAGCCGGTTCCGGCGTAGGCGATGATCGCGATCACCGCGACCACCATGGCGGCCGGCACCGCCCAGCGCGGAGCAAGGCGGTAGAGCACCAGCCAGACGACGAGGATCGGCAGGGCGTATAGCCCGATCTTCGGGTCGGCGATGGCCTGGAAGGGCGCGAGGCAGATCGGGAACAGCACACCCGCGAGCATGGCGCTGGCCAGCGGCTTCGGGATGCCCGTGATCGCGCGCCCGAGGGCCGGCCACAGTCCGCACAGCGCTACCAGGATGCCGCTCACGATGAAGGCACCGACGGCATTCGAGAACGAGATTCCGCTTTCGGCGGCGGCGAGCAGGACGGCGGCTCCCGGCGTGGACCAGGCGATGGCCAGCGGGATGCGCAGCCAGAGCGCCCCGATCGTGCTGACGACGGCGATGGCGAGGCACAGCGCGAGGAGACCCGACTCGGCCTGCACGTCGCTGGCGCCAACGGCGACGAGGCCAGCGATGACCAGGGCGAAAGACGAGGCGAAACCGGAGATCGCGGCGACGAATCCGGCGAGGATGGGCTGGAGCATCCTGCCAGCCTAGGGGTGCCGGAATGGCCGCACGGACCCCGCGCCGACTCGTACGACCGCCTCGTCACCCCCTCCACTGGGGTAGGAAAGCAACTAGATGAAGGATTATCGAGTCCAATAGATTTGGTTCGCCTGAAACGCTACTTCCTCTCTCGAACGAATCCAGGATCCCGATGCGCATCTCGACAGCCTCCACTCCCGCCCGCGCGCTGCTGATCGGGGTGCTGTCCGCCGCCCTCGCCATCAGCGCCGTGCCCTTCGGCTCGGCCCTCGTCGCCACGGCCGATGAGGGCGACATCGGAGCAATCTCGGGAACCGTCTACGTCACACCGGATTCCCCCATCGCGCAGGTGCGCCCAGCGACCGCCGGTGAGGTCTCCGTCGAGATCTGGGCCGTCGAGGACGGGGCGCCCTACTCGCTCGGTGAAGTCCTTACCGACTCTTCCGGCGCCTGGACGAGCGCCGATCTCGACGTCACCGCAGCCGTCGGCCACTACACCGCGCGGTTCGACTACATCGGGACCTCGCAGCTCAACGTGCTCGACACCTGGTACGGCGGCTACCACTCCGTGAACGAGGTCCTGGCGGATTACGCCTACCTGGACGTGGACGAGTCGGGCTATGCGGGCGCCGACCAGACCCTCGAGCAGGCCGCGAAGATCTCCGGAACCGTTCGCAACGCCGCGTCGGCTGTTCTCGCGGGCCAGCCCGTGACCGCTTGGCGCCAGACCTACGACGAGTTCTCCTCCGAGACCTGGGAATCCGTCGCCACCGCAACCACGGCCACGAACGGCAGCTATTCACTCGCCGGACTTCCCTCCGGCCAGTACACCCTCGCTTTCGGCGGCGGCAGCAAGGGCTACGTCGAGCAGTGGTGGGACGAGTCCGAGGCGACCTCGGCCGAGGACGCGAACAGCTTCTGGGTCTACACCGACGAGGGGAACACCTACTCGGGCTACAACGCCACGCTCCAGCGCGCCAGCTCCATCTCGGGAGTGGTCAAGAACACGGCGAAGGCCGCCATCCCCGGCATCCTCGTCACCGCGTATGTCGAGACGTGGGATGACACCGTCGTAGCCGCGACGGCAGTGACCAACGCTGCGGGCGCGTACACGCTCCCCAACCTCGGTCCGAACGACTACACCCTCGGCTTCGAGTCGGCCCCCAACGCCGCCATTAAGTATGTGGCGGAGTACTACGACAACCAGTACTCTCTCTGGGACGCCGACCCGATCGAGGTGCAGCCGGGCGTTATCCTCGCCGGCAAGAACGTCGAGCTCGTGCGCGCGTCATCCATCAGCGGCGTGATCAGCGCATGGGACGCGCAGTCCGTCCAGGGTGACTTCGAGGTCACTGCCTGCGTGCTCGAGCAGTACGACTACGTCGACTGCTGGTCGGGCTTCGGAGAGACCAGCTACGGCGCGAACGGAAGCTTCACCGTCGGCCAGCTGCCACCGGGAAGCTACTCGCTTGCGGTGGTCTACAACGGCCCGGAGAACTATCAGGACGAGTACTTCAGCAACGCCCGCACGAGCCGAACCACCACCACGTTCGTGGTCCCGGCGGGGAGTACCATCACCGGCAAGAACATCACCCTCGACAAAGGCGCGACATTCACCGGTACCACCACGTTCCGAGGGAGCCCTGCGGTCGGCGTGAGCGTGGATGTGGACAACGATTCAGACCTGATCGGACGCCGGTCGACCACCACCGACTCCGAGGGCGACTACACGCTCACAGGTCTCATTCCAGGACGACACCTCATCAACGCGGACCCCTCCTACTCGGACAACGCCGAAGACGCGATCGGCCAGTTCTACGGCGGGTTCTCCTCCCAGGAAGGGGTACGGGTGCTCGCCGCTCCGCCCGCGACCGTCACCGGCCTGGACATCGACCTCGTCGAGGGCGGCACCGTCACCGGCATGGTCACCGGACTCGGCGGAGGGCCTATCGCCGCCAATGTCACCCTCGAGGACGAATACAGCCCGACCGCCAACGCGGGATACGAGGAGAACGACGGCTCGGACGAGTCTGGGCAGTACACCATTCACAACGTACGCCCCGGAACCTACCGCCTCTCGTTCTCCGCTGACGACGGCACCACCCGCTACCTGACCCAGTGGTACGGCGGAGCCCCGGCCGGCGACGAGCGTCTCGCCGGCACCATCACCGTGACTTCGGCAGGCACAACCACCGCCAACATCCAGCTGACGCCCGGCGGCAGCATCACCGGCGTCATCATCGGCTCGGAGGACGAACCGATCGAGGGTGCGAACGTCAGCGTCGCTCCCCGGGGCAAGGACTTCGAAGACGACTGGGTGGCCAACGCAGAGAGCGATGACACCGGAGCCTTCATCGTTCCCGGCCTGGCCAGCGGCGTCTATGACGTGCGCATCGACCGGGGATGGAGCGACACCTCCTTCGCGAAGAAGGTCGTCTCCACGGTCACCGTCACAGCCGGGGCCGCACCGACGAGCCTGGGCACCATCGCCACCGCATCCGGGTCGACCATCAGCGGTCGCCTGTTGAGCTCGACGGGAGTGCCGCTCAAAGACGCGAGTGTGAGCGCGTTCGTCATCGACGACACGGGCCGCCAGCTGCTCGTCGGCGAGAGCGACTACTCCGACTCGAGCGGGCGGTTCACCGTACAGAGCCTCCCCGCGGGCACGATCTACCTGCGGTCGGACTACATCTGGCAGAGCGAGTCGGTGCGCTACCCCGAGCAGTTCATCGGCGGATCCAGCGACATTCACCTCGCGACTCCCATCGTCGTCACCGAGGGCTCGTTCACCTACCGTGACTTCCGCCTCACTCTGACCGGTTCGGTCACCGGTGTCGTCACGAGCACCGTCACCAAGAAGGTCATCCCCAACGTGCCGGTCACGGCTCGACTGATCGACCCCGAGACCGGCGAGGCCGACGTCTACTACAGCGCCGCGGGAGTGACGACGGCGAAGGGCGCCTACGTGCTTCCCGGACTCGCTCCGGGCGCCTACGAGGTCAGCTACAACCGTTCGTCGTCGGGCGGCAGCCTGCTGCCGGTGTCCACGTCGACCACCCAGATCTACGTCCCCGAGAACAAGGCCACGGTCAAGAGCGTCGCGCTCGGGGCCACCACTCGCATCTCGGGCGTCGTCAAGGACGCAACGGGCGCCGCGCTCGATGAGGTCTCGGTCCAGGCCTACCGCTGGAACGGCAGCACCGCAACGCCGCTCGCCGCCGACTGGGAGCGCGATGTCACGGTCACCTCGGGCACGGGAGCTTATGCGCTCTACCTGACTCCCGGCACCTACGTCATCCAGTTCGTCGACCCGCAGCACCGGGGAACGGCCGCCTTCCTCGGCGGCGGCGCATCCGCGGCAAGCCCGCAGACCACGAAGCTGGTGGTCGGTGCGAAGGCCATTGTGGGAAACGTGGTCCTCGCGAGCGGCGATGGCACCGTGAACGGTGTCGTGCGCGACTCGACCGGAGCCAGAATCGTCGGTACCGTGACCCAGGAGACTCTCGTCGACGGCGTCGCGGTGGCGTCTGAGCAGTTCAATCCGTACGACTTCCCGCTGCGCAACCTGCGCGACGGCGACTACCGCCTGAGAATCGAGGCCTACTCCTTCGACCAGGAGTTCACCACCCCGACAAAGGTCGTGACCTTCACCCTCTCCGGTGGAATTCTCACTACGGTCAACGGAGCGGCGGCGACCTCGCCGAACTCGCTCGGCGTGATCACCCTCGCCCCGCCCGTGATGAAGCCGGTACCGACACTCGTGACCAGCGCGGCACTGCCGGCGATCTCCGGCACGCCGGCCGTCGGCTCCGTGCTGACCGCCTCCACCGGAACGTGGAGCACGCTGCCCGAGACCTACGGCTACCAGTGGCTGCGCGACGGTCGCCTGATCCGCGCTGCGACCAACGCCTCGTACACGGTCACGCCCGGCGACGCGGGTCACCGGATCTCCTTCTCGATGACCGTGAACAGCGCAGATCGCTGGTACCCGGCCACCGACTTCCACTCCGCCGAGACGGCGATCGTGGCAGCGGGCGCAGCGCCCGTCACCTCGGTCTCGCCGACCATCGTCGGCGTTCCCCGCGTCGGAACGGCGCTCACCGCGACCACCGGCACCTGGACCACCCCCGGTCTCAGCTACCGCTACGAGTGGGTGCGCACCTCGACCAACACCGTGGTGAGCACGCTCGCCGGCTACAAGCCGGTGGCAGCGGATGTGTCCAGCACCCTCGAGCTGCGCGTCTACGCGAGCCGCACGGGCTACGCCGAGGGACTCTCTTCCGTGACGAGTGCGGCAGTCGCGTACGGCCTCGCGCCCAAGGCGACCAAGCTGCCGAGGTTTGTCGCGGGAACCGTGAACTACACCGCGGTCGCGGGAACGTTCACGCCCACCGGAGTTGCGCAGTCGTTCGAGTGGCAGTTCTCCTCGCGCGACAGCAACACCGTCGACGCGGCTCGTACCATCGTCGGGGCCACGGCATCCAGGGAGGCCATCAACGCCGACGCCCTGCGCGTCGAGCTCGTGGTCACCGCGACGCGGGCCGGCTACGCACCGACCGTGCTGCGCCTCCCCGTGCGATCGGGCGCGGCCATCGACCTGGTCGCCGATCCGATCATCGTCGGAACCCCGCAGCTCGGCCTGCCGCTGACCGCCACGATTCCGGCGGCCTCGACGACACCGTCGAGCACGGCGTTCGGCTACCAGTGGTACCGCGGCACGGTGAAGATCGTCGGCGCGACCAAGGCGCAATACGTGCCCGTCGCCCTCGACGTGAACAAGCAGCTGAAGGTCACGGTCCAGGCCGTGCAGGCAGGCTACACGGCGAGTGTCGTCCGCAGCTCCGAGGTCGTCACCGTCGCGCCGGCGACACCCTTCGCGGTCGGCACCCCGACCGTGGTGGGAGCCGCCGCCGTCGGACGGGTCGTCACGGCGAACGTCGGAACCTGGACGCCCGCGCCCACCGCGTACGCATACCAGTGGTACCGGGTGAACACCACGACCTCGGTCGCGACCCCCATCGCGAAGGCGATCAAGGCCGCCTACGCGGTCACGGCCGCCGACCGCGGTTCGGTGCTGCGCGTGCGGGTCACCGCGAGCCGCCTCGGCTACGTCGCGGCGGCAGCTACAGCGGACTCGGCGGCGATCGTCGACAAGGCGGTGACGAGCACCACTCTCCCGACGCTGCCGATCACGGCGCGCGTCGGAACGCCTCTCCTCGCGACGGCCGGCGGCTGGGATCTCGCCCCCACGGCATACGCCTACCAGTGGTTCAGCAACGACCAGCGCATCATCGGTGCGACGTCATCCAGCTACACACCGATCGTGAGCGACCTGGGCGAGGACCTGCGCGTGGAGGTCACGGCAGCGAAGACCGGTTACCCGACCAGTGCCGCCGTCTCGTCGCTGCGCGTCACGGTCACCGAGGGTGTCGCGGTCAAGGCGACCGCGCTGCCCGTGCTGACCGTTGCCGGCAAGGCCGTCAAGCAGCTGAAGAACGGCCAGGTGCTCGTCGCGTCCTCGGGCACGTGGCCGGTCACCCCGCTCAGCCTCGGCTACCAGTGGCAGGTGAAGACGCCGACCGGCGTATGGGAGGACCTGCAGGGCGAGACCAGCCGTGAACTGTACATCGAGTCCAGCATCGGAAACAGCTTCCGGATGAAGGTCGTCGCCGAGAAGGCGGGGTACGCGAGCAGCCTGCCGATCTACTCGGCAATCCTGGTACTCAAGCCCTGATCCGCGGCCAGCGATCCCTGATCGGCCGGCCCGTCGCCCCACCCGCGGCGGGCCGGCTCCCTCGGTGATCCACCCCCTGCACTGGGGTAGTCAGACCGCTAGTTGAAGTATCGTCAGGAGCAATAGGGTGGGCGGGCCCGACGGTGCGCTCATCGCGTCCCACAACGAACCAGCTGGGATCCGATGCGCCTCTCGACAGCCCTCACACCCGTTCGCGCGATCCTGGTCGGCGTGCTGTCCGCGGCTCTCGCCATCACCGCCGTGCCGTTCGGCGCCGCCCTGGTGGCTTCCGCGGCCCCCGGGCAGGCGGGAGTGATCTCCGGCTCCGTGCTGGTGAGCGCCGATCTCGCGGCGACCGGTATACGCCCCGCCGCAGCCGGCGAGGTGACTGTGGAGCTGTACCGCGTCGAGAACGGCGTCGCCGGGCACAGCCTGGGCAGCACAACAACCCAGGCCAACGGCCTGTGGAGCACCGCAGGATTCGCCGCGACCCCCGTCGGCGAGTACACGGTGCGCTTCGACTACGTCGGCAGTGCGGAGCTGAATGTACTCGACACCTGGCTGGGCGGCGCCTACACGGCGGGCGAGGCAGCGAACAATGGTCACTCGTTCATCGTCGGCGAAGCCGGACGCTCCGGGATCACACAGACCCTCGACCAGGCAGCCCGGCTCAGCGGGCTCGTGGTCGACAACGACTACGAGACCCTCCCCGGCCAGAACGTCACCGCCTGGCGGCAGACCATCGTCGACGGCAGCTACGCCTGGGAGGTCGTCGCCGGCACGGTCACCGCGACCACGGGCAGGTACAGCTTCAAGGGCCTCCACGCGGGTCGCTACACCCTCGAGTTCGGCGGGCAGAAGGGCTACCTGCACCGGTGGTGGGACGGCTCACGGGCCTCGAGCGCCGACGAGGCCGACAGCTTCGAGATCAGCACGGGCCCCACGAGGTCGACGTACCCGGACTTCGACGCCTACCTGGGCCGCGCCGGGTCCATCTCCGGTGTGGTGAAGAACGCCGGCAAGGCTCCGATCGGCGGCATCGAGGTCACCGCCTTCGACAACTGGGACCAGGAGTCCGGCCCCGTCGCGCACACCGTCACGAGCGCGAGCGGTGCATACACCCTCGCCGGGCTCGAGCAGGGCGGCTACGTCATCCGTTTCGCCTCGCCATCGTCCGCGGCCGTGACCTACGTCTCCGAGTACTACAACAACCGCTACAGCTTCGAGGACGCCACCGCGATCGAGCTGGGCGACGGTCAGGCGCTCGCCGGACGGAACGCCGAGCTCGCCCGCGGTGCCGCGGTGAGCGGCACGGTCAGCACCTGGGACGGCGCGGACCTCACGGCGCAGTTCACGGTGACCGCATGCCTGCTCGAGGCCCGGTACATCCTCCCCAACTGCGACAGCGACTTCGGCTTCGTGAACTACTCGGCCGGCGGCCGGTACACCATCGCAAGCCTCCCGCCCGGGAAGTACACGATCCGGGTGGCCTACACCGGCGACGGCAACTACCAGGACGAGTTCTTCGACAACAGGCGCATCCTGCGCAAGGCGTCGCTGTTCGCGGTGGGAACGAGTGGCACCGTCGCCGGCCGGAACGTGGTTCTGGATGCGGGCGCGACCATCACGGGGACAGCGACGTTCGACGGCTCCCCCGCCGCGGGAGTCTCCGTCGTCTCGACCGCGGAAGCCGATACCGATATCACCGATGCCGGTGTCCGGCGCGCAACCACCGACGAGGAGGGCCGCTATTCGATCACCGGACTGAGCCTCGGGTACCAGGCCCTGTTCGCCGACACCTCGACCGCGTCGAACGCGAACGAGGCACTCAGCCAGTACTACGGCGGATCGACGCTCGTCGACGAGGTCGTGCCCGTCTTCGTCACGCCTCCCGAAGAAGAGGCGGGGGTCGACTTCGCCCTCCAGCGCAGCGGATCCATCTCCGGCGTGGTGACGGGCAAGGGCAACCAGCCACTGGGCAACGTCTCCGTCAGCGTGTACCCCGAGTTCACTCCGTCCAGTTGGGACGAGCGCAGCGACCTCATGGGACTGACCAACGCGGCCGGGTCGTACACGATCCCGGGGATTGCCCCCGGCCGCTACCGGGTCGAATTCAGCTCGTGGGACGAATCGGAGATTCCCTACCTCGAGCAGTCGGTCGGCGCTCTGCCCGGACAGGACGTATCCCACGGAAGCGCCGTCACCGTCGCGCCCACCGAGAGCACTTCGGTGAACATGCAGCTCACCCTCGGCGGGGCGCTCACCGGTCGGGTCATCGACGCCAACGGCGATGTGCTGGTCGATCAGGCCGTCCAGCTGTCGCTCCACGGCACGGACCCGGGAGTCTTCGCCGGCGGTGACGGGAGATACGTGTTCACCGACGAGTCCGGCGACTTCGTCGCGGGAGGACTCACGAGTGGGCTGTGGGACGTTCGCGCCTCCACAGAGTCCGGACTCGTCACCTCGACTCCCCTTGCCTCTGCGGTCAGCGTGACCGCCGGCGAGGACCCGGTCGCCCTTGGCACCCTGCAACTCGGTCGAGGCTCGCGCATCTCCGGTGTGATCAGCGCACCGACGGGTGCACCACTTCCCAACGAGATCATCCTCGCGACCATCCTCACGAGTGACGGCCGCACAGAGGTCGCCGGTGTCGGGTTCTCCGACGAGTCCGGCCGCTTCGAGATCACCTCTCTTCCCGCGGGGAACGTCTACCTGTGGAACATGGGAATCTGGCGCAGCGGCGTCGCGCGGTACCCCGCCCAGTACCTCGGGGGCTCATCCGACATCCAGGCCGCGACTCCCGTTGTGCTCGGCGAGAACGACGACGTCTACCGCGAGTTCCGGCTCTCCGCGAGCGGCTCGTTCGGCGGCACGGTCACGAACGCCGCGACCCGCAAGGCGATCGGCGGAGTCTACGTCGAGGCGCGGCGCATCGACCCGGTCACGGGGACGGTGGCCGGCGAAGGTCCCTCCGCCCGCACCACCGCCAAGGGCGGGTATTCCATCCCGGGACTCGAGGCGGGCGCCTACGAGGTCAGCTATAACCGCATCGCCACCGGCACGGGGGTACTCCCCGTCGCGATCGCCACCGCACGCGTACAGGTGCCCGAGAACTCGGCGCTGGTGAAGAACGTTGCACTGGCCACGACCACGCGCCTCACCGGCATCGTGAAGGACGCCCAGGGCAAGCCGCTCGACGGCGTCGCCGTGCAGGCGTTCCGCTGGGACGGCAGCTCGGCGACCGAGGGGTCCTACGACGCGGGCCGCGACGTCGGGACCACGAGCGCAACCGGCGCGTACTCGCTCTACCTCGGCCCCGGCACCTACGTCATCCGTTTTCTCGACCCGGAGGCGCGTGCACCTGTCGGCTACCTCGGCGGCGGTGCGTACCCCGCTGACTCAGCCACGAAGAAGCTCGTGGTGGGCGCGAAGGCCCTCGTCGGCAACGTCGTGCTCGGCTCTGCCGCCGGGTCGGTGACGGCCGTGATCCGGGATGCGACCGGGCGCATCAGCGTCGACGGCTTCGTCGACCTCGAGCTGCTCTCCGGCGCCTCCACGCTCGATTCGGTGCTGCTCGACACCTCGGACCTCTCCCGGGCTCTGCCCCTACGGGGTCTCCGCGACGGCGACTACCGTCTCACCGTCTCCCCGTGGACCTGGGACGAGGCGTACACCATTCCGGATCGCGTGGTGACCTTCACCCTCGACGGGGGCGTGCTCACCGTCGTGGACGGCGAGCCCGCGACATCCCCCCACTCCCTGGGGACCATCGTGCTGGGGGCAGCCGAACCGCTGCCGGTGCCCGTGCTGGCGACCGGCGAGCCGCTGCCCGCCATCTCGGGTGTACCGACTGTTGGCCAGACTCTGGTCGCCTCCGCCGGAACCTGGACTCCCGAGGCGCTGACCCTCGGCTACCAGTGGTACCGCAACGGCCGCCCCATCGCCGGGGCGACCGAGAACGAGTACACGGTCGCCCCCGGTGACGCCGGCAAGCGCCTGTCCTTCTCGATCACTCCGAACGCCGCCCTCTGGTACGCGCCACAGCCGTCCTTCCGATCATCGGCAAGCGAGATCGTCGAACTCGGCGAGGCACCGGTCGCGACCGCCGCCCCGCAAATCTCCGGAATCGCCCGTGTCGGTGGCACACTGACCGCGGCCTCCGGCGCGTGGAGCCGCGCCGGAGTCGGTTTCGGCTTCGAGTGGGTTCGCGGGGGCACCGTCGTCGGAACCCTTCCGACCTACAAGCCGGTCGCGGCGGACGTGGCGGCCGGTATTGTGCTGCGGGTCACCGCGTCGCGCGCCGGCTACCAGTCGGGCTCCGCAGAGGTCTCGACCACCGTTGCCTACGGCCTCGCTCCGCGCGCGACCAGGGCCCCGCGCGTCATTGCCGGACCGACCACCTTCTCCGCGGCGGCGGGAACCTTCACCCCTGCGGGTGTCACGCAATCATTCGCGTGGGAGTTCTTCGACCCGACGAGCAATACGGTGGACCCCGCGCGCACGATCAGCGGGCAGGTCGCGGATGCCGCGGCCATCGCCGCGGGCGACGACCGGGTCGAGCTCGTCGTCACCGCCACGAAGGCGGGCTACGCGCCCGCCGTCCTGCGGCTCCCGGTGCGTTCGGGTTCCCTCGAGTCCGTCGGAACCCCGGTGATCCTCGGGACGCCGCAGCTCGGTGTGACCCTGACCGCCAGCCCCGGCGCCGTGGGCACCCTCCCGACAGCGACCGGGTTCGGCTACCAGTGGTTCCGTGGCGCCGCAAAGATCCCCGGTGCCACGAAGGCCGCCTACACACCGGTGGCCCTCGACGTGAACAAGCAGCTGAGCGTGCGGGTGCAGGCGATCCAGGCGGGCTACCGGCCCGGTGCGGTGCTCGGGTCAGACCCGGTCACCGTTGCTCCCGCGGCCCCCTTCGTGGTGGGCTCCGTCACGGTTGCGGGCAACGCCGCCGTCGGTCGCGCGGTCACCGCGAGCACGGGCGTCTGGACGCCCGCGCCGACCGCTTTCGCCTACCAGTGGTTCCGCGTGAACGGGGAGACGGCGACCGTCATCCCGAAGGCGACCAAGGCAGGCTACGTCGTCACGACCGCCGACCGCGGTCTCACGCTGCGCGTGCGGGTGACCGGAAGCCGTGCGGGATACACGACATCCGTGGCGACGAGCGGGCCCAGCGCCGCGGTCGTCGACCGCGCGTTGGACAGCACCGCTGCTCCGACCCTGCCGGTCGTGGCCCGGGTGGGCACGGCCCTGTTGGCAACCGCCGGAAGGTGGGACATCGCGCCCACCGCGTACGGGTACCAGTGGTTCGTCAACGACCGCGCCATCATCGGTGCGACGGCGGCCGCCTACACCCCGATCTCGAGCGATCTGGGAGAAGACCTGCGGGTCGAGGTGACGGCATCCCGAGCCGGCTTCCCAGCTGGACTGGCCACCTCGGCCGAGGTCACCGTGCTCGAGGGCGCGGCGCCACGGGCGAGCGTCATCCCGACGCTCAGCGTGAACGGCAAGGCCGTGCGGCAGCTGAAGAACGGCCAGCTGGTGCGCGCGACCGGCGGCACGTGGCCGACGGGCGGGGTCGCCCTGTCCTACCAATGGCAGGTGAAAACGCCCACCGGCACCTGGACCGATATCGTGGGGGAAACCAGCCGCGAGCTGTACCTCGAATCCGACATCGGGAACAGCTTCCGGATGCGGGTAGTCGCCGAGAAGGCGGGGTACGCGAGCAGCCTGCCGGTCTACTCGACGGCGCTGGTCCTGAGGCCCTAGGAACCGCCCTGAACACTCGCACCGCAGCCGCTCCCCCGTCGCGCAGCACCGGCCTGCCGACTCCGTCGCGCTCGACGGGATGGGTGCTTGCACTCTGGCTGGCGGTACTCGCGGTCGCCGCGTTCTGGCCGGATGCGCTCGACCGCTGGATCCTGCCCAAACTGGTGGTGGTCGGCGTCGCGGGCCTGGTCGCCGTGCGCGCGACGCCCCGCGGACGGCTGCCGCGCTGGGCGTGGCTGCTGCTCGGCGTTGCCGTTGTGGTGCTGGTTCTGGGCGCACTGTTCGGCGGCTCACCCGGCTCGGCGCTGCTCGGGCGCTGGCCCCGGTTCGAAGGGCTGCTCGGCGGTCTCGGCTACCTGCTCGCGCTGCTGCTCGGAGCGCACCTGCTCGGGCCCGGTGCTACCGCTCGCGAACGCGCGTCGCTGAGCGCTCCGGTCGTGGTGCTCTCCCTGCTGGTCGGCGCGGTGAGCCTGCTCGAGGCCGTGGGTCTGCGGCCGTTCCCCTCCGACCTCGCTCGACCGGGATCGCTGCTCGGCAACGCGACCGACCAGGGAACCGTCGGCGCCGTGTGCGCCCTGCTGCTGCTTCTTCCCGTCCATCGGCTCGCGGGCACGCGTCGCTGGCGCGAACTGTCGCTGCCCGCCTCGGGTCTCGTCGCGGCACTCGGCACCGTCATCGCCTCCGGGTCCCGGGCGGCCCTTCTCGCGCTCGTGGCGGGGATCCTCCTCATCGCGGCCATCGAGGCGGTGCGGGGGCGCGCCGTGCGGCGGGTTGCGCTGCCCGCCGGCGCGCTGCTCGCCGTGACCGGTGTGGTCGCGCTGCTCGCTCCGAGCCTCGGCCCGCGCCTGCTCGGTGCGAGCAACCTCGCGTCTGCGACCATCGGCGATCGGATGCTGATCTGGGGTGAGGCACTCCAGGTCGCGCTGCTGCATCCCGTGCTCGGTGTCGGACCGGGCGGGTTCGCGGATGCCGCCGCGCGCGCCCACGGCCCCTCCTGGTTCGCATCCACCGGGCAGGCGACGCTGCTCGACTCCCCGCACAACGTGCTGCTGCAGGCGCTCGTGACGGGCGGCGTGCTGCTGCTCGTCGTGGTGCTCGCGATCTCGGTGCTCTCTGCCCGAACGGTCCGGGCCCGGATCCGTAGGGCTCCCGCCGGATCGGAGGACGGCGACTTCCTGCTCTCGGCCGCCGCCGCGGTCGTGGCGACGGGGCTCGTGCTGCTCACGCATGTTACCTCCCCCTCGACGATGGTGCTGGGGCTGTTCCTGCTCGGCGCGCTCGTCGCCTCCCCTGCACGCGAGCTGCCGCGGGTCGCTCGCACCGGTATCACAGCCCTCCTCGGACTCTGGCTCGTGTTCACCTCGACGGCTCTCGTCGGTGAGGTGGCACTCGGGCGCGGAGTCGGCGCCGCGGGTTCGGGCGACGTGCCCACCGCGCTCGTCGAGTTCGAGACGGCGCGCGCCTGGCGGCCCTGGGACCCGCAGACCACCGTCGTGGCGGCCGAAGCCCTCGCCGCGCAGGCGGATGCGGGCACGGACGGCGCCGCACGGGCCGCCCTGGACTGGGCGACGCGCGCCCTCGGGCAGTCGCCGCGCTCGCTGCCCGCAGCCAAGGCACACGTCACCGCCGCCCTCGCCGCCGGCGAGCTGGACACGGCCGCCGTCACCGCCGAGCGCTTCAGCGAGCTGCTGCCGAACGATCCGTGGATCGCGTTCCGGCTGGGCGGCATCCGGGTGCTGCAGGAGAGGCCGGACGAGGCGGAGACCCTGCTGCTGCGCGCCGTCGAGCTGGACCCCACTGCGGCGGAGCCCTGGCTCACCCTCGCCTACCTGTACGGGCAGCGCGGAGACATGGACGCGGCGCGCGACGCCGCCGACCGGGCCGAGGCCCTGACGACCGAAGCGGACTAGGCGGACTTCTCTTCGCGCTGCACCTCGCGCGGCACAATGGTGGGCGCGGCGTTCTCGAGCACAGCGGCGCGGGTGACGATGACCCGGGCCACGTCCTCGTCGGAGGGGACGTCGAACATGATCGGTCCGAGCACCTCCTCCATGATCGCGCGGAGGCCACGGGCTCCGGTCTTGCGCAGCACCGCGAGGTCGGCGATCGACTCGAGGGCGTCGTGC
>Ga0247813_10001778_pt1 | contig 15731 bp, 13 predicted proteins | sample UWRJL169409C1_FD_180719 | JGI IMG/M metagenome (GOLD analysis project Ga0247813, IMG submission 180719) | Plant litter microbial communities from Arlington Agricultural Research Station in Wisconsin, United States - UWRJ-L169-409C-1 | ecosystem: Environmental > Terrestrial > Plant litter >... | reverse complement strand
ACAGCCCGGAGTCCTTGCGCTCGAACACCCGTGGGCCGAGCCTGTGGCCGATGAGGTACCCCACCTCCCCGCCGAGGAAGGCCGCGAAGCCGATGGCCAGGCACACCCACCAGATGTTGATCGGGATGACCCCGGTGTGGGTCAGCAGCCCTGCGAAGAACAGCAGGGTGTCCCCGGGGAGCAGGAACCCGACGAGCAGACCGGTCTCGGCGAAGATGATGAGGCAGACCCCGACGAGGGCCCAGGGCCCCATGCTCGGGATGATCGTGGCGGGGTCGAGCCAGGGGATGAGGGCGGCGTGCATGGTGGTCCTGGTCTCTCGCGGTGGTTCAGCCGAGGGTGTCGAACTGGGCGACGAGCCGTCGCAGCAGATCGGTGATGGCGGGTTCGTCCGCCGGATCGAGGACCGTGAGGACCTCGTGCTCGACGGCCAGCAGGTCGCTGAACGCCGCGTCGACCCGGGCGAGCCCGTCCGCCGTGAGGCGGACGAGCACCCCGCGCCTGTCGTCGGGTGAGGGCTCCCGCTCGACCAGCCCACGCGAGGCGAGCCTGTCGATGCGGTTGGTCATGGTGCCGCTGGTGACCATCGTCTGCGTGACCAGGGCCCCGGGGGAGAGGACGTGCGGCTCACCGGTCCGGCGCAGGGCGGCCAGCACGTCGAACTCCCACGGCTCGAGCTCGTTGCGGGCGAAGGCCCCGCGGCGAGCCAGGTCGAGGTGCCTGTCGAGCCGCGAGACGCGCGACAGGACCGCGAGCGGGGACACGTCGAGGTCGGGTCGCACGCGGCCCCAGGCCGCGATGATGCGGTCCACCTCGTCCTCGCGGACCTCGTCTGAGCTCATCCTCTGACATTACTTGACGTCAAGAGTCTTGACGGCTGTCTCGTGCGTCACGCTGCACGCAGCGCGTCCTTGAGCTTGATGCGTGCGCCCGAGCGCAGCACGGCGTTGGAGTAGATGCGACCGGCGAGCCCGACGAGCAGCGGGACCAGTGCGATGTTGACCGCCATGACCACGGCGACCTGCCACATCTCGACACCGCCGACGGCGACCCGGGTGGGCATGATGAGCGGCGACGTGAACGGCAGGTACGAGAGCCACACGACGACAGGGCTGTCGGGGGCGAAGGGCGCGACGGAGACGCTCACGATGTACGGGATCATCATGAGCATGAGGATCGGCGTGGTGACGGTGCCGACGTCCTCCTGGCGTGAGACCAGCGCTGCGGCCGCCGCGAAGAGCAGCGCGTACATGGTGAAGCCGATGAGGAACCACGCGATCGTCCACAGCACGGTGGCGCCGAGGTTCAGGTCCATGCCGTCGAGCAGGCCGAAGCCCGCAGCGCTCCCGGCGGCCGCCGCGACCAGCACGACCACCTGACCCAGACCGATGACGCCGATGCCGAGCACCTTGCCGGCCATGAGCTGCCAGGGGCGGACCGTGGCGAGCAGCAGCTCGACGACGCGGCTGGACTTCTCCTCGACGACGCCCTGCGCGATCATCGCCCCGCAGAGCTGGAGGCTGATGAACATGAGGATGCCCACGAGGTAGGCCGAGATGATCTGGGACGGGTCGATCTCGCGCGGGGGCTCGATCGCCTCGACGTCGACGCTCGCCTGCGCGACCGCGCGGCTCACGTCGGAGGGGTCGCCCCCGAGGGAGGTCACCTGCTCGGCCAGCACGGTCTGCTGGGCGATCACCGTGAGGACCGAGCTGAGGTCGGTGTCGAGGGTCGACTTCGTGATGACCTTCACGGTGCCGCCCTCGGCGGAGAGCACGACGGCGTCGAGGTCGCCGTCGAGCACCTGGGTGCGGCCCTCCTCCTCGGTCACGGTGGTGACCTCGGCCGTGGTGCCGAATCCCGAGGCCGTCTCGGTGACCGACTCCGCCAGCGCGGCGGTCTCCTGCGTGACGCCCACGGCGAGAGTGCTCTCGCCGCCGCGCAGCGTCTGGGCGAGGAAGGCCCCGCCGACGATCAGCACGACGAGGACGACGGTGGTCCACAGGAAGGCCTTCGAGCCGGCGCGCTGCTTGATCTCACGGCTCGCGACGAGCCTGACGGCCGACCAGGGGCTCAGGGGTGCGGTCGTGGTGCTCATGCTGCTCGTCCCTTGCTCAGGAAGGACCGCTTGGTCTTCGTAGGGGTGTCGGTGCTGGGGGTGTCCTCCGAGGGGGCCTCGGCGCTCACGACGTCGCGGAAGAGGTCGGTGAGGCTCGCGCGCTGCGGCGCGAACTCGCGGACCGTGCCCGTCGCGAGAGCCGCCTGCAGGACCGCCTGCTCGGCGTCGGGCTCGCGGCCCACCTCGACGACGGTCCGCGAGCCTGTCGTGCTGACCACCCGCGCCCCCGGGAGGGCGTCAGCCCAGCCTGGTGCAGCACCGGGAGCGTCGACCAGCCAGCGGGGTGCGGCGTGCGAGCGGAGCTCGTCGACGGTCCCGCACGCGACCATGCGGCCTGCCCGGATGATGCCGACCCTGTCGCAGAGGTGCTCGACCAGCTCGAGCTGGTGAGAGGAGAAGACGACGGGCGCGCCCTGGTCGGCCTTCTCGCGCAGGACACCGCTCATCACGTCGACCGCGACGGGGTCCAGACCCGAGAACGGCTCGTCGAGGACGAGGATCTCGGGGTCGTGCACGAGGGCGGCGGCCAGCTGGACACGCTGCTGGTTGCCGAGGGAGAGCGTCTGGACGTCGGAGTCGCGTCGTGCGGCGACACCGAGCTTCTCGGTCCAGTGCTCCATCGCCGCGCGGGCGTCCGAGGCGCTCATGCCGTGCAGGCGCGCCAGGTAGACGAGCTGGTCGGCGACCTTCATCTTGGGGTAGAGGCCACGCTCCTCGGGCATGTAGCCCACGGTCCGGCGCGCAGCCACGTCGAGCGGAGCACCGTCCCAGCGCACCTCGCCCGAGTCTGCGGCGAGCACCCCGAGGGCGATCCGCATCGTCGTCGACTTCCCGGCGCCGTTCGAGCCGACGAAGCCGAAGATCTCTCCCGAGGCGACCGAGAAGGACATGGAGTCGAGCGCACGCAGCGGGCCGTAGGACTTGGAGAGGTTGTCGATCTCCAGCATGGGCATGGTCGTTCCCTCACAGGTGTGTCGGGTTGCACAGACGTCTCCCAGGTTAGGGGAGCGGAGGGTGCCCGGCACCACTGCAATTCTGCCCACTCGGGTGCTTCACGGCTTTTGACCCCTTGTCGGGAGCAGAACTAGCCGATCGGCTGACCGAGGGCTGGACGTCTGTCGTCCGAAGGGACGAGGGGCGTGCGTCCTCGGGCGCCGGGCTCTAGCCCGGGGACCCGGCACCTGCGCCCTGCAGCCCTGGTGTCCGCGCCCTGCGCAGCCTGCGGCCTGCGGCCTGCGGCTCGGGAGTCGGGAGTCGGGAGCGTGGAGGCGATGAGCGCCTCGGCTCAGGCGCTCGTCGGACCCGTGGTGGTCGGGGCTGGCGCCGTGCGCACCGCTGCAGGCAGGCTCACGGTCGACGAGGTGTGCGGCGCGCCCCCGATCCCCGGGGTCTGCGCGATGCTCGACGTGTCGGTCATCGACGGCCGGCGCTCGAGCCCGCTGAGCCCGTTCCAGGCGAGGTTCACCAGGTGCGCGGCGACCTCGTGCTTGCTCGGGTTCCGGGCGTCGAGCCAGTGCTGCCCCGTGAGCGCGACCATCCCGACGAGCATCTGGGCGTAGATCGGCGCGACGGCGGGGTCGAGGTCGCGCCGCCGGAACTGCTCGGCGAGCAGGTGCTCGACCTGGGTCGCGACGTCGCCGATGAGGCTCGAGAAGGTCCCCGTCGCCTGTGCGACGGGGGAGTCGCGGACCAGCACGCGGAACCCGTCCTCGGAGGACTCGATGTACGTGAGCAGGGCGAGTGCTGTGCGCTCGAGGACGACCTTGGGGTGACCGCCCGCTGTCAGGGCGCCTGTGAGGGCGGTCGTGAGCCCCTGGATCTCGCGGTCGACCACGACGGCGTAGATACCTTCCTTGCCCCCGAAGTGCTCGTAGACCACGGGTTTGGACACCTGTGCCCTCGCGGCGATCTCCTCGACGCTCGTGCCCTCGAAGCCCTTCTGCGCGAACAGGGCTCGGCTGACGTCGATGAGCTGTTCTCGGCGTTCTTTCGCGGTCATGCGCGGGCGGGGGGCACGTTTGTTGTCGGAGGCCACGCCACCATCATGCAGGACCGGCCCCTGCGGCCGGCGTTTGGTGCGCACGAAAATCCTGGCAGAATGAGGTCCGAGCGCCCGGGCAGCGCCTGCGTGCACGTGCGTCCCGGGTGGCCTGAGCTCCTTCCGCCTTGGTGTAATCGGCAGCACAAGGGTTTTTGGTGCCTTTAGTCCAGGTTCGAGTCCTGGGGGCGGAGCGGACGTCACGATCGGTGGCGTCTTCTGCAGACCCACCCGAGCACCTGGGAGTCCCTTCGTGACCACCGCTCAACCCGCGGCCGTCGTCGTCCTCGCAGCAGGCGAGGGGACGCGCATGAGATCTGCCACCCCCAAGGTCCTGCACACCCTCGCCGGCCGGAGCATGCTCGGGCACGCGCTCGCAGCCGCCCGGGGCCTCGACCCGCGGCGGGTCGCCGTCGTCGTCAGGCACGAGCGCGAGGCCGTCGCAGGCCACGCCCTCGAGATCGACCCCTCCGTCCTCGTCGTCGACCAGGACGACGTCCCCGGCACCGGCCGGGCCGTCCAGTGCGCGATGGGTGTCCTCGACGCCGCCGCGCACGCCGCGGCCGCGCACGACGGTGTCCCTGAGGGCAGCGAGGGCCGCGGCGTCGGCGACGGTGTCACCGGGGCCGTCGTGGTCATCGCGGGCGACGTCCCGATGCTCGACGCCGGGACGCTCGGCGAGCTGCTCGCCGCGCACCACGCCGACGGCAACGCCGTCACCGTCCTGACGACCGAGGTCGAGGACGCGACAGGCTACGGCCGCATCGTCCGCGACGCGTCGACGGGCGAGGTCCTCTCGATCGTCGAGCACCGCGACGCCACGCCCGAGCAGCGTGAGATCCGCGAGATCAACTCCTCGATCTACGTCTTCGACGCCGCGGTCCTGCGTCACGGTCTCGGCAACCTCGACCGCGACAACTCGCAGGGCGAGGTCTACCTCACCGACGTGCTCGCGATCGCCCGCTCGCAGGGCGGCTCGGTCCGGGCCCTGCGCACCGACGACCCCTTCCTCGTCGAGGGTGTCAACGACCGCGTCCAGCTCGCGGTCCTGGGCGCCGAGATGAACCGCCGCATCCTCGCCGACTGGATGGCCTCAGGCGTCACGGTCGTCGACCCGGCGACCACCTGGGTCGACGTCGACGTCGAGCTCGAGCGCGACGTGACCATCCTCCCCGGCACCCAGCTCTACGGGGCGACGGTGGTCCGCGAGGGCGCGACGGTCGGCCCCGACACCACGCTCACGAGCACCGAGGTGGGCCAGCACGCGACGGTGTCCCGCACGCAGGCTGAGCTCGCCGTCATCGGCGACAACGCGAGCGTCGGCCCCTTCAGCTATCTGCGTCCGGGGACCGTCCTGGGCTCCGGCGGCAAGATCGGCGGCTTCGTCGAGACGAAGAACGCGACGATCGGCGACGGCTCCAAGGTCCCGCACCTGTCCTACGTGGGTGACGCGACCATCGGCGAGCACACGAACATCGGTGCGGCGACCATCTTCGTCAACTACGACGGGGTCACCAAGCACCGTTCGACCGTCGGGTCCTTCTCGAGGGTCGGTGCCGACAACCTGCTCGTGGCGCCCGTGCACATCGGCGACGGCACATACACCGCGGCTGGCACCGTCGTCCGCAGCGACGTCCCCTCGGGTGCGCTCGCCGTGTCCGCAGGTCCGCAGCGCAACATCGAGGGCTGGGTCGAGCGCCGCCGCCCGGGCAGCGACGCGGCCCGCGCCGCCGAGCGGCTCCGCCGTGCCGACGACACAGCCTCGCAGGGCCTCGGCGCGCAGGCGCGCGCCGAGCTCGCCGACCACCAGGCGACGCTGCCCGTCCCGAGCCCCCCGACAGCCTCCACGAACCAGGCCGCGCCGCAGCCTGGAGCCGACGTCTCCACTGAAGGACACCGCAACTGATGACTGGCATCGTCTCCCCCGACGGCGAGAAGCGACTCGTCTTCGTCTCTGGTCGCGCTCACCCCGAGCTCGCCAAGGACGTCGCCCGTGAGCTCGGGACCGGTCTGGTCCCGACCACGGCCTACGACTTCGCGAACGGTGAGATCTACGTCCGCTTCGGCGAGAGCGTGCGCGGCGCGGACGTCTTCGTCCTGCAGTCGCACACGGCCCCGATCAACCAGTGGATCATGGAGCAGCTCATCATGGTCGACGCCCTCAAGCGGGCGTCCGCCAAGACGATCACCGTGGTGCAGCCCTTCTACGGCTACGCCCGCCAGGACAAGAAGCACCGTGGGCGCGAGCCGATCTCGGCCCGCCTCATGGCGGACCTGTTCAAGACGGCCGGTGCGGACCGCATCATGAGCGTCGACCTCCACAGCTCCCAGCTGCAGGGCTTCTTCAACGGACCCGTCGACCACCTCTGGGCGATGCCGCTGCTGACGGACTACGTGCGCACCCGCGTCGACCTCGCGAACGTCGCTGTCGTCTCGCCCGACGCCGGGCGCATCCGCGTGGCCGAGCAGTGGGCCGCCAAGCTGGGCGACGCCCCGCTGGCCTTCGTGCACAAGACGCGTGACATCACCAAGCCGAACCAGTCGGTCGCGAACCGTGTGGTCGGCGACGTCGAGGGCCGCACCTGCGTCCTCGTCGACGACCTCATCGACACCGGTGGCACGATCGCCTCGGCGGTCAAGGTGATCCTCGCCGCCGGCGCGAAGGACGTCATCATCGCGGCGACCCACGGCGTGCTCTCCGACCCTGCGGCGCAGCGTCTGAGCGAGTGCGGCGCCCGCGAGGTCGTCATCACGGACACCCTGCCGATCAGCGCAGACCGCACCTTCGACAAGCTCACCGTCCTGTCGATCGCCCCGCTGCTCGCCCGCGCCATCCGCGAGGTCTTCGACGACGGCTCGGTCACGTCCCTCTTCGAGGGCAACGCCTGAGCCTCGCCCTCGCTGCACGACCGACGCCCGGCCTCCCTCCCCCGAGGGACGCCGGGCGTCGCGCGTCCTGCGGGGCTGCTCTCGCGGTCGGCGGGCGCGAGGGAGAAGATGGGCTGATGGAGAAGAAGCGCAGGTCTGAGGGGATCACCGTGACCGGGACGGGCAGCGCTGCGGCTGTGCCTGACGTGGTCGACGTCGAGCTCGGGGCGGAGGCGACTGCGCCCGACGTGCAGCAGGCGCTCGACACCGCGGCCGCGGGGCTCGACTCGGCGCGGTCGGCCCTCGCCGACCACGGGGTGGCCGCCGCAGACCTGCAGACGGCGCAGACCTCCACCTGGACCGAGAACCGCGAGGGCGGCGAGCAGGTGACGACCGCCCGGCTCACGCTGCGGGCCCGGGTGCGTGACGTCGACACGGCGGGAGAGTGCGTGCGCGCAGCCCTGGCGGCAGCCGGGCCGGTCGCGCGGCTCGAGTCGATGCACGTGGTCGTGGGTGATACCGAGGTGCTCGTCCGGGCGGCCCGCGAGGCGGCCTTCCGCGACGCCCACGCCGTCGCGGAGCAGCTGGCGGCCCTCGCCGGGCGGTCGCTGGGCCGGGTGGTCGACGTCCTCGACGGAGCCCCCGCGGGCGGCGGCCCGCGGCCGATGGCGATGCGCGCCGACGCGATGGCCGCGAAGATCGGTGTCGACCCGGGGACCCAGGAGGTCTCGGCGAGCGTCACGGTCCGCTGGGAGTTCGACTCGGGAGCCTCCTAGCCGGTACAGTGGCCAGGTTGCCTCGGCGAGGGACGTCTGACGGGCCGGAATGCTCCGGAACGTCACGACCTCCGTGATCGACTGGGCGGTCCGCTCCCGCGCGTCCGTCTGTGGTCTGCGCCGTAGAGCACCGCCCGTTTCCTGGTGAGGCAGCTTCTCTCGCACCTCGTGCCGCTCCAGGTCACAGCCGAAGGTATCCCACTGATCGTCGGCCCATCATCTGTCCCAGGAGTTCCACGTGTCTGACAACAACAAGCTCGTCGCCGAGACCCGCACCGAGTTCGGCAAGGGCGCTGCACGCCGCACCCGCCGCAACAACCAGATCCCCGCCGTCCTCTACGGCCACGGCACGGCCCCCGTCCACGTCGCCCTCCCCGGCCACCAGACGATGCTCGCGCTGAAGCAGTCGAACGCTCTCTTCGAGATCGAGCTCGACGGCACCACGCAGTTCGCCCTCGCGAAGGACGTCCAGCGCGACCCGGTCAAGAACGTCATCGAGCACGTCGACCTCCTCATCGTCAAGAAGGGCGAGAAGGTCGAGGTCGAGGTCAACGTGCACGTCACCGGCGAGCCCGTCCCCGGCACCATCCACATCGTGCAGTCGCAGACTGTCGTCCTCGAGGCCCTCGCCACGAACCTCCCCGAGTGGATCGAGGCTGACGTCACCGGCCGCGAGGCCGGCACGGTCATCACCGCGGGCGACCTCGTCCTCCCCGAGGGCTCGGCCCTCATCACCGAGGCTGACGCCGACGTCGTGCTCATCTCGGTCCCGCAGGACAACTCCGCTGACGACGAGGCCGCTGCTGAGGTCTCCGCACAGCAGGCCGCCGCGTCGGCATCGGCCGCCGAGAGCGAGTGAACGACCTGACCCTTCAGGCTCCGGCCTGATCTGTCGACGGAGCGCCCGGTACCCTTCTGGTGCCGGGCGCTCTGGCGTCTGCGTGCGCACCTCGCGGTGGCGCGCACCGTGGCCTCGCGAGAGGCCCGACGAGCACGGCACGGCAGCTGCACGACAGCGCCGGGCGACGAGCAGCGAGCAGAGAGATGTGGACACGATGACAGACGGGCTGTGGCTTGTCGTGGGGCTCGGCAACCCTGGGGCGCAGTACGCGGGGAACCGCCACAACGTCGGGCAGATGGTGCTCGACGAGCTGGCCTCGCGGCACGGTGGCTCGTTCTCCGCGCACAGGTCCCGCGCGAGCGTCGCCGAGGTGCGCCTCGGCGTCCTGCCCGGCGGCGTCCCCGGACCGCGCGTGGTCCTCGCGAAGCCCTCGACGTACATGAACACCTCGGGCGGTCCTGTCGCCGGTCTCGCCCAGTACTTCCAGGTCGAGCCTGACCACGTGCTGGTGGTCCACGACGAGCTCGACATCCCCTTCGGCGACGTCCGCTGCAAGATCGGCGGCGGCGAGGGCGGGCACAACGGTCTGCGCGACATCAGCAAGGCCCTCGGGACCAAGGACTACCTCCGGGTCCGTACGGGCATCGGCCGGCCTCCGGGCCGGATGGACACCGCGGACTTCGTGCTCAAGGACTTCGGGACGGTCGAGCGCAAGGAGGTCCCGTTTCTGATCGACACGAGCGCCGACGCCGTCGAGATGGTCGTCACCGAAGGTCTCGAGAAGGCCCAGATGGCCTTCCACACGAAGAAGTAGCCCCGGCGGACGACATGCACAAGACGACGATGCCCGGACCCCGCACGGGGTCCGGGCATCGTCGTCTTGCGAGTGCGAGTGCGAGTGCGAGTGCGAGTGCGAGTGCGAGTGCGAGTGCGAGTGCGAGTGCGAGTGCGGCCGACGACGGACCCGCGCGGCCCAGTCAGACGGACGTCGTCCCGTCGGCCCTCGCGACCGGCACCCGTCCGCCGTGCCCACGGCGCCGCATGACGGCCCACGCGACACCGAGGACCACGAACCACACGGGCGTGACGAGCAGCGCGTCTCGGGTGTCCTTCTCGAGCAGCAGCACGACGATCATCGCGGCGAAGAAGGCCAGGACCACCCAGCACATGACGACCCCGCCGGGCATCGTGAAGGCCGAGGACTCGTGGAGCTCCGGGCGGTCGCGGCGGTAGCGCAGATAGCTGACGATGATCATCGTCCACACGAACATGAACAGGACCGACGAGACCGTCGTGACGAGCGTGAAGGCGTCCACGACGCTCTTTCCCGTGTAGAGCAGCGCGACCCCGGGGACGAGGCACGCGCACGAGAAGATCAGCCCGCGCGAGGGCACGCGGTTCTTCGAGAGCCGCCCGAAGCTGCGGGGTGCCTCGTCCTCCTGCGCGAGGCCGTACATCATCCGCGAGGTCGAGAAGATCCCGCTGTTCGCCGACGACGCGGCCGAGGTGAGCACCACGAAGTTCACGACGGCCGCTGCGGCGGGCAGCCCGGCGAGGGCGAACATGGCGACGAAGGGGCTCTCGTCGGGCGAGATGCTGCGCCACGGCGTGACGGCCATGATGACGAAGAGCGCCCCGAGGTAGAACAGCACGATCCGGATGGGGATCGAGTTGATGGCCCGCGGCAGGTTCTTCTCGGGGTCCTTGGTCTCGGCCGCCGCCGTGCCGACGAGCTCGATGCCGACGAAGGCGAAGAGGGCGATCTGGAAGCCGGCGAGGAAGCCGCTGAACCCGTGCGGGAAGAACCCGCCGTCGGAGTAGAGGTTCGTCAGGGTGGCCTCGGAGCCGTCGGGGGACTGGAAGGCGATCGCGACGAGCACGATCCCGGTGACCACCAGGGCGACGATCGCGACGATCTTGATGATGGCGAACCAGAACTCGAGCTCGCCGAAGAGCCGCACGGCCACGAGGTTGAGCCCGAGCAGCAGCAGGATGGTCGCGAGGGCCGGGATCCAGCGGGCCAGGTCGGGCGCCCAGAAGGCCATGTACCCGGAGATGGCGACGATGTCGGCGATCCCGGTGACGATCCAGCAGAACCAGTACGTCCACCCCGTGAAGAACCCGGCCCACGGACCGAGGATGTCCGAGGTGATGTCGCGGAAGGACTTGTAGCCGAGGTTGGACAGCAGCAGCTCGCCGAGGGCCCGCATGACGAAGAACAGCATGAAGCCGATGACCGCGTAGACGAGCAGCACCGACGGACCGGCGAGCGAGATGGTCTTGCCCGAGCCCATGAACAGGCCCGTGCCGATGGCCCCGCCGATGGCGATGAGCTGCAGGTGCCGGTTGGAGAGTGCGCGCTCGAGCTGCGGCTCTCCGGCAGGGCTTGTCGGGGTGCTGTGCTGGCGTGACGTGGGGTCTGCCTCGCGGGTCATGCGGTCTCCGCTCGTCGGCGCCAGCGGGTGCGCTGACGCGCCTTGGGGTCGTGGCAGCCTAGGTCTGCGGGCTCGCCTCACCCGCTCCTGTCCAGGATGTGACCCTTGTGCGGAGCGTGGCGAGCGTCTCGGGAGCCAGGTCCGGGCCGCCTGCAGCCCGGACGGCCAGCCGCAGCGCGCCGACCACGGGCGCGAGCGCGTCGTGGACAGCACCGGGAGCGAGGTCGAGGTCGTGGGCGAGCCTGCGGCCGACCTCGGACCTGATGGGGCCGGGGGCTGTGAGCAGCCCTCCGGCGAGCACCAGCTCGGGCGGGCGGCGCGGTGTGTGCAGGCGTCCCAGGCCGAGGGTGTCGGTCAGCGCTGCGTGGGCTGTGCGGACGAGGGCGTCGATACCCTCGTCGACCACCTGCTGGGCCACGAGGTCGCCTGCGGTTGCTGCCGCGAGGACGAGCGGTGCGAGCCCACCGTGCTCTGAGACGGCGAGCGGGTAGACCGCTGCGACGAGGCCCTGGCGCGGGTCGTCGAGCGGGTCGACCCCGTGGTGCGCGAGGACGAGAGAGGTGAGCGCTGTCGCGGGACCGCGGCCGTCGAGGTCGGCGGCCGCGGCCTCGAGGGCGCGACGTCCGAACCACACGGCCGACCCGACGTCGCCGAGCAACCAGCCCGTCCCGTCGCAGCGGCCGACTGTCACGAGGCCCTCGACCGAGCAGGCGACCGCCCCGGTCCCGGCGAGCAGGAGCAGGCCGGTGGTCCCCGTCGCCGCCGAGGCGAAGGCGATGTCGAGGTCGGTGCGGACCTCGACGGGGCCCCTCACGCCGACAGTCTGGAGGGCGGTCGTGCAGAGCGCCGTCACCGTGCCGACAGCCGCGGGTCCTGCCCCCGAGACGCCGAGGTGGCTGGCGCGCACCTGGGAGGGGTCGTGGCTGGCGAGCGCTCGGCCGAGGGTCTGGCGGAGCGTCGTGCCGAGGTCTGCGGGGGAGGAGCGGATGTTGCCGCCCGGCCCGGTCTCGTAGGCCACGAGCCTGCCCGCGGTGGTCGCGAGCGCGACCTTGGTCGACGTGCCGCCGACGTCGGCCCCGATGACGAGGTCCACCTGCCTACCGCCCTTCGATCACAGTCCGCAGACGCCCGTCGGCGTCCGCCAGCCACCGCTCGGCCGTCGGCCTGTCGACGCCGTGGACGAGCATCGCCGCAGCGACCTTGACGTGCCCGCCCGAGGCGGCGAGGGCGGAGTCTGCGGTCTGCGGGTCGACCGCGGCGATCTGCTCGACCAGCCTCCGGGCCCGGACCCGCAGCTTGGCGTTGGTCGCGGCGACGTCGACCATGAGGTTGCCATAGGTCTTGCCGAGCCGCACCATGCTCACCGTCGAGATCATGTTGAGGACCTGCTTCTGCGCGGACCCCGCCTTGAGGCGGGTCGAGCCCGAGACGATCTCCGGGCCGACGACGACCTCGATCGCGAGCTCGGCGACGGTGCTCAGCTCGGCCCCGGCGTTGCACGAGACCCCGACGGTGAGCGCACCGACGGAGCGGGCGGCCTCGATGGCCGCGAGCACGTAGGGGGTCCGGCCCGAGGCCGTCAGCCCGACCACGGCGTCGACCGCCGTGACGAGGTGCTCGTCGACGAGTGCGGCCCCGGCTGCGGTGTCGTCCTCCGCGCCCTCGACGGCGTCCCGGAGGGCTGCAGGTCCGCCGGCGATGATCCCCTGGACGGTCTCCGGGTCGGTCGAGAAGGTCGGCGGGCACTCCGAGGCGTCCAGGACGCCGAGCCGGCCGGGTGTCCCGGCGCCGACGTAGAGGATGCGCCCGCCGGCGCGCACCCTGTCGACGATCTGCTCGACGGCCTCGGTGATCTGGGGGAGCGCCGCGCGGACGGCGACGGGGACCTCGGCCTCGGCCTCGTTCATCGCGGCGGCGAGCGCCGCGACGTCCAGGGTGTCGAGGTCGCTGTAGCGGGGGTCGACCGACTCGGTGGTGAGCGTGCTCAGGTCGATCTCCGCGCTCGCGCCGGTCGCGCCCGTCGTGTCCACAGCTGCTCCTCGTCGGTCTATGTATGTGATTGCCGAGCCTATAGCAATCTTGGTAAATATGTTACCGTCGGGATGTCGTGAAGGGTGGGGTTCACCCACGCGCAGACCGCCCTGTCGGACGCGCCGAACCTGCCTCCCCTCGACCCATGGACATCTCACCTCGCACCGACGGAGACTGCGCTCGTGACTCAGCACACCGGAACGGCTCAGACTGGACCGTCGTCGACCCAGGGGGCTGCGTCCGCACCGTCCGAGCCTGGGCCGGCCGGGCCCGGTGACGTCCTCGGCAGCGACGACGCCGTCGATGCCTCGGACGCTGTCGCGAGCGACGACGCCGTCGCCACCGTGGACGCCGTCGACGGCTGGGGCGACGCGCGGCTCGTGGGCCAGCTGTTCAGCCTCGCGGTCGGGACCCACTCCGCGCGGGGGATCACCGTCGACGACGTCGTCGAGCCTGACGGTCCCGACGACTCTGACCACGCTGTCGTCGGCCGCACCCCCGCGACCGACGGTGTGCGGCGCACCCCCGTCGACGCCCTCGTCGACGTCGTCGCCGCCCGCCACGTGGGGGGCGTCTGCTACTTCCCCGAGACGGCCGAGGGCGACTCGCCCGACGCGATCCGTCACCTCGTCCGTCGCCTGCAGCAGGTCGCGAGCGTGCCTCTGCTGGTGAGCGCCGACCAGGAGAACGGCACGGTCAGCCGGCTGCGTCAGGGCAGCACCCGGCTGCCCTCCGCGCAGGCGCTGGCCGCCGCCGACGACGTCGTGCTCACGGAGGAGGTCGCCCGGACGAGCGGGACCGAGCTGCGTGCGACAGGGATCCGGCACGCCTTCGCCCCGGTCGCCGACCTCGCCGTCGAGCCGCGCAACCCCGTCATCGGGGTGCGCTCGCCGGGCGCAGACCCGCAGGCCGCAGCGCGCCAGGTGTCCGCGACGGTGCGCGGGCTGGCCGCGGCCGGTGTCGCCTCGACGCTCAAGCACTTCCCGGGGCACGGCAGCACGACCGTCGACTCCCATCTCGGGCTGCCGGTCCTCGGGCTCACCCGGGACGCGTGGGAGCGCCAGGAGCGGGCCGTCTTCGCCGCCGGGATCGCCGCGGGAGCCGACGCCGTGATGATCGGGCACCTGGTGTTCCCCGCCGTCGACGCGCAGGGCCCCGCTACCTATTCACGCGCCGTGGTCACCGGAGAGCTGCGCGAGGCGCTCGGCTTCGACGGTGTGATCGTCACCGACGCCCTCGACATGGCCGGCGCGCAGCTGGCCGACGGACCCGGTGCGGGCGCCGTCGCCGCGCTCGCCGCAGGGGTCGACCAGCTGCTCATGCCCGGAGACCCCGAGGCGGCGATCGACGCCGTCCTCGCTGCGCTCGCGGACGGCGTGCTCTCCCGCGACGCGCTGCGCGACTCCGCCCGGCGCATCCTCAGGCTCAAGGAGCGGCTCGGGCTCACCGGCGACGGGATCGACGTCGAGGCACCGCTCGCGACCCCGCAGCACGCGAGCACGGCGGAGCGGGCCGCCCGCACCTCCCTCGTGTGGCGAGACCCGTCCACCACCTGGGTGCTGGCCCCTGGGGCCGCGGGGACGCGAGTCCTCGTCGTCGGTCTGCGGACCGACCCGCAGCTGCGGGGTGTCGACGTGAGCGCCGTCCTCGCCGACAGGCTCGGCGCTGCCGGGGCGCAGGTCTGGACCGAGTCTCTCGACGACGACCCTGACAGGATCGTGGCTGCCGCGACCCAGGGCTTCGGCGGGGCGACGCCGGATGTCCTCGTCGTCGCGACGCGCGACGCCTGGCGCGACCCCGAGCAGTCCCGCCACCTCGCCCGGCTGCTCGCGCTCGCGACCGAGACCGGGGCGCAGGTCTGCGTCGTGGCGACCCGCAGCCCGTCCGACTCTGCCCTCGTCCCGGACGGCGTCCCGCTGCTGCTCACCTTCGGTGACGTCGCGCCGAGCGCACGTGCTGCCGGTGGCGCTCTCGCCGGGGCCGCAGCCGTGACTGGCGTGCTGCCTGTCGACCTGGTCGGTGCCGACGGGCAGGTGGTGCCCCGGCACACGAGCCCAGCGACCCCGCCCCACCCGTCTGAGGAGACCCGCTCATGACCTCCCGCCCGCACCCCGTCGTCAGGACGGGCGTCGTCAGGACCGGCGCCGACAGGCTGGTCGCCGACCCCACGCTCGTCGGCGGGACACGCTGGGGCCTGGTCACCAACGACACCGCGGTGACGGCCGACCTCCGGCTCACCTCGACAGCGCTCCAGGACGCCGGCGCCCCGCTCGTCGCGCTCTTCGGCCCCGAGCACGGGCTGCGCGGCGCCGCGCAGGCGGGGGCGAGCGACGACCTCGGGCTCGACGAGGCCACGGGTCTCCCCGTCTACGACACCTACCTGGTCGCAGACACCGCACTCGACGCGCTGCTGCTGGCCTCGGGGATCGACACGCTGCTCGTCGACCTCCCCGACATCGGGGTCCGCTACTACACCTACGTGTGGACGCTCGTCGACTGCCTCCGGTCGGCGGCCCGCGTGGGCATCGACGTGGTCGTGCTCGACAGGCCCAACCCGCTCGGTGGTCTCGCGGTCGAGGGGCCCGACCTCGACCCGGTCTTCGCCAGCTTTGTCGGACGGGTG
>Ga0247813_10001774_pt1 | contig 15774 bp, 16 predicted proteins | sample UWRJL169409C1_FD_180719 | JGI IMG/M metagenome (GOLD analysis project Ga0247813, IMG submission 180719) | Plant litter microbial communities from Arlington Agricultural Research Station in Wisconsin, United States - UWRJ-L169-409C-1 | ecosystem: Environmental > Terrestrial > Plant litter >... | reverse complement strand
TTCTTCGGGCCGTGGCTGCAGGATCACGACATCCAGATCGTGTTCGCCTTGCCGGGCATCGTCCTGGCGACCATCTTCGTTACCGTGCCATTCGTGGCCCGTGAGCTGATCCCGCTGATGCAAGAGCAGGGCACTCAAGAAGAAGAGGCCGCGCGTCTGCTTGGCGCCAATGGCTGGCAGATGTTCTGGCACGTGACCCTGCCCAACATCAAATGGGGCCTGATCTACGGCGTGGTGCTGTGTACTGCGCGAGCGATGGGCGAGTTTGGTGCGGTGTCGGTGGTCTCCGGGCATATCCGCGGGGTTACCAACACCTTGCCGCTGCACGTCGAAATCCTCTACAACGAATACAACCACGTCGCGGCGTTCAGCGTGGCGAGCTTGCTGCTGATCCTGGCGCTCTTCATCCTGCTGCTCAAGCAGTGGAGCGAGAACCGTATTAACCGTCTGCGCCAAAGCGCAGCGGAGGAATAATTCATGTCGATCGAAGTTCGTAACGTCAGCAAGCGCTTCAACAGCTTCCAGGCTCTGGACAACATCAACCTGGATATCAACAGCGGCGAGCTGGTGGCTCTGCTCGGCCCGTCGGGCTGCGGCAAGACCACCCTGCTGCGGATCATCGCCGGCCTCGAAACGCCGGACGATGGCAGCATCGTTTTCCATGGCGAAGATGTCTCCGGGCATGACGTGCGTGATCGCAACGTCGGCTTCGTGTTCCAGCATTACGCGCTGTTCCGCCACATGAGCGTGTTCGACAACGTCGCCTTCGGCCTGCGCATGAAGCCCAAGGGCGAGCGGCCGAGCGAAAGCCGCATCGCCGAGAAGGTTCATGAGCTGTTGAACATGGTCCAGCTCGACTGGCTGGCCGACCGTTACCCCGAGCAGCTGTCCGGCGGCCAGCGTCAGCGTATCGCTCTGGCTCGCGCCCTGGCGGTCGAGCCCAAGGTACTGCTGCTCGACGAGCCGTTCGGTGCGCTGGATGCCAAGGTGCGTAAAGAGCTGCGCCGCTGGCTGGCGCGGCTGCACGAAGACATCAACCTGACCTCGGTATTCGTTACCCACGACCAGGAAGAAGCGATGGAAGTCGCCGACCGCATCGTGGTGATGAACAAGGGCGTGATCGAGCAGATCGGCTCGCCGGGTGAGGTCTATGAAAAGCCAGCCAACGACTTCGTCTATCACTTCCTTGGTGATTCCAACCGCATGAGCCTGAGTGAAGGCAACCATGTGCTGTTCCGCCCACACGAGGTGTCGTTGTCGCGGCATGAAACCGAAGGCCACCATGCGGCCGAGGTGCGTGATATTCGGCCATTGGGCGCGACCACGCGGGTGACCTTGAAGGTGGAAGGGCAGAGCGAGCTGATCGAAGCCGAGGTGGTCAAGGACCATGACAGCCTGACCGGGCTGGCGCGGGGCGAGACGTTGTTCTTCCGGCCCAAGGTTTGGCAGAAGGTGGCTGATATCTGATCCATTCTGGGGCCGTTTGCGGACCAATCGCGACACGAGGCCGCTCCTACCGGGACCGCGCAGTCCCTGACACGGCGCGGCCTCTGTAGGAGCGGCCTTGTGTCGCGATTGGGCTGCAAAGCAGCCCCATCCCCCGCAAGACCAATGCCTTCCAGGAATATTTCAAATGCCGCCCAGGCATCAAAATCCCCGCCATCACGGCCAGCCCACGAACCACGCGGGCTGCGGCCTTCCCCCTAATACCAATATTCAATAAAGTTCTAACTTTACTTTTAAACATTACTTTCAGAGATAAGCGTCTGGCACCGATGATTCAGCCATGAATCGAGACCCCAGGAGTTTGATCAATGGGTAATGTCCATACGGCCGTCAGGGCCTACGACCAGCCATGGCGCCCGGCCCCGGGCGACCTGGTCGAGCTTGGACGCACGCTTCGCCTGCCGCTCGGCCAGCTGCGCCTGCAACGCACGCCGGTCAGCGGCCTCAAGCGCCGCGACAAATGGGCCTTGGCCCTGCTGGTAGTTGCGTTGCATGGCGCGGCGGCGTACTGGATCAGCCAGAGCCCGACCCCGCCGTTACCGGTCGTGCCACCGCAGATCCCACCCATGACCATCGAGTTTGCCGCACCGGCCCCGCCCGTGGTCGAACCGCCACCGCCTGCACCAGCGCCTCCGGTAGTCGAGCCGCCACCGCCGCCGGTAGTCGATGAGCTGGCGGCCAAACCTGCACCCAAGCCTGTGCCTAAACCGAAACCCAAGCCGGTGCCAAAGCCTGTCGCCAAGCCCGTGCCGAAACCGGTGGAAACTCCGCCGCCGCCAGTTGCAGCACCTGCGCCAACGCCAGCTCCACCGGCGCCAGCGCCGGTCACGCCGCCGTCGGCCAACGCTGCCTACCTGAAGAACCCGGCGCCGGAATACCCGCAGATGGCCCAGCGCCGCGGCTGGGAAGGCACCGTGCTGCTGCGGGTCGAGGTCATGGCCAGCGGCAAGCCCGGCCAGATCCAGATTCAGAAAAGCAGTGGCCGTCCGGCCCTCGACGACGCCGCACTGGCGGCCGTCAAGCGCTGGAGCTTTGTCCCGGCCAAGCAGGGCGATGTCGCCCAGTCCGGCTGGGTAAGTGTGCCGATCGACTTCAAGCTGCGCTGATTACACCCCTGAACATGCACCTGAACCGTATACCGACCGAACATAGGAAGACTTCATCATGAGCCTGCTGGCATCCGCATCTCCCCTCGAGTCCGTTGAAGTAGCCGTGATCTGGCTGCTGGTTGTGTTCTCTGTCGCCACCTGGGGCCTGGCGCTGATCAAGGCCGTACAGTTCGTGCGCCTGAAGAACCAGGACAAACGCTTTCACAAGCAATTCTGGGCTGCCTCCAGCCTCGACTCGGCGGCCGAGCTCAGCCACGAACTGCCAGGCCCGGCCGCCCGTGTGGCGCAGTCCGGGTACGCCGCCATCGCCGTGGGTGAGCCTGGCCATGCCAGCGACCTTAGCCAGTCGATCAACCATCAGGACCGCCTCGAACGTGCCCTGCGCCAGCAGATCGTGCGTGAACGGCGCTCGCTGGAAACCGGCCTTGCTGTAGTCGCCAGTATCGGCAGCACCTCGCCCTTCATCGGTCTGTTCGGCACCGTGTGGGGCATCATGGAAGCGCTCAAGGGCATCAGTGCGGCAGGTTCGGCCAGCCTCGAAACCGTGGCCGGGCCGATCGGTGCGGCACTGGTTGCAACCGGCGTTGGTATTGCCGTCGCGGTGCCGGCGGTGCTGGTCTACAACTACTTCCTGCGCCGGCTCAAGCTGACCGCTGCCGACCTCGATGACTTTGCCCATGACTTCTACAGCCTGGCCCAGAAGAGCGCCTTCCGCGTGCTGGTCCACCCGACTGCACACAAGCCTCAGGCCGGCTTCACCCAGCCCGTGAAAGAGGCGTCCTGATATGGCCTTTTCAACCCAGGACAACGACGAAGTCCTCAGTGAAATCAACGTCACGCCACTGGTCGACGTCATGCTGGTGCTGCTGGTGGTGTTCATCGTCACCGCACCGCTGCTGACCAACGCCATACCGATCAACCTGCCCAAGACCGAAGCCGTGGCCCCGGTCGAGCAGAAAGACCCGCTGGTGGTCAGCATCGATGGTGGCGGCAAGCTGTTCATCAACAAGGACGAGATCCAGCCAGACCTGCTCGAAAGCAACCTCAAGGCGGCCAAGCTCAAGGACGCCGAGGTGCGAGTGCAGCTGCAGGCCGACGATGGCGTCAATTACGGTGAAGTAGCCCGCGCCATGGCGGCCATCGAACGCGCCGGGATCACCAAGCTGGCGGTGATAACCGCACGCTAGAGCCCGTCGTACCCTCTTCAGGCAAGTGCTTCAGGGCCATACCTCTTGGCAGGGGGGTGGCCCTTTTTTTATTTGCGGAACGTAAATTGGTTATAAATAAATAGCTTCTTATTCCTTTACGGATATATCCCGCTCCCTATACTGGTCAACAAGCACGCAAACTTCCTGGAGGCGTCCCCATGCGCAATGAGTCAATTCGTTACCTGATTGTGCCGGGCTGGCAAGGATCGCCAGACAATCATTGGCAAAGCCACTGGCAGCGCAGCCTGCCCAACAGCGCTCGGGTCGAGCAGGCCGACTGGCTGACGCCGCAGCGGCGCGATTGGGTGCAGGCGCTGGAGCAGGCGATTGCCGCCGACAGTACGCCGGTAATCCTGATTGCCCACAGCCTAGGCTGCATCACCGTTGCCCATTGGGCCGCTGCGGCCAGCCCGGCCTTGCTCGCACGGGTACGTGGCGCCTTGCTGGTGGCACCGGCGGATGTCGAACGGCCAACCTGCGCGCCGGCGCTGCGCAACTTCGCGCCGATCCCGCTGCAGGCACTGCCGTTTGCCAGCCAGGTAGTGAGCTCGGACAACGACCCAGCGGTGAGCGTGCCGCGGGCGCTGTATCTGGCCCAGGAATGGGCGGCCGAGGCGGGCCTGTTGGCCAATGCCGGGCATATCAACGTCAAGTCCGGGCATGAGCGCTGGGAGCAGGGCTTTGCCTACCTGTACCGCCTGCAAAGCCGGATCGAGCAGCGCACGCTACGGCGCGCCTGACCCGGCAGTTATCCACAGAATGCCTGAGACGCCCGGCTGCTGATGGCCCGGCGGGAGTTTGTCATGACCTTGCACGCCCCTTTCGGCCAGCCGCTGCTGACCTTCCCCGAGCTGGATAAAAGCCCGCTGAGCATTCGCGCCAAGGCGCTGGTGTTTGTCGACCCGCGCTCGCAGCAGCTGCGCCGAGACCTGGAGCGTCTGGCAGTGCAGCCGCTGCCGGTGCTGATCCGTGGCGAAACCGGCACCGGCAAGGAGCTGCTGGCGCGGCAGATCCATCGCGCCAGCGACCGCGCCGGGCTGTTCGTTTCGGTCAACTGCGCCGCCATCAGCCATACCTACGCCGATGCCGAACTGTTCGGCTACAGCGCCGGCAGCCACGGCGGCACCGCCAGCAGCCGGGCCGGTTGGTTTGGTTCGGCCAATGGCGGCACGCTGTACCTGGATGAGATTGCCGACCTGCCGTTGGCGATTCAGGCCAAGTTGCTCGCCGCGCTGGAAAACCGTGAAGTGACCCGGGTCGGTGCGCAGCAGCCGCAGCCGGTCGACGTGCGCCTGGTTGCCGCTTCGAGCATTGACCTGGCCCTGGCCGTGGCGGCCGGGCGCTTCAACGAGCGGCTCTACCTGTACCTGCACGAGGGCGAGCTGGAACTGCCGGCACTGCGTGAGCGGGTAGGCGATATCCTGCCGTTGGCCGAGTACTTCGTCGGCATCTACAGCGCCCGGCTGGAGCGGCCGGTGCCACTGATCAGCGACCTGGCCCAGCAAGCGCTGGAGGCGCATACCTGGCCGGGCAATACCCGCGAGCTGGAAAACGTCATCCATTTCGCCCTGCTGGTGAGCGATGGCGACGAGATCCTCGCCGAGCAACTCGACCTGCCCGACAGCGCACCGCTGGCCAGCCTGGCGGCGCGACTGAGCCAGCTCGGTCATAGCCGGGAGCCGCACACCAGCGCAGCCCTGCGCCAGTTGCTCGAGTCAGCATTGGCGGCACTCGAATAGTCGATCGTGTGGCTAATAAGCGAAGTCGATGATGGCCAATTCTTTTTGATATAAGCAGCTAATCAAAAGATATTGTTCCGGAATATAAAATCCCGGTATCGTCCGCTTCACGCCCAGCGCAGCTTGCGCCGGGCACCCCATATTGCCGTCGCCGATGGCTCAGCTTACTTAAGGATCACCATGAAGAAATCCCTGCTGACTGCGGCCCTGGCTGCTGCCCTGGCGCTGACTGGCGTTGCCCATGCGGCCGAGAAACTGGTAGTCGCTGCCACCCCGGTGCCGCATGCCGAGATCCTCGAACTGATCAAGCCGACCCTGGCCAAGGAAGGTGTCGATCTGGAGATCAAGGTCTTCACCGACTACGTGCAACCGAACGTGCAGGTCGATCAGAAGCGCCTGGATGCCAACTACTTCCAGACCCTGCCGTACCTGAAGAGCTTCAACGAAGGTAAAGGCACCAACCTGGTCACCGTGATCGGTGTCCACGTTGAACCCTTCGGCGGCTACTCGAAGAAGATCAAGAACCTCAGCGAGCTGAAAGACGGCGCTACCGTTGCCATCCCCAACGAGGGCAGCAACAGCGGCCGCGCCCTGATCCTGCTGCAGAAGGCTGGCCTGATCACCCTGAAAGACCCGAAAAACGCCCTGGCCACGCCGAAAGACATCGCCGAGAACCCAAAGAACCTCAAGTTCAAGGAACTTGAATCGGCCATGCTGGCGCGCGTGCTGGACCAGGTTGACCTGGACATGATCAACACCAACTACGCCCTAGAAGCAGGTCTGAACCCGGCCAAGGACGCCTTGATCATCGAAGGCAGCGACTCGCCGTACGTCAACTTCCTGGTGGCTCGCCCGGACAACAAGGACAGCGATGCCATGCAGAAACTGGCCAAAGCGCTGACCAGCCCGGAAGTGAAAGCCTTCATCGCCAAGAAATACAGCGGTGCGGTACTGCCAGCGTTCTGATTTGCACGCTGACTGCCCTGAAAAAAACGCCGACGCATTTGCATCGGCGTTTTTGTTTCTGCGAAAGGCTATTCGGCAGGCAGCAGGCGCAAGGTACTGCGCGCCGGGATCACGCCCAGCTGCGCCCGCTGATAACGGCCTTCGATGTAGTCCTCGGCCTGATCGCGATAATGCCGGTCGAACGGCACGCCGCTCTGGCCGAGCGGGTTGATGCTCAATGCCTGGGCGGGGTCGGCGAAGTCGATGATTCGCCGGGTCGAAGGCCCATAGGTCACAGGCCATGGCGCGGGGCCGATCTTGGCCGAGAGGTTGTTCGGCGCCTCGTGGGTGCCCGGCGCGGCAAACGGGCCGACGTTGAACAGCAGGTTGAGCGGCTTCTGCACGCCCAGCGGATGGTTATGGATCAGAGTATGCGCCTTGCCCCATTGCCAGTTGGCCGGGTCGGCGCCAAAGGTTTCGCCCAGGTGGGCCAACGTCTTGTGCCAGGCCTCGCGCACCACCGCACTGCGCCCTGCAGGTTGACTGGTCCCGCGCTGGCTCCACCAGGGTGATTGCGGATCAGCTGCAAGTCGGGGAAGGGCGGCATCGATGGCGCGGGTGTTGAGCAGCATCGTGAACCAGGTATCGCCCAGCTCATCATGCAGTGCGGCATGGGCCAACTCGTACAGAAACTGGTTGAACAGGGTCGCGCTGGTCGAATCCAGCGGGTAGTCACCGCGCCAGGCTGCCAATTGCTCGACCAGCTCCTGCTCCTGCACGCCCTCGGCAGCTTCGCGCAGGGTCGCCAGCAATGGCGCGAGCAGGCGTGGGCCGTAGTCGCTGGCGGTGTCCAGTTGCAGCGCCTGGCTGTTGTCTGTGTCCCACTTGATCTGCGGGTTGGCCAGTTGCCGGTCAAGCTGGCGGCCGCGGTCGGCAAGGTTGTAGTAACCCGGCACCGGGATCGTGGCCGGTGGCTGAAAGTTGGCCGAGACGATGTAACCGCTGGCCGGGTTTTCCTGCTGCGGGTTGAGGTTGAAGGGGTAGAAGCCAAGCTTCTCTGCCTGGCTGCTGCTGCCGTCGAGGATGAACGCCGGGTTGACCCCCTCCGGGCGGATTGGCAACTGCGCCGCGGCCCACCAGCCGATGTCGCCAGCGGCACTGGCCCACACCAGGTTCAGCCCGGGCGACTGAATCTTCACCGCCGCCAGGCGCATCTTGTTCAGGCTGTCGGCGCGGTTGAGCTGGTAGAAGCCTTCAAGAATCGGGTTTTCGGTTTGTAGAAACGCCCACCACATGGCAATCGGCGTGGGTCCCGCCGTTTCGCCGAGCACGCTGTTGACGATCGGCCCGTGGGACGAGCTGCGCAGGGTGATCTCGACCGGCGCTGCGTCCTTGACCGCGATCTGCTGCTGGCTGCGCTGCAGGGTTTGCCACTGGCCGTCGATCATCACCTGTTCGGGATTGGCCGGGTTGCTGCGCTCGGCAATCAGGTCGACGTCGTCGTTCTGGAACATGGTCAGGCTCCAGCCGAAATCGCGGTTGTGGCCGAGCAGGGCAAACGGGTTGAGTGCCTGGAAGTAGCCATACAACTCAAAACCCGGCGCCGCCAGCTCGGCCTCATACCACACCGCCGGCACGGCAAAGCCGATATGTGGGTCGCCGGCCAGCAGCGGGCGGCCGCTACGGGTGCGGCTGGCTGAAACTGCCCAGGCATTGCTGCCCTCGAACTGCGGCAGACCGGCGGCGGCCAGAGCATCCTGGCTGGCGCTGGCCAGTTGCTCGAGGCTGCGCCAGTCGACGGCTGCCAGGCGCGGGGCGAGGGCGCCTTCTGGCTGCCATTCCAGGTCGAAGATGTTCAGGTAATCGGCGCCAAGCTGATCACGGATATAGGTCAGCGCCGGTTCAGTGCGAAACGCGGCGGCGAAGCTGTAGGCCAGATACCCGGCGATGCTCAGGGTGTCTCCGGCGCTGAAGGGGCGTGGGGTGATACCGAGCAGGTCGAACTCGACCGGCTTGGGGTGGCTGGCCTGCCATTGGTTGACCCCATCCAGATAGGCCTGCAAACCTTGCCAGGCGGGGCCTTGGCGATCCTGACGCTGGACCATGCGGGCGGCCTGCTCGCGGATGCGCAGGCTGCGGAACAGGGTATCGGTGGCGACCAGCTTGCTGCCGAGCACTTCGGCCAGCTCGCCACGGGCCAGGCGGCGCATGATCTCCATTTGGAACAGCCGGTCCTGGGCGTGCACATAGCCCAGCGCGCGGTACAGGTCGGCTTCGCTCTGCGCCTGGATGTGCGGCACGCCGCGCTCGTCGTAGCGCACGTTGACCGGCGCTTGCAGGCCGCGCAGGCTCAGTTCGCCGTGGCGTTGGGGCTGCTTGCTGTGGACATACCAGTAACCGCCGGCAGCGGCCACGGCAATCACCACGACCAGCACGGACAAGCTGCGTTTCATCAGAACTCCTTGTGCATATCAACGCAAACGGTTGTCAGATCATTGACCGAATCGCGCCACCAGCATAGCCCCCAAAGGAGTCTGCATGTCCCTCAGCGAAAAACAGAAGATGCTCAGCGGCCAGCTCTATCACGCAGGCTGCCCCGAGTTGCAGGCTGAGCAACGCAGCAACAAGCAGTGGATGGACCGCTACAACGGCAGCGACGAGCAGCTCAAGCTCAGCCGCCATACATTGCTGGCCGAGCATCTTGCCGCAGTCGGCGAGGGCGTAGTCATCCGCCCGCCGTTCTATTGCGACTATGGCTACAACATCAGTATCGGCGCCAACACCTTCATCAACTTCAGCTGCGTGATCCTCGACGTGCTGCCGGTACACATTGGCCACGACTGCCAGATCGCGCCGTCGGTGCAGATCTACACCGCCGATCATCCGCTCGACCCGGACGTGCGCCGCACCGGCCTGGAAAGCGGGCGCCCGGTGCACATCGGCAACAACGTCTGGATCGGTGGCGGTGCGATCATTCTGCCGGGGGTCACCATCGGTGATGACGCGGTGATTGGTGCTGGTAGCGTGGTTACCCGCGATGTCGCCGCCGGTGCGGTTGTGGTGGGCAATCCGGCCCGCGAGCGTCAGTCAGCCCAAGGGCAGTAACAGCCGACCGCGAGGGTGTTCGAGGCGCTGACATTGCGGTTCTCGAGCAAGGCCTTGAGGATCGGCTCGATGAAGCTGTTGCTTGAGTTGCACACGGCGCCTTCGCTGTACGGGCCGAAGTAGGCCAGTCGGCCCTCGCGATCCCAGATCGCCACCGCAGGGCTGGCGGGCAGGCTGGCACTGCCGGGCAGCTCGCTCAGGACCTTGAGCGCGGCCAGGTTGGCCGGCAGCGCGCCATGGCTGGCGGGCTTTTGCAGCAGATAGAAACTCACTCCCTGCGGCGTGAACTGTTCGACCAGTTCGCCCAGATGTTGCTGGTTGCCGACGTTGCACGGGCAGGCCGGGTCCCAGAAATGCACCACACGGATCGCCCCGGGGCCGGCAAGCTCGGCGGGCAGGCGCAACTGGCTACCATCGAACAGCGTGGCCTGATTGGCGAACGGGCGCAGGTAACGTGACTGGAAACTGTCGTAAGCCCACCAGAGCACGGCGGCGCAGAGCAGGGTGATGGCCAAGGTCGACAGCTTTTTCATGGGGGGGCCGCAGCTGCGGTACTCGCTTTTTGCAATGAGTTGGAGGGGCGCCCAGCTTGCCATGCGCCGCGCTTGAGCTGAATATCCCAGATCAATACTTGTTCGCGGATTTTGCCGATGCCTGCTCCTTTCAACGTCGACCTGCGCAGCGGCCTCGCGCCATTGTCGAGCCGCCAGCCGTTATCTGCCCAGGCGCTTGCGTACCAGCGCTTCTATGGCCTGGATCTGCCTGTGCAGCGTTTGCTCGGCAGCTTCGAGGCGGGCGGTTTCGAGCTGGTCGGCCAGGCCTGGCTGCCGCCGCAGCCGGTGGCGACGCTGTTCGTGCTGCACGGCTACTATGACCATATGGGGCTGTACCGGCATGTCATCGAGTGGGCGCTGAGCAAGGGCTTGGCGGTGGTCAGCTGTGATTTGCCCGGGCATGGTCTGTCCAGTGGCGAGCGGGCCAGCATCAGTGACTTCGGGCTTTATCAGCAGACACTGGTGGCGCTGTTCGGCCAGGCCCGCGAGCTGGAGCTGCCACGCCCGTGGCATCTATGCGGGCAGAGCACCGGTGGCGCGATCGCGGTCGATCACGTGCTGCATGCCGGCGAACACAGCCCGGTCGATGGTGAGCTGATCCTGCTGGCACCGCTGGTGCGGCCGCGGGCGTGGCACTGGTCCAAGCTCAGCTATCGGTTGCTGCGCCACTTCGTCAACGGCATCCAGCGCCAGTTCAGCGAAAACAGCAACGACCCGGCGTTTCTGCCGTTTCTGCAGGCCGACCCGCTGCAACCACGGCGCTTGCCGACTGCCTGGGTAGGTGCGCTGATGAGCTGGGTCAAGCGGATCGAGGCGGCGCCGCCGAGCACGCGCAGGCCGTTGATCGTGCAGGGCGAGGCAGATGGCACGGTCGACTGGCGTTACAACCTCAAGGTGCTCAAGGCCAAGTTCGCTGATCCGCAGATCCTGCTGCTGCCAGAGGCGCGCCATCATCTGGCCAATGAACTGCCGGCAACCCGTCAGCGCTACCTCGATTTCATCAGCCAGCGGCTGGGCTGATTACTTGAGCTGATTGCCGTTCTGGCCGACCGCAAGCCCGGCACGCACTGCCGCCAGTGCCGCCTGGTAGTACGCCTGGCCGTCGGCGGATTCGGCGAAGTTGGCGAACTCTTCCAGTTCGGCATCGCTGAGCTCGCGGTAGACGTAGAGCAAGGTGTTGTTGAGGTCTTCGCCGATCTGGTTCATCAGGCGCTGGCGCTGGCCGTCGAGCAACCCTTGCGCCTGACCGCCACCAAACAGCCCTGGGATCATCGAGCTGAGGCTGTCGGCAGCCACGCCGGCGATCGCCAGGCTGACTTCGGCGCCGGCTTCGCGCGCGGGCAGGGCCTGGGCCAGGTGGCCCATGATCAGTTGCCGGGTGTCGCTGACCTGCAGCTTGGGCAGGCCTTTGGCGTTCTTGGCCAACTGGTCCTTGCGTGTGGCGAGCAACTCGGCGGCCACCACTTTGCGCCCCAACGGCGAATTGAAGAACGCCAAGGCTGGCGCCGGGTTGGCCAGCTTGCTGCGTAGCTGCGCCTGTGCGCGCTGGTCCATGGCCTGGGCCTGGAAGCGTTGGTTGCTGTTGCTCACCAGCGCCTGGTAAACCGCAGGCGGCAGGCTGTTGCGGTAGCGCTGTTGGGCAGCACTCACGGCATCATTGAAATGGGCGCGCTGGTCGGGCCAGCCGGCGGCCTTGTACAGCTGATCGAGGCTGTCTGCCCAGACAGGCATGGTGCAGATCATCAGCAACAGCAGGGAAAACAAACGGCGCATTCAGGACTCCTGTCGGCAGTGCGCTATTGTCCGTGGCGCAGTGGGAGTTTGTCGAGACGCAATGACGCCGGTCAGCCAAGTGGCGCTGGAGGGGGCCTGGGCGAATGGCTATGATGCGCCATGCACATTACTTCCGATGTTTCCAAGCTGTCCGCGATTGTCGATGACCTGGCCAGCCAGGGCTGGTCGCAGCAGGCCGACTTTTTGCCGGCCGAGCTGGTCAGCGCGCTGGCCGCTGAATGCCGGCGGCGCGCCGGCGACGGCCAGCTCAACCCTGCCGGGGTTGGCCGTGGCGGCACGCTAGAGGTTCGCGAGGCGATCCGTGGCGATCACATCCGCTGGCTGGAGCCTGGCGAGTCGAGCGCTTGCGACCGTTACCTGGACACCATGGACGCGCTGCGTCAGGCAATCAATCAGGGCTTGTTCATCGGTCTTGAAGATTACGAATGCCATTTCGCCCTGTATCCGCCGGGGGCGTTCTATCGGCGCCATCTGGACCGCTTTCGCGATGACGACCGCCGCGCCGTGTCGGCTGTGATCTATCTCAATCAGGACTGGCAGCCCGGCGACGGCGGCGAGTTGCGCATGTTCCTCGATGACCAGCGCGTGCATGACGTAGCGCCGACAGCGGGCACACTGGTGGTGTTTCTGTCCGGCGACGTGCCCCACGAAGTGCTGGCGGCCGGGCGTGAGCGCTTGTCGTTGACGGGTTGGTTCCGTAGGCGTGGCAATGAGCCGTTCTGAATTGTCGCCGGTTTTGGTCAGCGCGTGTCTGCTGGGCCAGCCGGTGCGCTACGACGGGCGTGCCAGTGGCCATCCGGACGTGCTGCAAGGCTGGCAGGCCGAGGGTCGTGTGGTAGCGCTGTGCCCGGAGGTAGCTGGCGGCTTGCCGACCCCGCGGCCACCTGCAGAAATCCCCGGCGGGCAGGGCGCGCAGGTGCTCGACGGGCAGGCGCAGGTGATTACGGTGTCGGGCGAGGACGTCAGTGCGGCGTTTCTGGCGGGTGCGCAGATCGCCTTGGCGCTGGTGCGTCGGCACGGCATCCGGGTCGCCGTACTCAAGTCCGGCAGCCCCTCCTGCGGTAACCAACTGACCCACGACGGCAGCTTCAGCGGGGTCAAAGTGGCGGGGCAGGGCGTGACTACTGCGCTGCTGCGCCGCGAAGGCGTGCTGGTGTTCAGCGAGCTGCAGTTGGCCGAGGCGCAGCAGGCGCTGGCAGCCCTCGACCACTGAGATGTCATCAGCAGGTTACTGGCCGGCGGTAGGTCTCTCACCCTTGAGCCATTTCTTTTCAAGGTCCGCCAGCCTGCCGTCATCCTTGATCCGCTGCAGGGCGTTGTTCACTGCGCTCTCGAAGGCCGGGTTGTCTTTCTGGAACGGGATTACCAGCTTGTCACTGCCAAACGGCTGGCTGACATCCAGTGCCGCGTCGACCTTCTGCGCAGCGCGCAGCTGGCTCAGTGCAACATCGCTCTTGCCGCTCTCGACCTCGGGCAATATCTGTTCTGCGGGGGTTTCGATGAACTCGGCACGCAGGTCCAGCTCCTTGGCCAGGGCCTGGCCCAGCTCGACATCGAAGCCCGCCAGGTGTTCGTCCTGCTTGAAGGCATAAGGCGGTGTATCGGCTTGCACGGCAATGCGCAGTTCGCCCCGGTCGTTGATTTCGTCTATCAGCTCGGCCTGGGCCAACGGACTGATCAGTACTGTCAGCAGTACGCCAATGGTCAAACGCATGAGTATCCCTTCTTGTTCAGCAGGTAAATTTCATTCGCCGCTGCTTTATTTGTGGTGGCGGTCGAACGCTGGCTATGACCGTGGGTCTCTCCTAATGTTTAAACCGCTGATAAATTATTTGTGACAGCGGGCCCAGACACCTCGGGCCACATTTGGACTATGTTGATGCTCCGCTGCCGATCGTTACCTGGCGGCGGTCAATGAAGTGAATCACAGGAGAAGTGAATGAACAGCCTATTTTCGCGTGCTGCCGTTGCCGGTCTGCTCATGGGGGCGTCGGTACTGGCCAGTGCAGCGGATGCCCTGCAAAGCCAGGAGCCGCCGAAGGATGCCAAGGTCTTCATTGTTTCCCCGGCGGATGGTGCCACGGTCGACAAGACCTTTACCGTCAAATTTGCCATCGAAGGCATGGCGCTGAAACCCGCTGGCGACCAGACTCCGCATAGCGGCCACCACCACTTGCTGGTAGATGTCGACAAGCAGCCACTGAGCGATACACCGCTGCCGACCAGCCTTATGCCGGAAAACAACGCGCCGCTGCCGGCTGGGCCGCAGGTGCTGCATTTCGGCAAGGCGCAGACTGAAGCGACCATCACCCTGACACCAGGCAAGCACACCCTGCAGTTGGTGCTGGGCGACAAGTATCATGTGCCGTTCAAGCCTAGCGTTGAGTCGCAGAAAATTACCGTTACCGTTAAGTGAAGTAAATGGGGCCGCGTTGCGGCCCTTCGCGGGTAAACCCGCTCCCACAAGGTTTGCTGTGGGAGCGGGTTTGCCCGCGAAGGGTCGCAAAGCGGCCCCAATATCTTCAGCCTGCAATCAAGCTCAGAACAGTACGCGCGAGCGGATAGTGCCCTTCACGTGCTGCAGTTTTTCCTGAGCCAGATCCGAATACTCGGCATCGACGTCGATCACCACGTAGCCAACCTTCTCGTCGGTCTGCAGGAACTGACCGGAGATGTTGATCCCGTTTTCGGCGAAGACCTTGTTGATCTCGCTGAGCACGCCCGGGATGTTTTCGTGGATGTGCAGCAGGCGGTGCTTGCCTGGGTGGGCCGGCAGGGCCACTTCCGGGAAGTTGACCGACGACACCGAAGTACCGTTGTCGCTGTACTTGACCAGCTTCTCGGCGACTTCCAGGCCAATGTTGGCCTGCGCTTCGGCAGTCGAGCCACCGATGTGCGGGGTGAGGATGACGTTGTCCAGGCCACGCAGCGGGCTTTCGAACTCGTCATCGTTGGAGCGCGGCTCCACCGGGAATACGTCGATGGCGGCGCCGATCAGGTGCTTGTCCTTGATCGCGTTGGCCAGGCTTTCCAGCTCGACCACAGTACCGCGGGCGGCGTTGATCAGGATCGAGCCCTTTTTCATCGCGCGGATTTCTTTCTCGCCGATCATCCACTGGGTCGATGGCAGCTCAGGGACGTGCAGGGAGACGATGTCAGCCAGACCCAGCAGTTCGTTGAGGCTAGCCACCTGCGTGGCGTTGCCCAGCGGCAGCTTGGTCAGCGGGTCGTAGAAGTACACCTGCATGCCGACGCTTTCGGCCAATACCGACAGCTGGGTGCCGATCGAGCCGTAGCCGACGATGCCGAGCTTCTTGCCGCGAATCTCGAACGAGTTGGCCGCGCTCTTGATCCAGCCGCCGCGGTGGCAGGCAGCGTTTTTCTCGGGGATGCCGCGCAGCAGCAGGATCGCTTCGGCCAGGACCAGCTCGGCCACCGAACGGGTGTTCGAGTAAGGCGCGTTGAACACGGCAATGCCGCGCTCGCGAGCAGCGCCGAGGTCGACCTGGTTGGTGCCGATGCAGAAACAACCTACCGCCACCAGCTTCTTCGCGCAGTCGAAGATTTCTTCGGTCAGTTGGGTCCGCGAGCGGATACCAATGAAGTGCGCGTCGGCGATCTTTTCCTTGAGCTCGGCTTCGGGTATTGAACCGGTCAGATACTCGATGTTGGTGTAGCCGGCAGCCTTGAGGGTATCGACCGCGTTCTGATGCACACCTTCAAGAAGAAGGAACCGGATCTTGCTCTTGTCGAGAGAAGTCTTGCTCATCTGCGTAAACCTGTATCCCGGAGAAATAATGGCGAGGAGGTGGAG
>Ga0247813_10001770_pt1 | contig 15796 bp, 14 predicted proteins | sample UWRJL169409C1_FD_180719 | JGI IMG/M metagenome (GOLD analysis project Ga0247813, IMG submission 180719) | Plant litter microbial communities from Arlington Agricultural Research Station in Wisconsin, United States - UWRJ-L169-409C-1 | ecosystem: Environmental > Terrestrial > Plant litter >... | reverse complement strand
ATGCCTATTATATCAACCCAAGCGGGAATTTTATTCCTTCCAATCACCAATACATCATACCTATGACCGTTGGCGCTACAATTTCATGGAATATCGGCAGCCTTTGGACCAACAAAAATAAAGTGACCGATGCAAGGATTCAGCAAAAAGGGATCGTTATCCAGAAAGATATAGAAAGCGACCATGTTAAAACGGAAATCAACAGAAACTTCCAGAACTACCAGGTAGCAATAAACAAAATCAGGATCCTGGAAACATCCATTGAACAGGCAAGTGAAAACGACAGATTGCTGGAATCAAAATACAAAAACAATGTAGCCTCTGCCATTGACAGGATCGACGCAGAAACTTTGCTGTACCAGTCTAAGATTAACCTGGAAATTGCAAAGGCCGATGCTGGTGTAGCTTATTATACTTTATTAAAATCAACAGGAAAAATTTCTCAATAATACTCTAATCACTCTAGTAATGACAACAGAACCGACAACGGAACCGACAATTGAAACTAAAAAGAAAAGTAAAATTGTCCCTATCATATTAGCCGTCCTGATAATCGCAGGTGCCATATTCGGCGTAAAAGAATATATCTATTTCAGCAAACATGTAGACACAGATGATGCGCAGATCGATGGTGACATCAGTCCTGTTGTTTCCCGTGTTGGTGGTTATGTGAATGAGATAAAATTTGAAGAAAACACAAAAGTAACAGAAGGACAAACACTGGTAACTTTAGACGACAGGGATTATAAAGTGAAACTTGAACAAGCGATGGCAGGACAAAAGGGTGCTGACGCCGGTGTTGGCGTTTCTCAATCTCAAATTATCGCCACATCTGCCAATACAAGCACCGCAAAAGCCAATATTGAATCTGCTAAAGTCAAATTATGGCAGGCACAAAAGGATTTTGACCGTTATGCGAACCTGATTAAAGACGGATCAATTACCCAGCAGCAGTTTGACCAGGCGAAGGCAGACAGAGATGTCGCACAGGCAACTTACAACGCGGCACAAGATCAGTATACGGCAGCGCAGAAACAAGTTGGAACGACAAAATCACAGCTCGCAGTAAGCAGCAACGGGGTTTCACAACGCCAGTCTGATGTGGATTTCGCAAAACTGCAATTATCATATACAGAAATCAAAGCTCCGGCAACGGGGATCGTTGGTAAAAAAAGCATCCAGAAAGGACAGTTAATCCAGCCAGGACAATCATTATTCTCTGTAGTTAATGAGAATAGTCTTTATGTAACAGCAAATTTTAAAGAAACACAACTGGAAGATATCCGTGTAGGACTGAAAGTTGAGGTTGAAGTTGACGCCTATCCTGACCAGAAAATAGAAGGTGAAGTATACAACTTCTCTCCGATCACCGGTGCCAAAGGATCTTTACTCCCTCCGGACAATGCCACTGGTAACTTTGTAAAGGTTGTTCAACGTGTACCTGTTAAAATTAAACTTAAGGCCTCAAAAGAAATGCTTCAGAAATTACGTCCGGGCATGAGTGTTAAAGTTTCTGTATCAACAAAAGATTAATAAAATGGCCGAGCAAGGTTTAAAAAAATGGGTCATCACCTTTACCGTGATCACAGCTTCATTACTGGAGCTGATTGATACCACGATTGTAAATGTGGCTGTACCCCAGATTCAGGGTAACCTGGGTGCGACCTTAGAGGATGTGGCCTGGTTATCTACTGGATACGCAGTTGCGAACGTTATTGTCCTGCCCATGTCGGGCTGGCTCGGTAGCCGCTTCGGACGAAAAAATTATTTTCTTACTTCTATCATAGTATTTACGATCGCCTCTTTCCTTTGCGGTAACGCGACTACGCTGGAAGAACTGATCGCTTTCCGTATCCTGCAGGGTATTGCGGGCGGTGGACTGATTTCTACGGCACAGGCGATATTACTGGAGACCTGGCCCCGGGAGGATGTGGGTATAGCTACCGCATTGTTCGGACTGGGCGCTGTTGTAGGCCCTACAGTAGGGCCCACCATCGGTGGATATATTCTTGATATCAGTACATGGCCGTGGATTTTCTATGTAAATATTCCCGTCGGGATCCTTGCCGCCTATTGTACATACACCTTTATAAAGGTCACGCCAAAGGATGGAAAAGGTAAACCTGTCGATTGGTGGGGTATCGGATTACTGGCAGTAGCGGTAGGCAGCTTACAGGTCGTATTAGAAAAAGGTGAGACGGAAGATTGGTTTACTACGCCATACATTACAGCATTAAGTGTTGCTGCGGTACTGGGTCTGCTCCTGTTTATATGGAGAGAGAACACCACAGACCACCCGATCGTGAATTTTAAGATTATGCGGCACCGAAGCTTTTCGATAGGGATGTTTACGTCCTTCATCCTCGGGTTCGGCCTCTATGGTTCTGTATTCGTGTTCCCGGTTTTCTGTCAGAATTTATTAGGATTCTCACCACTGCAAACCGGGGAACTCCTGTTTCCGGGTGGACTATGTACAATTGTAATGATGCCGTTCATTGGTATATTCCTTAAAAAAGGTATCCCTGCACAGTTTATGGCGACGATAGGTATGTTCCTGTTTTTTGTTTTCTGTAACATGCTCAGCAAGTCGACACTGGCATCTGGAACGAGTGACTTCTTCCTTCCACTGGTGATCAGGGGTATTGGAATGGCGTTATTGTTTGTTCCGCTGACGACGTTGGCGATGCAGGACTTAAAAGGCGCGGAACTTGGACAAGGCTCTGGTTTAAACAACATGATGAGACAGCTTGGAGGATCTTTTGGTATCGCTTTTTTAACCACCATGATCCATACCCGTCAGGGCTTCCACAGAAGTAACCTGCTGGTTAATATTAATGAGTATAACCCTGCTTTTACACAGCGTTTCAGCGCCTATATCAGCAACTTCATGACGAAAGGGTATTCTTACCTGGATGCGAAAATTATGGCCACAAAAGCAATTGAAGGTACACTGATCAAACAATCATTATTGCTGACCTACAGCGATGCCTACTGGATCGCTGGTATGGTAATGCTTTGTTCTATTCCGTTACTGTATCTGCAGAAATTTAAAAAGAACGTCAACGTTCCTACTGACGTCCACTAAAATAAAAAAACAGGCTGTCTTTTGGACAGCCTGTTTTTATCAAAAAAAATTACAATTTCCTACAACCGTTGCTACACAACAACTAATTAAACATTTAAATATGTTTAAACCTTTAATGAAAGCAATTTATAGTTATTAGTTATTAAACCAAAATAATTTTATTAACATTATTACATAGGTCTTCCCCTCAATTTTCCGTAGCTTCAAGGCGCAAAAATTGACTATACCCATGACTCAGAAACCAAGATTCACAGGTCAGAGAGAGTCTATTTTCAACAACGAAGTTGTCTCTAGATTCGAACTGTATAACAGCCTGTTCTTAACGCTCCCTTTTTATAAAATCAAGGATACAGGCACCCTCCTGCCCCTTTTTATCAAATATTGCGAAGATGGAGTAAAAAATCACAAGACCCCTGCAGAGATCATTAATGTGTTTTTCGAAAAGTACACACAGGCAAATAACGCTAAAGATGTGATCGATTTACTGTTCCGTTTTATACAGTACATCGAGCGTCAGGTTGTACTGTTTGATGCCGTAGAAGATGCTTCATTTAGTAAATTAAATACCACAGAAGGTCAGGTTTCGTTGCGTTCAATGTTGAAAAAGAGCGAATTTAATACAGAACTCCATGATAAAACAGCAAAACTGATTGAAGATTTTTCTCTTCGGCTGGTACTTACCGCACACCCTACGCAATTCTACCCTGGCAGTGTCTTGTCAATTATCACGGACCTTACCGCAGCGATTAAGATCAATGATATTGTAAGCATCAACCAGCTTTTACAGCAATTGGGGAAAACGCCTTTCTTCAATAAAAAGTCGCCCACCCCGGTAGATGAAGCGCTAAGCCTATCCTGGTACCTGGAAAATGTATTCTATTTTGCTGCGGCAAATATTCAGTCAGAAATAGACAGCAGCTTAGAAGAATATAATATTCCATCGAAAAAAGTAATTGAATTGGGCTTCTGGCCGGGGGGCGACCGTGACGGGAACCCTAATGTACATGCAGACGATACCCTCCAGGTTTCAAAAATGCTGCGCCAGATCCTCTTCAGATGTTACTACAGAGATTTCAGGAAACTGAAACGCAGGGTAACTTTCAGGGGTGTTGAAGAAACTCTTCACCAGGTACAGGAAGTACTCTATAACAATGCATTTGACACGAAGATTGTTCCCGAAAATATATCCGAGTTCCTGATTACTAACCTGAACCAGATTAAAACAACGCTGATTGAATCCCATGACGGTTTATTTGCCGATCTGGTAGATGATCTTTTACGTAAAGTAGAACTTTTCGGCAGCCATTTTGCCTCACTGGACATCAGACAGGACAGCAGGGTGCTTCGTGATGTACATGCGTACTGCCGGCAGAACAAGCCTATCATTTCGCTTTTCCCGGAAAACTACGATGAGTTGTCAGAAGAAGAAAAGATTGCGCACCTGTCCTTCAAAAATGCCAAGGTTAATTATACCCCGCAGGAAGACCCGCTTATTACAGATACCCTGGATACGATCAGGGATATTAAAACGATCCAGAAAAACAATGGAGAGCTGGCCTGCCACAGGTATATTATCAGCAATTGCCAGCAGGCTTCAGATGTGCTGCAACTGATGGAATTATTCTTATGGAACGGATGGGAAGAAGATCAGCTGACTATTGATTTTGTACCTCTTTTTGAAACCGTAGGTGATTTAAAAGTTGCGGCTGAGATTATGGAAAAGTTATATGCACACCCTTTTTACAGGAAACACCTGGAAAGCAGGGGAAACAAACAGGATATCATGCTTGGCTTCTCTGACAGTACGAAAGACGGGGGATACCTGACCGCAAACTGGTCGATTTTTAATGCAAAAGTGGCACTGACATCCATCTCTGCTTCAAATCATGTAAAGCTTGCTTTCTTTGACGGAAGGGGTGGTCCGCCATCAAGAGGAGGCGGTAAAACACATCTTTTCTATGCCTCAATGGGTAAAGAAATTGCAAATCAAAATATCCAGCTGACCATCCAGGGACAAACGATTAGTTCTCAATACGGATCTATTGACAGTGCCGGCTTCAATATGGAGCAACTGGTAAACGCAGGTATATCGGCCGGAATGAAAGAAAAACATAACATTCTTTTAGACCCGTTGCATAAAGATGTACTGGATATCATGGCTAAAGATAGTTTTGACGCCTTTGTAACCCTCCGTAAGCATCCCTTATTTTTAGGTTACCTTGAACGGTTTTCTCCTTTGAGCTTACTATCGAAAATTACGATCAGCAGCAGACCGGTTAAAAGAAGTTCAGGGGAGAAATTAAGACTGGAAGATTTACGGGCAATCAGTTTTGTAACCTCATGGGGACAATTAAAACAAAATATACCTGGTTTTTATGGCATCGGTACCGCATTAAAAAACCAGGAACAATCTGGTAACTGGGAAAATATCCGCACAACCTACCGTGAATCAGGTTACTTTAAAACAATAATAGATAACTGTATGATGTCGATGAGCAAAGCTGATTTTTCTATCACTGCACATTTTGCGAATGATCCTGAATACGGCGATTTCTGGACTATGCTCCATAAAGAATACGAACGCTCTAAAGAAATGCTTTTAAAACTGGCGGATCATACTACACTAATGGAGAACTACCCTGTAGAGAAACGATCTGTTGCCGTTAGGGAAAAAATCGTACTTCCTTTGGTGCTGATCCAACATTTTGCTTTAGAAAAGCTTCAGGACCAATTAACAGAAGAAGAACTGCAGTCATATGAAAAACTGGCTATCAGAACAGTTTATGGTATTGTAAACGCAGGCAGGAACTCAGCTTAATATATCCTGTCATTCAACTGATGACAGAAATAAAAAGACCGGCAACTTTATGAGCTACCGGTCTTTTTTTATGTATTTTCCAGAATGATTTTACCTGCTGAAGTAACGCTGCAAACAGCGTCAAATACATGCTCTTCTGTAGTAGCTGACACAAAAACAGATCTTCCTGGTTTTATTCACATTTCACAAGTGTTAACGGCAAAAACAGCTAAACTCATTAATTCTAAAGGGTATATCAGATAATATCTATTTACTTTTCAGGGTGGTTTCAAATAACTTGAATATCCGCTTGTATTCGTCGGTCCAGCTCGAAGGCTGCACAAATCCATGATCTTCGACAGGATAAACAGCCAGCTCCCAGTTGTTTTTACCCAGCTCTATAAAACGCTGGCTCAATCGCACAATATCCTGGAAATGGACGTTCTCGTCAACCATTCCATGGCACATCAGCAGGTTGCCTTTTAAATTTGCCGCAAAATTAATTGGAGAGCTGCGTTTATATGCGATCGGGTCATTATAGGGTTCATTCAGAATATTGGAAGTATAACCATGGTTATAATGCGCCCAGTCGGTAACCGACCTCAATGCTGCACCGGAAGCAAAAACATCCGGTTCATTGAACAATGCCATCAATGTGATAAAACCGCCATATGACCCTCCATAAAGGCCTACATGTTTAGGATTCACATTATATTTCTCCACGAGAAGTTTTACACCATCAACCTGGTCGGTCAGGTCTTTTCCACCCATATGCCTGTAGATCCCTGTCCTGTGATCCCGCCCGTAACCAGAACTGGCCGTATAATCAATATCAATTACGGTATAACCATTATCAGCCAGCAGGTTATTGAACATAAATTCACGTGAATACGTACTCCACCAGTAATGTACGTTCTGCAGATAACCTGCGCCATGTACAAAAACTACCGCAGGATGGTTGGCATTCTCATTTTTAGCTTTATAGACCCTTGCATACACCTCTGCGCCATACCTGTTTTTGAATGATACCATTTCCGGCTCCCTCCAGGGATAAGCTTTAAATTCCGCAGAAACGGATTCGGTTACCTGTACTGCCTTTGCACCTGGTTTATTCTCCTGTACATATAACTCCCATGGCTTATTCATATACGAATAGTTGATGGCAAGGTATTTTTCATCGGGAGAAAGGGTCACGTCATTTCCGCCTTTCATCGTGGTGATCTGAACCGGCTCTCCTCCATTTACACCAATTTTATAAAAATGGGTAATGCCAGGATGTTGTTTATTGGCCGTGAAGTAAAAAGTCTTTTTATCACTCGACAATTGCAGGGTCTGCACCTCCCACTTACCGCTGGTCAGCTGTTTTTTTATTCCTTTCTCTACATCAAAGGTATACAGGTGAGAATATCCAGTAGCTTCGCTTTGGAAGTAAAAACGGGCGTTATCTATCCAGCTGATATTTCGGGCACCAACACCTGGTCCGCCGATCCACGCTTCATCACGCTGCCTGTCCAGCACCGAAAGGTTACCTGTTACCGCATCCAGCTTCAGTATCCACAAGTCTTTATTATCCAGCGATTCAGCAACAATGATGGCCGCAGTTCCTGAAGTGTTCCAGATGGCTTGCGACAAGCTCACCTGCCGGTCAGCATTTTTCTTTTTTGCCATTTCAAGCTGCTGCGGATAGTCTTTAAGATAATCCGGAAGGTCCTTAATCCCTGTGATTTGTGCAGTCAGTATGTTGTAAACAGTATCACGCTGCCTGTCATACACAAAACTTTCATAAACAGCCAACGGCGCACCCACTTTAGTCCGTCCCCTGATGTCTTCCGTATAACCGGAAGCAGTTACATAGCTTGGCACGATCGTCTGCTTACCGTCTTTTGGCATAGCAACCAACCTGTAGGTAATAAATCGTGCATCGGGACTTACCACAACTGCGGACAGGGACTTGTCATTGAGATATAAAGATTTTAAAGGTTTCTTTTCTGCGCCACGGGGGCCCCTGCCGAAATTAAATGCAGGAGGATTTTTTTTATTTTTCAGGACATCAAACAGTTCTGTCTGCTCAGTTTTAAGCCATGCATCCTGTTCGTTCTGCTTTTTCGTCACCGCAGGTTTTTTATCGCCTTCCACAAAATTGGTAAGCTGTACCAACTCATTCGTTTTCAGATCGAGCATATAGCAGTTCTGGTCACGCTCAAATGTAATACTTCCGTTCAGCAGAAAGGCACCATTGCTTTCACGTGCCGCAGTATTCATTAAGCGCTGTTTTTTCTTTGATTTTAAATCGTACAGGTAAAGGTCTCCCTGCGATTCATATAATCCCAGTGTATGGGCATTATTGTAAGTATATTCCTGAAAAGTTTCGGTTTCCCCTTCTTTTTCAAGGGCCTTCATCGGCTTACCGCCACCAGCAGCAACACGGTACAATTGAGATTTATCTTTATTTTCTGGATTCCAGTCAAAAAAGACCTTTTTACTATCGGCAGACCACCGGAAATTCGATGGTGAAGTGCCTAACCATTTCTGGTCTTTCATAATCTTTTCAACCGAGAGCGGAGTAACCTCCTGTGCCTGTGCCGCAACTGTACCCAGCAGCAGGCCGATAATAATTCTTTTCATAAAATTTGCAGGGTTACCACACTGACGTAGAGCGCCTACATCCAGGTAGCTGCAATTTATAAAAAAAGAAATGTGCTGATACGTAAGCAACAAACATTTTATAAATGTTACAGACTATCTGATCCTTACAGTTGCTATCATTAATGACATACGAAATTAAAAAAGGGGTTGTAAAAGCATCTCTGCTTACACAACCCCTCTCTATTTAAGCTCTCTTTTACCTATTTACCCTGAACATATTCAAGATTCAACGTAATTTTAACATCTTTAGCTACACCCATTCCTGTCGGATCATATTTGATATTGTAGTCTAAACGATTAATCGTAGTTGTTGCATTAAAACCGGCTTTATTAGCTTTTGATTGAGGGTCGTTAACAGTACCACCAAATATAACAGCGAATTTAACATCCTTAGTTACATCACGGATAGTGAGTTTACCAGTCAATTCGTAGTTATTACCTTTTAATTTTTTGAAAGATGTACTTACAAAAGTCATAGTAGGATATTTAGCCGCATTGAAAAAATCATCTGTTTTCAGGTGAGTGTTACGCATTTCCACATCTGTGTTAATGCTGTTCACATCAACAGTAAAGTTGATTTTAGCATCTGTTAAATCTGGTTTAGCAGCGTCAATAGTTCCTTCAAATTTCTTGAATGATCCATCTACAAAAGAAATACCCATGTGTTTCACTTCGAAACGTACAAAAGAGTGCATTGGGTCTACTGTCCATTTTGTTTGTGCAAAAGATGCCGCACTGATTGACAGGGCTACTAAGAATAAAAATACCTTTTTCATAAATATATTGTTTAATACAAAAGTACACTACAGATCATGCACGTGGCTTGATGTATGATAAGAAATAGTTACCTACCAGAAATAGTTTCTTTAACTTCTCCGCAATCATACATCTGACTGCCATAAAAGGGATTCTGTACAGCTTTAACTTCATTTAACCAGGTATACTTACCCATAGGGCAGTACTGTACATAAGTAGTTTTGCTGTTAATTTTCAACTCCGTTGCCAGCTTAACGAAAGCATCACTGATTGGTCTGAAGGATTTACGCTGTGCTTCCAGTTCCGGTGCCGCAGCTAAGGCGGCAGACTGCTCAGTGATAATCGCTGATTGTTCCATCCATAAATGATGTTGCGCATCTGTCGCAAATCCCGTATGCGGAACCGCCTTTACAGCCGCAATTAAGATTGTCGCCAGTTTAACGGCCTCAGCGGGTTTATCTGTTGCCAGCGCATTTTTAAGTGCATAATAGCTGTCTAAACTTTTGTTGAATTTTGTAGCTACACCTGCTTTTTGCGCTACTGAAGATTGGGTGAAAACACTAATAAATAGTGCCGCAATTAAGATTATTCGTTTCATCTGATTTTTATTAATGGTGAAAAGAACTAACATGACCCGTACCAATAACCCCGTTCATGTTATTCTGGTATGTGATTATTTTAAAACGTTAAAAAAATTAAATTCCGCACGGATCAGGTACATGTTTTTATTGTACCTGCCCGGTATATCGCCCGCAACCTGGAACCTGTAACCCAGGTCGATCCTTGTCCTGCTATTAATAATCGCCTGTACCGCCGGTGCGAAATCCAGGTAAGTATTCCCGTTCTCAGGATTGGTCTTACCCAGCATTTCGAAATAGACATTAAAATTGGGCTGATTATAATTTTTATAGACAATAGGTAACACCAGATAGCCAGACGACAGGCTATAGCTGATGAGCTGGTCTGCCTGTGGCATCCCTGCCATCTTGCGGTTAGCTGACACAAATGCTTTATTATAAGCTACCGTGCCCGACAAAGCCAGTTTATGCAACAATTTTGTCACCACAATACCGCCCTGCAAACCGCTGTTATCGCCCTCCAGGTTGATATCTTCGGTATAAACTGGCCTTTTACTGGTACTGATCCGTCCAAACGCCGCAGCACGTAGATGGCTCTGGGTGCCGTCTACAGACATAAACCGGTATTTAGCATAGAGACTTCCGCCTTCCAGCCTGTATTTACCGTCCATATCCGAGAAGAAACCCTGGACATGTGTCATCAGGTTTTTATTAAAGCTAAGCATCAGTTCAGGGATGGTCCTGTTCATTGCTCCCGCATTAAATATTCCTTCATTGGTGACCCGGATCCCGATTGACTTAGCAGCCATATTACTTGCAGGCTCAGAAAAGACATAAAGTTCCTGCGCCTTTGTGCACAGACATGTAGTCAGCAGTAAAACTGCTGTGATTAAACTATATTTCATGACCGCCCCTTAGATGCTCAGGTGAAAAATACGCGTCTCTTTTCCGCTGATCACACCTTTACCTGAGAGATAGGCCGGAGAATTCAGTTCAGCAGCTTTTTTCTTAAACGCAGCAGAACTGATAAAATCTTTGTCGATCACCTTTGCGGTAACCGGGCCATCCAGCGTTTTACTTTTTGCATTCGTAAACTGGTAAACATTTCCGTCCACCTGCGCAATACCTTCAGCATTAACAGCTGTATTTTTGAAATTCATTGTCGCGGAAAGATCCCCGATAGAGAAACCGGCATCCTGTACCTTGTCCCTGATCTGGTCGATATCAACTTCCTGGTCTGCTTTAAAAGAAAGTACAAAAACATTCCTGTTCAGGTCTGGTGTAACACTATCAATAAACCCAAGGCTTTTCAGCGATGTCTCTGTTGCCCTGGAACACATAGAACAGGTTAAACCGTTAACTTGTACTTCTGCTTTTGTAATTTGTTGTGCGAATGTGGCTCTGCTAATGAATAAAGCAGAAAATAGGATGAAATATTTGAAAGTTTTCATAACGAAATTTTTAAGATCTGAATAAATAAAACACATAGGTATTTCCGGGGCTACAAGCTCCGGAAAATCGATTTTATTCCTGATCTAATTTCTGAAAACGCAGTTAAAGGCGTAAAGAGGCACCCTGGAGGAGAATGGAGGAGCTTTGCTTTCATTTTTACTGAACAGTTTTGGCAAAACAGATTCTACCATTTCCAGTAAAAAAGGCGCCAGGAACAGCTTTATGCTGTAGTTCTTTGGCAACTCAACTTTTAAGCCTGACTCATGGCTGTCTTTGATTTTGGCATCAACCGCAGTGTTTTTGCAGCATTTATTGGCCATGTCAGACTTTTCAGTCTCTTTACAGAATTTGCATTTCGCAGCTTCTGTAAACTGTACATTAGAAAGCTCTCCTCCGCAAAAATGCAGACTAAGGGCAACACCAATTACGCTAATCAGGTAAAAGGCACATAATCCCAGGGCTATCTTTTGTCTCAGTTTCATCTGAATGATTTACATGGTTTAAGGATGAACCGGAGTTCATCTAATCACTGTATAACAAAACTAAGCATAAAATATAATAAAAACATAGTCCCGCTTTCAAAAAAACTAATTTCTGTCTTACCTTAGCCACAAATAGCCCTTGCAAATGAAATATCTGATTACCCTCCTTCTTGTCCTGACCCTAAACTCCGTCTTTGCAGCCAGGCCAAAGCACCAATACGTAAAAATTAAAACCGAACAGGGGGAATGTATCCTGATGCTGTACAATGAAACTCCGCTTCACCGCGATAACTTCATTAAACTGGTGAAGTCAGGATTCTATAACGGCACCATTTTCCACCGGGTGATCAAATCTTTTATGATTCAGGGCGGAGATCCTGATTCAAAAAATGCAGCCCCGAAAATTGAGTTGGGCAATGGCTCCGTTGGCTATACCATCCCTGCAGAATTCCGTGACAGCCTGTTTCATAAAAAAGGGGTACTCGGGGCAGCAAGGGACGATAATCCTGAGATGGCTTCCAGCGGAAGTCAGTTTTATATTGTACAGGGCAAAACTTTCACAGATGCACAGCTGGATACAGTGGAGAAAAAAAGATTACACTTTAAACTTCCCCTATCGCACCGTGAAGTCTACAAAAAAACCGGCGGCAGCCCCCATCTCGACAGAAAATATACCGTTTATGGTGAAGTGGTGAGGGGATTAGCACTGGTCGATTCCGTAGCCATTGTAAAAACAGACTCTAACGACAGGCCGCTCACCGATATTAAAATGACGCTGACGCTCCTGCGGAAAGGAGAAGCCCGTAAACTGGAAAAACAATTACGCAGGGAAGAAGAGCAGCTGGTTACAGCTTCCCGGAAATAACAATACACACTTATGAAGATAATATCATACAATGTAAATGGCATCCGTTCGGCCACCACCAAGAATTTCCTGGGCTGGCTGGAAGCGACTGATGCAGATATGATCTGCCTGCAGGAAGTCAAAGCAATGCCGGTACAAATCCCCGAAATCATTGCAGTGATTGAGCAGCTTGGCTATCACCACTATTGGTTCACCGCAGAAAAAAAAGGGTACAGTGGTGTGGCTATTCTGACCAGGATCAAACCGAACCATATAGAATACGGTTGCGGAGAAGAATGGATAGATAAAGAGGGACGCATTTTAAGAGCTGATTTTGACACTTTCTCCCTGATGAGCGTATATCTTCCGTCAGGATCATCCGGTGACGAGAGACAGGTTAAAAAGTACGCCTTTATGTCTTTCTTCCAGAACTATATTTCTGACTTGCGGATTACGCATCCTAACATGGTAATTTCAGGTGATTATAATATTTGCGCTACTACTATTGATATCCATAACCCTAAATCCAACGCAAACTCTTCCGGATTCCTTCCTGAAGAAAGAGAGTGGATGGCCATGTTTTTGGAAAGCGGCTTCATAGATACATTCAGGCATTTTAATAAAGATCCACATCAGTATACCTGGTGGAGTTTCAGGGCAAATTCAAGAGCAAAGAACCTGGGCTGGCGTATCGATTATCATCTGGCCACTCTTCCCATGCTGGCGAAGCTGAAAAACGTAACGATTCTTCCTGATGCGGTACACTCCGATCACTGTCCGGTATTACTGGAAACAGATGCTTAAAAATAAATGGTCTCACCTGGCGTGATACACAGGTCCAGCCGTACATCATTTGCGTGGATATCAGTGATGGTATCCACGCTTTCAAAAAAGGACAGACCGGCCTTTATCGCCTCGTGTTCTTCCAGAAAACGGTCGTAAAAACCTTTTCCATAACCTACACGGTAACCTTTACGGTCAAAAGCCAGTAAAGGCACCACAACCAGGTCAATCTTTCCGGTAAATTGCTCTTCATCTAACGGCTCTAAAATATTAAACAGGTTTTTCCGCAGGTGTTCCTCTCCCCGGTACGGGTGATGGGTCATCAGTGAGGTTTCAAAATCCGCCCTGGGTACAATGATTCTGATACCGGGATGATGGTCTTTAAGCCACCGGATCAGCATAAAAGTATCGGGTTCCTTTTTTTCCTCAATCGGCAGAAAGAGGTGGACAACCTGTATACTACTGAAATCCAGCAGCGCAAATTGTTCCAGCAGGTTTTTACTCAGCCGGGTTACCTCTTCTCCGCTCAATGCCTTTCTCCGGGCAGTGGCCTGTTTTCTGATCGCCGCTTTGTCCATTTAATTGTTGATTGTTTGCAAGATAGCTATCCCGCAATAAAAAAAACCTGTAAAAAAATATGGCTTCGGGAACCACTCCGAAGCCAAAATCAACCTAAACCTAAAACTAAACTATGAAAATTCTTATTTTACTCTTTCTATATATTCACTGGTGCGTGTATCAACCTTGATTTTATCTCCCTGGTTGATAAACAACGGCACCTTAATTTCTACCCCTGTTTCCACAGTTGCATATTTTAATGCACTGGTAGAAGTATCGCCTTTTACAGCAGGCTCTGTATAAATAATCTCCAATTCTACATGAGAAGGTGTCTGCGCCAAAATAGGCTCTTCACTTTCAAACGCAATGATTACTGTCATTCCTTCTTTTAAAAATTTAACAGCGTCTCCAAATAATGCTTTGGGAATGTTAAACTGATCAAAGGAGATCAGATCCATTACAACAAGAAAATCACCATCCTCATACAAATACTGGTAGTCGTTGGTTTCAACACGGCAGATGTTTACTTCTTCATCCGTCCGGAACCTATACTCAACAACCTTGCCGGTTTTAATGTTCCGCATCCTTGCCTGGTAAAAAGCTCTTAAATTACCTGGTGTACGGTGAATGTATTCTTCCACCTGTACTAATTCTCCGTTAAAACGAAGCATATTCCCGTTTTTTACTTCTGATGCTTTTGCCATTTTTTTTGAAATCGCTTGCTTAAACCAGCAGCGCTATTTCGTGCCGCAAAGGTAAAAACTATTTTTTAATTCCACAATAGTTATTTTGAAAATTATTTATAACGCTAAATACATACTATAAAGTTGACATTAACGTTGCAGTTAAACGTTTAATCAGGACTTATAATCAGTTATTCTCACTAAATTATCGCAAAAGGAATACTCATTTTCCTGATTTGATCCAACTATCACCAGCTTATCGGAGGTGAAATTTGCGATTAAGGAGTGATACCACTCCATTCCTTGCTGATCAAGGTTGGAAGTTGGTTCATCCAGGAACAATAAAGGAGTGTTGGTACAACAGGCGAGAGCGAGTTTTGTACGCTGCCGCATGCCGGAAGAGAAATACTTCAGCGGCTTATCCTGTGCCTTTGCCAAACCGAGAAGATTGAGCAGGCCCGCAGCATCCATACCAGGATAAAACTGCTTGAATTTAAAATGAAAATCGATTGTTTCCTGTAAAGTGAACTCTTCCACCAGGTCTACATAGGGTGCGGCAAAGCTAACCAGCTGATAAATTTTATCTACCGGGATTTCCTGCTCCGATTTATAAGTAACTGAACCTTCTGAAGGGGCCAGACTACCCAGCACTACGCTCAACAGGGTCGACTTACCGGATCCGTTAGGCCCCAGGATAGCATACTTCCCTCCGGCACGAAACCGATAGGTAAAGTCCCTGAAGATCCATTCCTGGTTAAACCTGCGGCCCGCAGCCTGTAGATCGATGTCCATCAGGAAATTAACTTGAAGAGCCGAACCCTTTCATCACACCTCTGTTGGAATTCCTGATAAAATCAACAATTTCATCGCGGATCTCCGTAGGCGCGAATTCCGCTTCTATTTTATCCAGTGCTTTGGTTACATTATTATGTTTAACGAACAAAACCCTGTAGATTTCCTGTATTTCATTGATTTTCTCTGATGAAAAACCACGTCTCCTTAAACCAACGGAATTGATCCCGGCATAAGACAATGGTTCTCTTGCTGCTTTTACATAGGGAGGTACATCTTTACGCACCAGTGAACCACCGGTAATAAACGCATGTGAACCCACCTTAACAAACTGGTGTAT
>Ga0247813_10001769_pt1 | contig 15800 bp, 16 predicted proteins | sample UWRJL169409C1_FD_180719 | JGI IMG/M metagenome (GOLD analysis project Ga0247813, IMG submission 180719) | Plant litter microbial communities from Arlington Agricultural Research Station in Wisconsin, United States - UWRJ-L169-409C-1 | ecosystem: Environmental > Terrestrial > Plant litter >... | reverse complement strand
GTCGACGGAGACGATGAGCGGGCCGTTGAAGCCGGCGCCGAAGCCCTCGGCGATGAGGTCGTAGGCCTCCCGCTGGGTGGATTCGGCGGGTTCCGATCCGTTGTCGGGGAGGCTGAGCTGCAGGCTGAACGCGGGGATGGCGACCACGGCGAGAAGCGCGATCACGCCGATCGTGGCGAGCACGGGCACCTTCATGACGCCCTTGACCCAGCGCATGCCCATCGTGGTGGTGCCGGAGTCGCCATCGTGCGCGACGGCCCGCCTGAACGCGCGACTGCCGGGCTTCGGCGCGAGGCGTCCCTTGGCCAGTCCGAGCAGCGCCGGAAGCAGGGTCGTAGCGATGCAGATCGCGACCAGCACGGCGAACGCGGCACCGACACCCATGGTGCTGAGGAAGGGGATGCCGACCACGAGCAGTCCGAGCAGCGCGATGATCACGGTGACGCCGGCGAAGACCACGGCGCTTCCGGCCGTTCCGACGGCCATGGCGGCGGACTCCTCAGGATCCTCGCCGCGGGCCAGCTGGGTTCGATGCCTCGACAGGATGAAGAGCGCGTAGTCGATGCCGACGGCGAGACCAATCATCAGGGCGAGGAGCGGGGCGGTGCTCGACACCGTGGTGAAGGCCGACACCGCGGCGATGGCCCCGAAGCTGATGCCGACCCCGATGAGGGCGGAGAGCAGGGGCATCCCGGCCGATACCAACGACCCGAAGGTGATGAACAGCACAACGCCCGCGAAGACGACGCCGAAGACCTCGATGATCGTGATGCCGAAGGTGTTGTCCTGGAAGACCTGGCCGCCGAAGGCGACCTCCATGCCCGCGTCTTCGGTGATCGAGGCGGTGGCCTGCACGTCCTCGAGCATCTGGTCGGTGACGTCGGTGGACGCGCCGTCGAACTGCACGCGGATGAAGCTCATGCTCTCGTCATCGGAGATCGCCTTGCCGGCGTATTCGCTGAACGGGCTGACGACCGCCTCGACGCCGTCGACCTTCTCGAGCGCGTCGACCTGGTCCTCGATCGCGTCCTCGTAGTCGTTGACGGATTCGCCCTCGGGCGCGACGGTCACGACCTGAACGGCGCTGCCGGCCACCGCGGGGAAGACGGCGCTCAGCTTGTCGAGCGCGTCCTGGGATTCGGTGCCGGGGATCGCGAACGACTCCTGGGTGGAGCCGCCGAGGGCGACCGAGCCGCCGAGGATGCCGACGAGCACCACGAACCAGACGGCGATGACCGTCCAGGCCCGCCGGTACGAGAATCGGCCCAGGCGGTAGAGAAGGGTGGCCACGGGTTACTCCTGAAGGGGAAGAGGACGGACGGGAACGGGTGCGAGCAGCTCGGTGAGGATGGTGATGAGAGCAGCTCTGATCTCGTCGTCCGGAATCTCGGCCTTGTGTTCCGCGCCCGGCTGCGAGCCGAGGATGTAGGCGGAACCACCGAGGGCAATACCAAAACGCAACCGTGCTTCCACGGTCGGGGCGGCGCGGAAGAAGTAGTCGGCGAGGCGCTCGACCAGGGCATTCGCGCGGTCGATGACGGGAACATCGACGAGGGAGGGTCCCTGCGAGAGGAACGTGTTGATCTCGAGGCGATGGCGCAGCAGGAAGTCCACGAAGTCGGTCACGAACGCCTTGCGGCGGTCGTCGGTGAGCTCGCTGCCCGAGATGGAGTCGAGGATCTGCTCCATGAGGTCGATCGCGGGCCCGACGGCGGCCTCGAGCAGCGCCTCCTTCGAGGCGAAGTGGTACAGCACACTCGACTTCGACATGCCGGCGATCTCGGCAACACGCTGCAGCGAGGTTCCCGCGTAGCCCGCGCGCGCGAATTCGGCGAGCGCGATGAGGCGCAGTTCTTCGTGGCTGGTCGACATGGAACCGATGTTAGCTGACCGATCGGTCAGTTCCTGTCCGATCGGTCAGTTTCCCAGAAAACTTTGTGTTAGGGATGCACGAACGCGAGTGCCACGGTCGCGGCGGCCACGGTCACGGGCGCCACGACCAGGCCGAGCACTGCGTACCGCCGCCACGAGATCTCCACGCCCAGCGCCTTGAGGCGCTCGTGCCAGAGCAGGGTCGCGAGCGACGCCCACGGCGTGATCAGCGGCCCGACATTCACTCCGATGAGCAGCGCGGCAATGCGCACCGGGGAGCCCGCGACCGGTTCGAGCGCGAGGTACGCCGGCAGGTTGTTCACCAGGTTCGCACCGACGAGACCGGTGCCCGCGAGGCGCAGCAGCTCGACCGGCCCCTCGCCATCACCCGAGATCGCGGCGAGCACCGTCGCCAGCCCGAGCGCGTGGCCCGCCTCGACCACGAGGAAGAGTCCCGCGGCGAGCAGCACCAGCTGCCACGGCAGCAGCGAGAACCGAAGCACGCTCGGACGTCGCACGAGGAAGAAGCCGGCCAGCACGAGCGCCGCGGCCACGGCGGGCAGCCACACCGGGAGCCCCGACACGAGCAGGGGGATCACGAGAGAGACGGTCACCCCGCTCGCCCAGAGCAGCACGCGGTCTTCGCGCACCTCCTTTTCCGCGAGTTCGTAGCGCACCAGCAGGTCACGCCTATAGATGAGGAACAACGCGAGCGCCGGAACTCCCACGGCAATCACGGCGGGGACGGCCATGAGGGCGGCGAATCCCGCGGGGCCGAGCCCGTTCAATTCGTGCTCGGCGAGCAGGTTCGTGAGATTCGAGACCGGCAGCAAGAGGGACGCGGTGTTCGCCATCCACACGCTGGTCAAGGCGAAGGGAAGCGGACTCAGCCCGACGTGCCGGGCGAGCAGCACCACCACCGGCGTGAGCAGCACCGCGGTCGTATCGAGAGAGAGGAACACCGTGCTGAGCACGGAGAGAGCGAGCACGAGTAACCAGAGCAGCCAGCCGCGACCGCGCCCCCAGCTCGCAGTTCGCTCGGCGATGAGCCCGAACAGCCCGGCCTCGGCGGCGAGCTCGGTGACTACCGTGATCGCCACGACGAACAGCAGGATCGGCCAGACGCGGTTCGCGACCTCGAGCGCTTCGGCAACGGGAAGGATGCCGGTCGCGACGGCAACGAGACCGACCACAAGGAGGATGCCTCCGAGAATTGCTGAGCGCACGGCATCCTCTCTTCGACGTTCAGGTTAGGCCCTCTCGCGGCTGACTGCGGCCTGAACGCGACCTGTGAACAATTCGAGCGACGGGATGCCACGCACTAGCGTTAAACAGTTGGCCCGGCCCCAGTGCCGTGCCCGATACATCGGCAACATCGTGGAGGCGACATGCGCAGGTTCATTTTCAGCGGTACGGTACTCAGCGCACTCTTCGGTGGCCTGAGCACCGTGCAGGCATCCCGCAAGGGCCCGCGTGACTGGCGACTCGCCCTCATGTGGATCAGTTGGGGCCTCACCGTGGCAATCGCCGTCGGAACTGTCATCAAGGACAGTGAGAACGCCCCGCTCGACGAATTGGAGTAACAATGAATGACTTCGGATACTACGGCGGCGGACACATCGCGCAGTTCATCGGGATGGCCGTGTGGGGTCTGGTCATGCTTGTGCTCCTGGTCGTCGGACTCGGCCTCGCTTTCCTGCTCGCGCGCTTCCTGCTCGTCGCGACCAAGGCTGCCCAGCACTACCTCGACAAGAACGGCGTCGTGAGTTCGAAGCCCGCGAAGCCGGCGCCGACCGGCCTGTACAGCCCCGGTCGCCCGGCGGAGGAGCCCGCCTCGAGCGTGGCCCCGCCGACGCCGGCGCCTTCAACGACCGCCTCGTCGAGCACCGCCTCGTCGAGCACTCCTACCGAGGTCCTGCCGCCGAAGGCGGCGGCCCCCAAGGCCGCGACGCCCACCACCGGCGCGCCCAAGCCGGCCACCACGCGCAAGACGCCCACGGCGACGACACCGATCACTCCGGTCGAGCCGCCGACCACCGCGTCGACCAAGCCGGTCAGCAAACCGCGCACCCCGAAGACCCCGCCGCCCGCGGTCTAGGTCTCACCCTTCACAGGACGCCGTCCCGACTCCGGTCGGGGCGGCGTTTCTGTGCCTGCCGCTAGCCCAGGAACCCGCGCAGCAACGCGGCGGAACCCGCGAGGTGCTCGAGGGTCGCGGCCGCCGCCCGGTCCTCATCACCGGTGAGGATCGCGACGATGATCGCCTCGTGCTGCTCGTTCGAGTGCTCGATGTTGCGAGTGATGAGCGGAATGTGGTCCAACAGGTCATTGACCGCCGTGCGGTTGTCGGCAATGAGGGTGACGAGGGATGGGGTTCCCACGACCTCCGCGATGGCGAGGTGCAGCCGGGAGTCGAGTCGGCGGTAGTCGGCGGCATCCGCTGCGGCCGTCTCGCGCAGCCGCGTCCAGAGCATGTCGCGCTCGGCGGCACTCAGCGAACGATTGGCTGCGGCGCGGGCAGCCCCCACCTCGAGGATCTCGCGCAGGCCGAGCACGTCGTCGATCTCGGCCGGTGAGGGTGCGGGGGCCGAGGCATCCGCCCGCTCGAAATCGGCCGGAACCGGGATCGGGTCACTGACGAAGGTGCCACCGTAGCGCCCTCGCCGCGAGACCAGGAAGCCGGCGTCGGACAGCGAGCGGATGGCCTCCCGGACGGTATCGCGGGACACCGAGAAGCGACTCGCGAGATCGCGCTCAGGGGGCAGCGCCTCGCCGGGCGCCACGAGCCCGAGCCGGATCGTCTGCAGCAGTCGCGCGACGGTGTCCTCGAAGGCGTTGCCGTTGCGCAGCGGGCGGTACAGCGACTCGCTGACCAACCCCTCGTAACTGACCTCGTCCGCGGCAGCCACGGTTACAGCGGGGTGACGTAGGCGGAGCTGATGCCGCCGTCGACGAGGAAGGTCGAGGCGGTGATGAACGACGCATCGTCGCTCGCGAGGAAGGCCACGGCCGCGGCCAGCTCCTCCGCCTGCGCGAATCTGCCGACCGGGATGTGCACGAGGCGGCGCTGGGCGCGCTCCGGATCCTTGGCGAACAGCTCCTGCAGCAGGGGCGTGTTGACCGGGCCCGGGCAGAGCGCGTTGACGCGGATGCCCTGGCGCGCGAACTGCACACCGAGCTCCTTGGTCATCGCGAGCACCCCGCCCTTCGAAGCCGTATAGGAGATCTGCGAGGTCGCCGAGCCCATCACGGCGACGAACGAGGCCGTGTTGATGATCGAGCCCGACTGCTGCCTGACCATGTGGCGCAGCGCCGCGCGCGAGCAGAGGTAGACGCTCTTGAGGTTGACGTCCTGCACACGATCCCAGGCCGGCAGCTCGGTGATCTCGATCGAGTCGTCCTCGGGTGGCGAGATGCCCGCGTTGTTGAACGCGATGTCGAGCGAGCCGTAGGTGGCGACCGCGGTGTCGAACAGGTTGTTCACCTGCGCCTCATCGGTCACGTCGACCTTGACGAACAGGCCGCCCACGGCGTCGGCCGCAGCCTGCCCCGACTCCTCGAACAGGTCGCCGATGACGACCGTCGCGCCCTCGGCGGCGAAGCGCTGGGCGGTCGCGAAGCCGATTCCGCCCGCACCCCCGGTGATCACCGCCACCTTGCCGGCGAGGCGTTGCGTGAGGTCGATCTTCTCGATGGTCATTGGTTCCCCCTGGATCGGTGAGTGAGCGTGCTCAGTCACTGCTGATGAAGACGTTCTTGGTCTCGGTGAACGCCAGCGCGGCATCCGGTCCGAGCTCGCGGCCGAGGCCGCTCTGCTTGAATCCACCGAACGGGGTGGAGAACCGCACACTCGAGTTCGAGTTGACGGAGAGGTTCCCGCTCTCGATGGCACGCGACATCCGGATGCCCCGGCCCATGTCCCGCGTCCAGACCGAGCCGCTCAGCCCGTAGATCGAGTCGTTGGCCAGGGCGATCGCGTCGGCCTCGTCGTCGAACGGCAGCACGGATACCACGGGCCCGAAGATCTCCTCGGTGACGACCCGGTCGGTGCGGGATCCCGGCAGCAGCACGGTCGGCGCGAACCAGTAGCCGCTTCCGGTGGGGGCGCTTCCGCGGAAGGCGACCTGCGAGTCATCCGGAACAAACGACGCCACCTTGTCGAAGTGCGCCTTCGCGACGAGCGGCCCCATCTCGGTGCCCTCCTCGGTCGGCGACCCGACGACGACACCCTTGACGACCGGTTCGAGCAGTTCCATAAAACGGTCGAGGGCGCTGCGCTCGATGAGGATGCGGCTGCGCGCGCAGCAGTCCTGGCCGGCGTTCTCGAACACCGCGTAGGGTGCCGCGGCCGCCGCCTTCTCGAGGTCGGCGTCGGCGAAGATCACGTTGGCGCTCTTGCCGCCGAGCTCGAGGGTGAGGGACTTGACCTGCTCCGCGCAGCCCGCCATCACCTTCTTGCCGGTGACGGTGGACCCGGTGAAGACGATCTTGCGCACGTCCTCGTGGGTGACCAGCCGGTTGCCGACCACGTCGCCGCGGCCGGGCAGGATCTGCAGCAGTCCCTCGGGAAGGCCCGCCTCGAGGGCGAGCTCGCCGAGGCGGATCGCGGTGAGCGGCGTCCACTCGGCGGGCTTCAGCAGCACGGCGTTGCCTGCGGCGAGCGCGGGCGCGAAACCCCACGTCGCGATCGTCATCGGGTAGTTCCACGGCACGATGATGCCGACGACACCGATCGGTTCGAGGAAGGTCACGTCGATGCCGCCCGCAACGGGGATCTGCTTGCCGATCATGCGCTCGGGGGCGGCCGCGTAGTAGTTGAGCACGTCGCGAACGTGGCCGGCTTCCCAGCGCGCCTGCGCGATCGGATGCCCGGAGTTGACCACCTCGAGAAGCGCGAGCTCCTCGAGCGCACCGTCGACCGCGCTCGCGAATCGGCGCAGGCCCGCCGCGCGCTCGGCGGGCGGAAGCGCCGCCCAGGCCTTCTGGGCGCTGAGCGCGTGCAGGACGGCGTCATCCACTTCGGCGAGGGTGCGGTTGGGAATCGACGTGATCACCGATTCGTCGGACGGGTTGATGAGAGTCGTCGAGCTCATGCGTTCACCGCCCGGTGTGCCTTCGCCGCTTCGACGAGACCGGCGAACAGTCGCAGGTCTTCGGGCGTGTGTTCGGGATGCCACTGCACGGCGATCCCGAAGTCCATCCCGTCCACCTCGACGGCCTGCACGGTGCCGTCGTCGGAGCGGGCGGTCACGGTGAGCCCGTCGCCCACCGCGTCGATGGCCTGGTGGTGGTACGACTTGCCGATCAGGGTCTCCCCGCCGCCGAGCAGGTCGCCGACCTGGGTGCCCGGATCGACGAACACCTCGGTCTCGGCGAACACTCCCCCGCCGAGGCTGTACCGCTCGCTGCCGACCACGTCGGGCAGGTGCTGGTGCAGGGTTCCCCCGCGGGTCACGTTGAGCATCTGGAGTCCGCGGCAGATGCCGAGGAAGGGCACCTCGTCCTCGATCGCCGCGGTGAGCAGCGCGGTCTCCCAGTCGTCGCGGTCCTCGCGCGGCTCGTCGGTGGTGACGAGACGCTCCTGGCCGTAGAGGGCGGGATTCACGTCCTTGCCCCCGGCGATGATGATGCCGTCGAGCCGGGACAGCACGGCGTGCGCGATCCCGGCGTCCACCGGCTGCGGGGGAAGCAGCACGGCGATTCCGCCGGCCTGGTTCACCGCGTCGAAGTAGACCCTGGGCAGGTAGGAGGCGGGGACATCCCATACGCCCATCTGTGCCTGGTCGAGGTAGGTCGTGACGCCGATGATCGGCGCGGTGGACGAATCAGAAACGTTCAAAACCACGGACTCTTTCCCAATCGGTGACGGCGGCGTCGTAGGCCGCCTGCTCGATGCGAGCGTTGTTGAGGTAGTGCTCGACCACCTCAGCACCAAACGCTAGCCGAGCAATCTCCGAGGATGCGAAGAGGTCCGCCGCTTCGCGCAATGAGGAGGGAACCCGGGGCGCGTCGGACCCGTAGGCGTTGCCCTCGAAGATCGGCTCGAGCTCGAGTTCGTGCTCGATTCCGTAGAGCCCGCCGGCGATGATGGCGGCCGTGGCGAGGTACTGGTTGACGTCGCCGCCAGGGACGCGATTCTCGACCCGGAGTCCCGATCCGTGGCCGACGACGCGCAGTGCGCAGGTGCGGTTGTCGAGACCCCACGCCACGGCGGTCGGGGCGAAGCTGCCCTCCACGTAGCGCTTGTACGAGTTGATGTTGGGCGCGAAGAACAGGGTCAGCTCGCGCATGGCCGTGAGCTGCCCGGCGATCCAGTGCTCCATGAGCTTGGAGAAGCCGTGTTCGCCATCCCCCGCCATGACCGCCTCGCCGTCCGTGCCGCGCACCGAGAGGTGGATGTGGCACGAGTTGCCCTCGCGCTCGTTGAACTTGGCCATGAAGGTCAGCGACTTGCCGTGGCGGTCGGCGATCTCCTTCGCGCCGTTCTTGTAGATCGAGTGGTTATCGCAGGTCGCGAGGGCGTCGGTGTAGCGAAACGCGATCTCCTGCTGCCCGAAGTTGCACTCGCCCTTGATGCCCTCCGAGTACATGCCGGCCGCATCCATCGAGTTGCGGATGTCGCGCATCAGCGGCTCCATCCGGGTCGAGGCGAGCAGCGCGTAGTCGATGTTGTAGTCGCTGGCCGGGGTGAGTCCCTCGTACTTCTTCGCCCAGGCGTCGCGGTAGCTGTCGTCGAAGACGATGAACTCGAGCTCCGTTCCTACAAATGCCTCGAGGCCCTTCTCGGCGAGCGCGGCCAACTGCGTCTTGAGGATCTCGCGGGGGCTCTGCACGACGGGTTTCTCATCGAGCCAGGTCATATCGGCGATCACCATCGCGGTGGCGGGCAGCCACGGCACGAGCCGCAGCGTCGAGAGATCGGGGATCATCGCCATGTCGCCATAGCCCTTCTCCCACGACGAGATCCTGTAGCCGTCCACCGTGTTCATCTCGACGTCGACGGCGAGCAGGTAGTTGCAGCACTCGGCCCCGTGGGCGGCGATCTCCTCGACGAACAGCCGGGCGGATGCGCGCTTTCCGACGAGGCGGCCCTGCATGTCGGTGAACGCCACGATCACCGTGTCGATCTCGCGTTTGTCGACGAGCGTGGTGAGCTCGTCCATCGTCAGCATGCCGGAACGCGAGGTCGTCGAGGTCGTCATCCGACCATTACACCACAGCGCCCCCAGCGGCGGGTGGCCTTCTCGTAACGCGTTGTTTACACCCAAAGGTAGACACCGGGTACCAATAAACGGGAGGATCGACCACACGACCCTGGAGGATTGCATGGCAGACACCACGACCAAATCATCGGGCGCCACCTACACGACCGCTGAGGCTGGCTACTTCGAGAAGCGCAGCCTCAAGCGCACCGCGGGGGTGTGGGGCCTGTGGGGCATCGGCATCGCCGCCGTCATCTCGGGCGACTTCTCCGGCTGGAACGTCGGTCTCGGCACCACCGGCTGGGGCGGACTCTTCATCGCGATGATCATCATCATCGTCATGTACTTCACCATGATCTTCTCGATCGGCGAGATGTCGGCAGCGATGCCGCACACCGGCGGGGCGTACTCCTTCTCCCGCGCGGCGATGGGGCCGTGGGGCGGATTCGTCACCGGCCTCGCCGAGACCATCGAATACGTGGTCACCACGGCCGTGGTCGTCTGGTTCTCCGCGGTCTACGCGGACTCGGCGCTCCTCGCCCTCACCGGCATCACCCTTCCCGCCCCGCTGTGGTGGGCGATCCTCTATGTGGCGTTCATCGGCCTCAACTCGCTCGGTGCCTCAATCGGCTTCCGGTTCGCCCTCGTGGTGGCCATCATCTCGATGGGCGTCATCCTGCTGTTCGCGATCCTGGCCTTCGCCAACGGTGCGGTGAACTTCGACAACCTGCTCGACATCGCCCCGACCGAGGGCAACTCGGCGTTCCTGCCGTTCGGGGCGGCGGGCATCCTGTTCGCGCTGCCCTTCGCGATCTGGTTCTTCCTCGGCATCGAGGAGCTGCCGCTTGCGGCGGAGGAGGCGACCGACCCGACGAAGGACATCCCCAAGGCGAGCGTCTGGGGCGTCATCACCCTCGCGTTCTTCGGCCTGTTGGTGCTGTTCCTCAACCCCGCCGTCACCGGCTCGAAGGCGATCAGCGAGGGTCTCGACAGTGGCGAGCCGCTGCTGGCCGGCTTCCGGGTCTTCCTTCCGGATGACGTCGCCGCGATCCTCTCGATCGCTGCCCTCATCGGCCTGCTGGCCTCGCTGCAGGGCATCATGTTCGCCTACGGACGCAACATGTACTCGCTCTCCCGCGCCGGCTACTACCCGAAGTTCCTGTCGCTCACCGGCAAGAAGCACCAGACGCCGTGGGTCGCCCTCGTCGTGGGCGGCGTGATCGGTTACGTCATCCTGCTGCTGGTCCTGCAGGTGCTGCCCGCGGTGAACGAGGAGCTCGGCGCCTCGGCGTCGGGCATCATCCTCTTCATCGCCGTCTTCGGCGCCGTGATCTCGTACATCATGCAGATGGTGTCGTTCGTGATCCTGCGCCGGAAGTTCCCGAACGCGGTGCGGCCCTACAAGAGTCCGACCGGTATCGCCGGTGCGGTCGTCGCCGGCATCATCGCCTTCGCCGCCTTCCTGGGCATCGTGCTCGCGCCGCCGTTCCAGCTCGCGGTGCTGACCTTCGTCGTGATCTTCGTCGTCGGCATCGCCCTCTTCGCCCTCGTCGGCCGGCACCGCCTGGTGCTGTCGCCCGAGGAGGAGTACGCCCTGTCGGGCGGCCTCAAGGACGGTCCGGGCGACGTCGCGTAGTACACGGTTTGGGGGGAATACCCGGGCGGCCGGTCACGTGGGGTGACCGGCCGTTCTGCGGTTCTAGAAGAGGGTGCGGATGACGTCCACGACCCGCGGGTCACCGGTCGACGCGAGTACGGGGATGAACCTCCAGCGGTCCATCGCCGAGCAGGGGTGACTGAGTCCGAGCCGCACGACCTCCCCGATCGCGAGCTCGGTTCCTTCCGGCACGCGCAGGAACGCGTGCTGGTCGTTGAGCGCGGTGACCTCGCTGCCGGGGATGTCGAGAGCGACGGGCATCCCCTCATCCCACGGGAAGTCGCGCCGCCCGCCGTCGAGCAGGGCCAGCCCGGGCTCCGGCCGCGAGATCACTCGCGCCCAGCCGTGCATCGCCGAGCGCAGGTTCAGCGGCGAGATCGAATCGTAGAAGCCGTCGTCGTGCACCTGGTAGGCACCCGAGCGCAGCAGCGGCAGCCCGTCGAGACCGTCGAACGCCTCCGCGACGAGGTCGAGGTAGGCGCTCCCGCCCGCCGTGACGATCGGCTCGCGACCCTCGTAGTGCACGCCGAGCGACGCGTGCAGGTCGAGCAGCTCCGCGAGCCAGCCGCGCACCGCCGCGAGGGATCCCTCCGAACGGTCGTGCGCGAGAGATCCCTCGTAGCCGCCCACTCCTGCGACGCGCAGCGACGGACTGGAACGCACCGCGTCGGCCACACGCAGCGCCTCCTCGACTCCACGGGCGCCGGTGCGCGCGCCGTCGGCGCCCAGCTCCACGATCACGTCGACGGGGCGCTCGAGCGGGCCGAGGGCGGCGGTCATCAGGTCCACCGTCTCGACGCTGTCCACCCAGCAGGAGAATTCGAAGGCGGGATGACGCAGCTCCTCCGCGAGCCAGGCGAGGGCCACGGGATCGACGAGCGAGTTCGCGAGCATGATCCGGTCCAGGCCGTGCGCACGGCCGACCTGCACCTGCCACGGGGTCGCGAGCGTGATTCCCCACGCCCCGGCGTCGAGCAGGTCGTTCCAGAGCTGGGGTGCCATGGTGGTCTTGCCGTGCGGCGCGATGCGCAGTGAGCGGGCGGCAAGCCATCCCGACATCTCGGCGGCATTCGCGTCGAGCGCATCGCGGGACAGCGTGACGAGCGGTGTCGGGAAGTCGGCGAGCGACGGGGCGGTGGCGAGGAACCGCTCGACGGTGAGACCCCACGACGATGGTGGGAAGGACTTGAACTCTGGCCCGATGATCACCAGCCCACGCTAGCGTTGCCGCATGACCTCCACGACCCGCATCGAGACCAGCAACGCTCCCGCCGCCGCCCCGATCTTCTCGCAGGGGGTGCGCAAGGGCCCGATCCTGCAGGTCAGCGGGCAGGGCGCGATCGACCCGGCAACCGGGGAGTTCGCGAGCGAGACCGACGTCGCGGTGCAGACCACGCAGACCCTCGAGAACGTGCGCGCCATCGTCGAGGCCGGCGGCGGCACCTTCCACGACCTGGTCATGCTGCGCGTCTACCTGACGACGCGCGACGATTTCGCCGCGATGAACGAGGCGTACGGCGCGTTCATGGCCGAGCACGGTGGTGAGGTCCTGCCGAGCCGCACCACGGTGTTCACCGGCCTGCCGCTCCCCCAGATGCTCGTCGAGATCGACGGGCTCGCCGTCGTCTAGCTCTTGTTGCCGGACACCGCGAGCCCGACGCCGAGACCGATCATGGCGACGCCTCCGGTGCCGGCGAGCCGGGACATCCTCTTCGGAGATCGACCGAGCCAGTCGCGTGCGTAGCCCGCGCCGATCGCCCAGACGCTGTCGAGCAGCAGTGCCATGCCCGCGAAGATGGCTCCGAGTTCGAGCAGTTGGAGCGGCACGCTTCCCGCGGTCCCGTCGACGAACTGCGGCAGCACCGCCACGAAGAACACCAGGGACTTGGGATTGGTCACACCGACCACCACCCCCTCGAGCAGCGAACGCAGTCGGCCGATGGGTGGCGCGCTCGCGTCGGCCGCGACCGGACGGTTGCGGTGCCGGATGGCCTGGACCCCGAGGTAGACGAGGAACGCCGCACCCGCGAACCTGACGACCGTGAGCAGCACGATCGACTGCTCGAGCAGCAGACCGAGACCGGCCGAGATCGCTATGACCTGCACGAACATGCCCGCGGCGTTGCCTGCCACGCTCAGCAGCGCGCCGAGGCGACCGATCGAGAGCGCCCGCCCCACGACGAACAGCACACTCGGGCCCGGCAGCACCACGAGCACGAGGGCGGCGAGCGCGAAGGCGAGGAGGTTGTGGGCGGGGACCATGGTGTGATGCTATCCCGTGCCCGGAAACCCTCCGCGCTAGAATTCCGAGCGTGAAGATCCTGCTCACCGGCGGCGCCGGCTATATCGGAAGCACCATCGCGAACGCCTGTGTCGAGCAGGGCATCGAGCCGATCATCCTCGACGACTTCTCCAAGGGGCGACGGGACTGGGCTGCCGAGCACACCTTCTACGAGGGTGACGTGGCCGACGGCGCGCTGATCGACAGCATCTTCGCGCAGCATCCCGAGATCAGCGCCGTCATCCACTGCGCCGCGAAGATCGTTGTCCCCGAGTCGGTCGAGCAACCGGTCGACTACTACGCGAACAACGTCGGCAAGGGCATCAGCATGCTGCAGCACCTGCGCCGCAACGGCTGCGAGCGCATCATCTTCTCTTCCTCGGCCTCCATCTACAGCGTGAGCTCCGACTTCACCGTCGACGAGAGCTCGCCCGTCGCCCCGACCAGCCCGTACGCGAACTCGAAGGCGATCTTCGAGAACGTGCTGCGGGACGGCGCCGCAGCCGGCGAGTTCCGCGCGATCGCGCTGCGTTACTTCAACCCGATCGGCGCCGACCCGAAGCTGCGCACCGGCCTGCAGGACCCGCTGCCCAGCCACGTTCTCGGCAAGCTGGTCACCGCCGCGCGCACCGGCGTGCCCTTCACGATCACCGGCATGGAGTGGCCGACCCGGGATGGGTCCGGCATCCGCGACTTCATCCACGTGTGGGATCTCGCGCGTGCCCACGTCGCCGCCCTGAACCACTTCGACGAGGTCGCCACCACCGATGAGCCCTACGCGGTGCTGAACATCGGCACCGGCCTCGGCACCACGGTCAAGGAGTTCGTCGACCTGTTCATCGAGGTGTCGGGATCCGACCTCGAGGTGCTCGTCGGGCCCGCCCGCCCCGGCGACGCGGCCGGCGCCTACACGCGCAGCGACCGCGCTCCCCGGGATCTCGGTTGGACACCGCAGTTCACGATCGCCGACGGCATCCGCGACTCGCTGCGCTGGGCGGAGAAGTTCGCGGGCTAGAGGAATACCCGTCCGAGGGTAGGGCTTCTACAGGGGTGACTACCGACACGCTCATCCACACCACCCCGCTCGATCCGCTCGTCGTCGAGGTGCTGGCCGACCTCGGGCGCGAGTACGACAGCCGCTACAGCGACATGTTCGACCAGCCCGCGTCGGTGGAGATCAACCGCTACCCCGCCTCGACCTTTTCCGCCCCGGACGGCACCTTCGTGGTGCTCGTGCGCGACGGTCGGGCGATCTCGGCCGGAGCGTTCATGCGGATGAGCGAGACGACCGTCGAGGTCAAGCGCATGTGGACGCACGCTGACTTCCGCGGCCAGGGGCTCGCGAAGCTGATCCTCGCCGAGCTCGAAGCGGAGGCGACGCGTCGCGGCTACTCGATCATCGAGCTCAGCACCGGTCCCCGCCAGCCCGAGGCCGTGCGGCTTTACCTCGCGACCGGCTACACACCGCTCTTCGACACCTCGCTGTCGGCCGAGGAGATCATGTTCCACTACTTCCGCAAGCAGCTCTAGCGACCCAGAGAGAACAGCGCGGGCGCGCCGAGACCGTCTACCAGGTCGGCGAGCACCCGCCCGATCGACGGCGTGAACTTGAAGCCGTGCCCCGAGAATCCGGCGCCCACCACGATGGGGCCCACCCGGTCGAGCACGAAGTTCGAGTCGGGGGTCGTCGTGTAGGTGCAGCTGATCGCGGCGAACTCGTCGGGGTCGACGCCGGGCAGCCACTCGCGCGCGTAGCGCTGCAGGTCGGCGAGCTGCCGGGCTTCGGGCAGGAAGTCGCGGGCATCCGGATCGACCACGGGGCCGACGCCGTGCCAGCCGGCCTTCACGCCCTCCCCCGGCGTCAGCATGCCGTAGATGGGCGAGCGCCAGTAGTCGTACGCGGGGTCACCCGGGGTCGGTGCGTGGTTGAAGCTCGGCCAGGGCAGGGCGTCATCCCGAACCGCGAAGTGCGCGGGCTGCTCCTGCGTGACGACGAGCCGCGGATGCGGAACCATACCGAGGAGCTTGTGGGTCCAGGCGCCGACCGTGACCACGGCAGTATTGGCGCTGACCTCGTGCACGCCGTCGGGGGTCTCGTAGCGGAGAAGAACGTCATCCTCACCTCGCACAGTGAGTTCGAGCACGCGCGCGTTGTGCAGCACCGTTGCGCCGTGCGACGCCGCCGAGGACTGCAGCGCGGTGACGGCGGCATCGGCATTCACCCGCCCGCCCTGCGGCGTGAACAGGACGCGCGTGTCGAAACGCATGCCGGGCCAGCGGCGCGAGGCCTCCGCCGCGTCCAGGAACTCGGCCTCGAAGCCGGCGCGCGTCATCGCCTCGAAGGTCGCGTCGTAGGCCGGGTTCGCACCGTGGTTGACCAAACCGACGAGGTCGAGCAGGGGCGTCGAAGTCTCCCGTTCGAGCTCGCGCCACGCGGGCAGGGCCTCCACCAGCAGGTCGACATAGTCGGGCTCGGAGTAGGCGATATTGAAGTTGCGGGATGCGCCGTGCGACGCCCCGTTCCTGTGTCCCGGGGCGAAACGTTCGAGCAGCAGCACCTCGCGTCCGCGCAGGGCGAGAGCTCGCGCCGCGGCCGACCCCATCGCGCCGCCGCCGACGACGACGACCTCCACGTGCTCGGTCACGGGTGCCTCCGGTCGTTGTCGAACTGTCCCCCTTCACGATATCCGCTGGGTCTAGGGTGGTTTCCCATCATGGCTTTCACCGTTGAAGAGATTGTCGTCCCCGCCGAGGTCACCGCCGACTGGACCGCGATGGTGCGCCTGCG
>Ga0247813_10001768_pt1 | contig 15801 bp, 7 predicted proteins | sample UWRJL169409C1_FD_180719 | JGI IMG/M metagenome (GOLD analysis project Ga0247813, IMG submission 180719) | Plant litter microbial communities from Arlington Agricultural Research Station in Wisconsin, United States - UWRJ-L169-409C-1 | ecosystem: Environmental > Terrestrial > Plant litter >... | reverse complement strand
CAGTCGCCTTGTAAACCAGGTTCACAGAAGCGCCCATATGCATCCAATCATAGTTGAAATAGCTTTTCTCCTGACCTGCAAAGCTAAAGTTAGCCGTTCTTGGCTGTGCATAATAATCGCCTTTCAGCTTATGATAACGTAAATTCACACCATAGTTCATCGTGAACTTATCAGAAATTTCCCAGGCATCAGACATATATGCCGTAATCTTATTTTCGAAACCATTATGGTATTCTGCACCGGCATTATAGTTATAAAAACCATCAGCATCTGTAGTAGGGGAAAGTAACTGACGCGGTTGTGCTCCTACTTCCTGGAAGTAGGAAGAACGGTTGGTAGTGAACTTGTCAACGTTATGGTAAGATTCGGTTATCCCGATACGCCAGTTGTGCGCACCTGCCTGTTTGTTCAATTCAAATCTTGAATTGATAGTTCTTACAGGTATATTAAGAATACTTCCACCAAGAACCGTTTGTACAGGCCCTGTATAAACACTGCCATCATCTTTATAGCTGAAGCCATCAGCTGCATTTACCTGTCTTATCGCTAAAGGAGTAGTAGATGTAGAAGAGACGTTAGCCTGGTGATAACGTACGATATATTTAAAGTTCCAGTTATTTTCAAGCTTATAATTACCCAACAGGTCCAGCGTATGAGAACTTGTCATTCCATAATCTGAACTGCCCATGTCTGACTGATAACTTTCACCCGTCAGGGAATTGCGCATGTTCATCAAACCATCACGCTTAAAATAAGAATCAAGACCCGGTCTGAAGTTACCCAATTCTTTGATTGTTCCCCCTTCCTGGTAGGTAAAAGCTGCATAGTTGGTTGGCAGGGCAAATGATCTTGCATATTTATACAATAAGCTAATCTCTCCTTTGCCATTGCTGAAACGTTTAGTTAAACCTGCACGATAGATTTGTGTTTTATCACTGTAAGTCGTAAAACCCGGATCAAAAGTCATAGGGTCATAGTTGACGAAAACACCTGCGCTATATGCCCATCCATTCTTGATAGGCCCGGAGACATTCACATCACCTTTAAGCCATCCATAATGACTGCCGGATAAGGTTCCTGCAACCTCTAGTGAATCGCCACCTAGTTTAGTGTAAGAGTTAACAGCATAACCGAAGTCGCCCGTCAACAATGCCTGTTCTCTTAACCCCATCAGGCCAGACTTACCTAAACTTACACTTGAGCGCCAGGTTCTGCTAGGCAACTCCGGCCAGAAATAATAAACTACAGGTAAATCATTCTCCATAATAGTTGTACCACCAACACTGGCCGGTAAACCTATATTTACTTCACGCGGACCATTATTATTTGCCGCGTTTAACATCACATTACGATTTTCTTCTTCTTTACTGTTTTTTGATCCTGGTTTCTTCTTCACCTTGATCGTGTCTGGCTCGGCAACCTCCTGACCAAAGGCCATGGAATCGGGTAGGAATACACTTGATACTAGGAATAGTGCACATAACTTTACGGTCTTAAATCTCATACAATCGGGAATTTGGTTTTAATATTGATCTGGTATTGTTGTTTTATAGTATTGTTTTACGTTTCGCTCTTTTATTGCATCAAAATGAGGCAATGGTAATTTTAAAAAGTTTGATCCCATTACGCTAAATGTTATGCGCAAGAGGATGTTATCAGGAAATGAATGTGGTTATTCTAGCAGATTTTCGAATTACTGCCGTAGTGTAAAGCTAAGTTCGAAATTGAAGCTTCTTGTAAAGTTGAGGAGGAGTATCTGGCCATCATAATTGGATTTAGCTTATATAATTTGGTTATGGGATAATACAGGTGCTAATTTGTCAAAAATCAATATAATATGCTGCAAAAAATGCACAGCAATATAAATGTTATAACAGCGATAAGGGTCAGATTGTTTTCTTAAACTTAGCAGGACTATAATTTAGCTTTCAACATACGTGCGGCCTGGGTATATCCCCCATCGGAACCATCTACGAAATGGATATGTGCATCATCCATATTCCTGACGTAACAAGACATGATTGATGCATTGCTGATATGAAGACCGTAATATATTTCCCCTGCAGCCTCCATTTGCTGCAAACGCTCTTCTAAGCTGAAACGTTGCGCAGCTGTGCCGGAAATTACCGTATTAATTCTGCCATCTATCACCAGCGTATCAGACATTTGAACCAACTGCTCTAAATATAACTTTCCCTTGAGTGTGCGGAAATAGATATAACCATAGGCATTCAAGATCATGGCATGGATTACTTTTAATACGCGTGACTTACCTAGCCTTGCCAGCAACTCTGTTTTCAAACTATTGTATGAAGTCTTGAGGCGTAATTTGTTGATAGATATAGGTTGTCTTTGCTGTGGCGGACCATAGATTTCATCAATTAATTGTATCACTTTTCTTAACACGGCAGATTGCCTGACTCCCTCTCTTGCAGTAACCAGTAAAGCGATTACTTCCTCCTGATTTTCTGGTACCGCGATTCTGTCCCAGCGACACTGCATTCCCGTCATATCTGGTTCATCTTCGTCATCGGGATATTTGTCTGCCAGGTAATCCTCTCCTTTGATGAGTTTTTCGGCATAATCTAGCCCCTGTCCAAGCACTACCGGGATAGAGAAAACAGATGACCTGCTATGTTTTGAAACACGCAGCTCATAACCATCATCATAGATCTTCCGGACAGGAACTACTCCGGCGCGCAGCTCCAGTTCAAAGTTGTTAAGAGAATTCACTTTATATTTAGATAGTGCCTGCATCACTGCATCAATAATTGAAGGCGGAACAATAAACGTTGCACCATCACCACCAAAGAAAAAAGGGACGTCGACATTCATCTTATTGGCAATGTTCAGCACAATAACGATGCTGCCCGTAGCCAGGAAATTGACTGTTTGATGCTGCCCGTTCAACACAGCCTTAGTAGAGTTTTTTATATCCGTGATAACGATATGCCAGTCGACCGGCACCTGAATAAAAAGGGCTTCGTCACTCAAGAGATCATCTAACCCTACATTATTTATAGGGAGCGATGTATAAAATAATTCTGTGGTAACTTCCATTTATCAATTATTCATCAGGTACTATTGATGTACGAAGATATCTAATTATGGGTTGGAATTATTAAAATATGCTATATAGGAGATTTGAAATAACATACATCTATAATTATTGATATCTATATGTATAAATATCAGTAATAAATACTGGTATCAATTATACATAAATACCAATCTGGATAAAATGTAAAAGGCCGGCATCCACCGGCCAATCTACTATCTAACCTAATTTTTAACTTAAATCTGACCTTTTACTTCACCGCAGGTCAGCATATTTTTCGGATAATAAGGGTTCCTTATTTCCTTTTCTTTACTTAACCAGCTTGCACCCGTCATAGGGCAAACCTGTAAGTAAACCGTATTTTTTTTCTGTGCAGGCATTTGCTCTGCCATAGTCCACATCAATTTCGATAATAGGATAAAACCAGTGCGCTGTTTGTTGATGTCAGTTGTTGCTGCTATTTTTCCAGCATATAAGCGTATGCTATCTGTGCCATCAATTTTGTTAACAGCCTTAACCAGAGAATCTGCTCCTTTTGCCACACTTTCCTTATCTGAAACGATCAGGCTGTTTTTCATGTTCAGGTAATAGTTAATTGCCTGTTGTTTTGCCGGTGCCTTTTTCTGCGCCACTGCAGCAGAAAAGGAACACAATAATGCTAAGTTGAATAGGATGTATTTCATATTATTTCTTTTTTAATAACTGATCAATTTGTTTTGCCATTTCTTTTAAATGGAGCTTATCAATCTCATCCCTTGCATGGATTGCGCGTATTTGTTTACGGATCTCTACTGCATGCTGACGGGCTATCAGGTGTACATCACTACGGTCTGCTTCTGATAACATTTTACCTTCTGCATTTGCTTTTGTTTCAATTAGCGCAGTTAAACGTTCAACATACATGCGTTCTACATTCCTTCTGAACATGTTGCTCATCGGGTCATTTGTAAAATCTTTCCACACCGCTTTCTGTACATCCTGAAGGAATTCTGCAACCGGATAGTTGTACTGTTCTTTCATGTCGATCTGCAACATGTTATATAAAATCCCCGGACTCAGCAGCATCAGCACAAACTGATTCTGTTGTGCGGTAATGTCTTTAATCGCATCAACACCACTGATCCTGCTGGTAATTTCCTTAGGATATAACCACAATGGAGCAGTGAATAACTGGCGACCAAAGAAATCGATAGCAGACTTTACACGTTCTTTTTTAACGGCACTGTAGACCGGCCCGTTCTCTTCTGAACTTTTAACGGTGGTATACTGACCAGCAACATTAGTCATTACATGATAAAGGAAACGGCTGTATTCAGATACGGCACCTTTATGCAAACCTTTCAGGTTATCATACATATCCCCTTCTTCCGCTGTCCAGTTGATCAACTGAGGTACTACCCTCTTTAGGTTCATCAGGCCATAATCACTTGCTTTTACAGCATCGTCACCCAAATCTTCTGTCTGACTACGGGGATCACCGTTTTTACCTTCGCCGCCAAACCACAACTTAGGATTTGCAGCCAGACTGTCAACAATCATTTTGCTCAGAATCTTACGGTCGGCAAATTCATCTTTAGTATCAAAGATGTTCTTATATCCCCATTCTATTGCCCATTTATCATACATACCAATCCTTGGATAGATACCAGCTTTACCGATATTATCTTCAGGTTGCGCCACATAGTTGAAACGCGCATAATCCATGATGGACACGGTATGACCATTTGCTTCCACCCATTTTTTATTACGCAACAGTTCTACAGGTGTATGACTGCTTGCACCCATATTATGGCGTAAGCCGATCGTATGCCCAATTTCATGAGAAGACACAAAACGAATCAGATCTCCCATCAGTTCATCATCAAAAACCGGCTTTCTCGCTCTTGGATCTAATGCACCAACTTGCAGCATATACCAGTTATGTACCAGCTTCATCACGTTATGGTACCAGCCTACATGGCTTTCTATGATTTCACCACTTCGTGGATCGCTGATTCTGGGTCCGTATGCATTGGCCTTATCAGAAGCAAAATAACGGATTACAGAGAAACGCGCATCTTCCAGGCTCATCGTCGTATCATTAACCGGCCATTCTTTGGCGATAATTGCATTCTTGAATCCAGCCTGTTCAAAAGCCTTTTGCCAGTCGTTAACACCAGCAATCAAATAGGGTCTCCATTTTGCAGGCGTAGCAGGATCGATATAATAAACGATCTGTTTTTTAGGTTCTACCAGCTGACCGGCCTTGTATTTTTCGATATCTTCATCCTTAGGCTCTAATCGGTAGCGCTGTATCAGGGCTAACTTTTGAACCTGCTGAGAATCATCTGCAAAAAACAGGTACGAATTTCCAAAATAGCCCACACGCTCATCTAACAAACGTTTACGCATCGGGACTTTAGGCAAAAGTACCAATGAAGTATTCATTTCCAGCGTTACAGAACCCGTAGTTGCTGCTGCCACACTCCCACTCGTAGAAGAATAGGTCTTCGTGGTTTTCACCTCAATATTAATCGGATAAGCATTGATGCTGTTCAGGAAAGAACGATCATCTGCAAAACCGCCGAGTTTACTTTCCGTTTTCACTGCCGGACTCATTGAAACTACCGCGTTGTCTTTCCTGAAGAAATCAGTCACATCAATTACCATGGCCGATGTAGTCGGATTAATCGCCTTAATATCAAAAATGGCAATGATAGGATTTACAGCTGAGTTTCTGACTGCACTATAGATAGCCTGGTTGGTATCCAATGCCATTTGATTTTCGAGTCCAGCTCTTAAAAGCAATTTATTCCCCTGCCCTTTTTCAAAATAAAAAGTCTGTTCATTCGCTTTTTCACCACCATATGAACCAAGGCCCATAGGTGTACCTACATATCTTGTAACCGCAAGGATATGTCTGTTTAACAAGGAATCTGGAATTTCAAAATACCATTTACTCTCATTATAGTGTACTGTAAACATGCCTGGTTTTGATAAAGCACCCGAAGGGATAATTTTATCATAGGAACCAAGTTTCGCTGGTTTGATGCTTTTCTGTACACTGTCCAGCGTTTTAACAGGAATAGAAACTGTTTTTTGCGCCTGTAACCGCAGGGCAAAAAACAGTAAAAAGATAATCGGAATCGTTCTCCTCATTTGTGTGTGTTGAAAAAATTAAAAAGGTCTTGTTTCGCCTGTATTGAGCGTTAACGAAGGATTAGCCTTTAGTACATCCTGTGCGAAAGGGATGATATATAAAAACGAGTTCGGCTGCAATGTATATGTTTGCTGAGGAACCGTTTTGTTTACAATTGGAAATACCCTTACTATGGTTTTGGCATAATCTGGTTCAGTATTTAACCTGCGCAGATCCCAGAAACGGTTAAATCCGAACAAGAGTTCTTTGCGGCGTTCTGCAATAATCACATCCACAGTTGCTTTGATTGTAGCGGGTACAGCCAAAGATGCGTTTGTGTTTACCTTTTTCACACGGATTTCATTCACCAGTCTAATCGCCTCTTCAAGGTTACCAGCTCTGGCTTCACATTCTGCCAACATCAGCTGCACCTCTGTAGTTTTCATGCTCACAGTAGGATAAAAGAAAGTATTGTATTTTGGCGTCCACCATGCTGATCCTGCCGCAACATCAATCCATGTCGCGTTTGTGGTATCAAAAAACAAGTTGAACCTGGCATCATTGGTACCAAACAACGTGCGCAATTCCGGACTGATCACAAAATTATAACCGAAACTCAGCTCATTATAACCTGTCATATAAACCAGGTTTAATACTTCCGGATTTAAATCAGCAGTAATGTTTGGCCTGGTACCCGTCAGTTTACTGTAAGCTACCAGATCATAAATTTTATTATTTATAGCGAGCGACTGCTTAGCTGCAGCTGCTGCTTTAGCAAATTCTTTTTTAAACAAATGCACTTTTGCTTTCAGTGCATAGGCATAGGCCAGAGAAGGGTGATAAGGGTTTGCAGGTTTATCTTGCAGGAAAGGTATAGCCTCGTCAAGGTCTTTTTCAATGAAAGCATATACCGCTGCCACAGTGGATTTAGCTGGTTTTGCTTCCAGATTATACTCATCCATAATACAGATACCCCCATCAGTGTTTGCTGTAGCTGCATCATAATGTTTTGCATAGGTATTTACCAGTAAAAAATGATCAAAGGCCCTGTTCACTTTAGCTTCTGCCTTTGCCAGTGTTTTAAGTGTCTGATCACCTTCGCTATCATCTACTAAACTGATAATAATATTCCAGCGGTTGATATAAGAATAAGCCTGGTTGTATAAACTTGATGATTGTATAATATTTGTTCTGCTGGTTTTCTCATCAAAAGTGAAATTGATGATATCAATATTTATCGGGCGACCAATCACATTTGATTCTTTCATATACTGATCATCTGACAGGTATTGAAAGTTATTGATGGGATAAGCACGGTTGGGTAAAGAAACCAGTTGATAAAATTCATCTGTTTTTTCAATAGTAACTTTACCAGTAGGCTTCAAATCCAGATACTTCTTGCATGAAGTGCTGAGGATAACCATGAAGAATAATAAGGTATGTATATATTTTGATTTCATGTTTTTGCTATTAAAAAGTTACCGCTAAACCTAGTAAGTATGATTTTGGTGTATTTAGATTTCTTGTTCCGCTGTTTAAGCTATACGTTTCCGGATCAATATCATCACCTGCTGCTGCCCACAGGAATGGATTATTTGCCTGTGCAGTTATTTTTACTTGCTGCAGGCTCAGTTTTTTCAGGAAGCTTTTAGGAACAGCATAAGAGAATGAAATATTTCTTAAACGTACAAAAGAAGCACTGGCCACCTGAATGTCGGCATATCTGTATAAAGACGACAAAGTAAGTGCAGATGGTTTAAGTACATTTGGATAATCAAGTTCCAAACGTGGAATAGTTGTATTTGGATTGCTTTCTGTCCATCTGTTCACCAGATCTACATCAGTCTGCGTAGTACCTGATAGATCAAGCACGTCTCTTCTCAACTTGTTACCTCCGTAAAAGATAAACATGGCTCCCAGCTCAAAGCTTTTATAGCGTATAGTCTGATTGAAAGAGCCATTAAAAGTTGGCGTTAATGAGCCTGCCCTCTGGATGGCCAGGGGACTATTGATTCCCAGAATTGTTGGTGTTCCATTCGCATCGAAGGTTACGTTAGGATTGCCTTTTTCGTCTAAAAATATAGGATAACCATCGGTCATACCTGCATATTTATATACATACAAAGAATTGTAAATGGTGTTCGCAAAGAAATAATTGGAAGGTGCCGACACATAATTCCCCCCTGTTGGCGTGGAACGGTCTACTTTTTCTACCTGATTGCGGTTGTAAGCAAAGACAAAGTTAGAACTCAAAGTCCAGTCACCATGTTTAAACCAGTCGGACCCAATAGAAAACTCTATACCTTTATTACTCAAAGATCCATTGTTGATGGTCTGCGTGAGGGAACCCACAGTTGGATCAAGAGCTGTAGAAATCAACAGATCCGAACTGTATTTATAGTAAGCATCAATAGTTCCATGAATGCGGTTTTTAAATAAAGCATAGTCCACCCCAACATTTGTTGTTGCTGTCTTCTCCCATCTCAATAGTGGATTGGGTAATTCTGTAAGGCTCAGATAAGTCAAATTAGGATATAATCGGTCAGAACTTAGGAGTCTGCCAACAAGATTTGAGGTAGTTAATTGATCAACATTTCCGCCAATACCATAGGTAGCACGTACCTTCAGGTAACTCAACCAATTTACATCAGCTAAAAAAGACTCTTTGCTTGCATTCCAACCTGCTCCTAAAGACCAAAGAGGACGGAACTGTGACCTGACCTGACTTCCAAATAAATCTGCCTGGTCTACCCGGATACTTCCTGTCAGATTATACAAATCATTCAACGTATAGCTCATATTTGCATACATAGAAACATTACGGTGCTTGGAATTGATCTGTCCATCTGACGAGCCTAAGGTTATATTGTTATTGAAAGGATAACTTGCGATTCCCGTTGTTTTTAATCTTGCCTCATCAATTAAAATAGACCCCAGAGTCTGCGTGTTATAACCATATCTGGTATCTACCGTTAGAATCGGACTAAGCGTCTGGCGCGCTTCAAAACCAGCAAGCGCAACAAAATCATGTCTTGTCTGCCCAATACCAAAAGATTTGGAATAGTCTAGCTGGTTTCTGAATGTATAACTTGAGGTCTCTTTGTTTTGTTGAAAAAGACGACCACCATCAGGAATATTATGGGTATATACCCCAGTAGCCGGGCTGCCTACAAGTGAAGTGTATGCATTATACATATATCTCATTGCATAAGAGTCAGATTCTGAAAAAGTCTCCAGATTAGTTTTATTTAATTCATATTGTCCCTGAACACTATATTTTAGACCGCTTACAATTTTATACTCCAGATTAGCAAAGGCACGTACACTTAAGGTATTACTTTTAGTAAATCCTCTTTCAAGTTCGTCTAGCACGTTGAACTTGAAAGATTTAAAATTTGTATTCGAAGCAAGGGCATCGGTAACCGAAGAATTCAGATTACCTACACCCTGCGAAATATTTACATAATCTGTATAAACGCGGTTACCTGCAGCATCTGTAATTGAAGCATAACGTGGTTGTATTGTGTAAGTGTCATAATCACCATTGGTAGATGTAGATTTATTATAGGTGGTATTTACGCCAAAAGTTGCACGAAAACGGTCGGATAACTGATACTCCGATTTAAGATACATGTTAAATCGCTCACTCTCATTATTACGAACCTGTGGGTTTGATTTGTCATAGTTAAACGACAAATAAGTGTTATTTTTTTCTGAACCGGAACTCAGTGCCAGGTTATATCGCTGGCGACTCTCATTCTGCCATGCCTGGTCTACATACTGCGAGTAGTAATCGTTATTACGCAATCCATCAAGGCTGCTGGCTAACTGATCTGCAGTGATTTTTCCGTCAGCCTGGTTTCGGTATAACGCATATATAGGTGAATAATATCTGATGGAACCAGTACCTATTCCGCCATAATAGTCAAAGAGACCTTTTGTACTTCCTGCATACTTACTCAATTCAGACTGATATATAGCAGACTCATAATCCACCATCTGGCTGGTAGATGCGTAGTGCATTTTATCCAGGTCAGGTTTGTCAGTGATAAAGAAATCTGTGTTAAAAGTAACCTGAGTTTTCCCTTTTACACCTTTTTTGGTAGTCACAATGATTACTCCGTTAGCAGCCCTTGAGCCATAAATAGAAGTTGCCGCACCATCTTTTAAAACCGTTACCGATTCTACATCATAGGGATTGATATCATCTAACGTTGTTTCGGTTGGTAGTCCGTCAAGTACAATCAAGGGTGTAGTACCAACACTTGGGGAAAAAGTACTTATTCCACGTAAAACCACATTGTTTTTATATAAACTTAAACCCGCCACTTTTCCTTCTAAAGCCGCGGTAAGACTAGGATTTACAAATTTATTGAGTAATTCATTATCGAGCTTAGTAATTGAAGCTGCAGAGCGGTCTTTACTGATCTTCTGATAACCAGTAACCACAATATCATCTAATGATACTGCATCAGTAGTTAAAACAACATTGATTGCCGCCTCACCTCTTGGATTGAGCTCCTGAGAGACAAATCCCATATACTTAACAATAATCGTTGGGTTATTGGTATTAGAACGCAGGTAAAAGTGGCCTGAACCATCTGTTTGCGTCATTACATTGGTACCTTTCAGTGTGATCACTGCACCCGGAATAGCCATACCTGTAGTATCCTTCACCATTCCATGCACAATTTTATCAACTGTGGTATTTTCTACTGCTTCAGTATTGGTCTTGTTTTTCAGCAAAATAGATTTATCATTCACCTGATAAGTAAAAGGCTGATCAGCAAAAACAAGGCTGAGTACCCTACCTATGTTTGAACTTTTTACATTGATTGTTACCGGATTTGCCTTCTTTAGAAAATCAGCATCGTAAAAAAAGTTGTATCTGGTCTGCTTGGATATGGAGTTGATTACCTCTTCCAGCGGAGCTGCTTTAAAGTTAAGTGTGATACCTTGTGCCTGTGCATTACTGGCTAGTTGCATTAAAAACAGGATCGCAAAAAACGAAACGAGTTTTTTAAGGCTAAAAATTTGGATTGTAGTTCTCCAGGAACTTCTACTTTGATAGAAATTTTTCAAATGATGTGGTGTGTTTAGTTTATTTACGGGTTAGTTGGGTAGGAAGATGTAAAAGGAAAGTATCAATTTTTCAAAATCACGCTCCTTCCTTCAATTCTAAATTTGATATTACTGGTCACTTCCAGCATGTTCAATACGCTTGATAATTTGACATCACGACTGATCTTACCATAGAATCGTTTTTCAGCATGTGCGTCATAAATAATATCTACATCATACCAGCGCTCCAATTGGGCGAGCAGCGTTTTCAAATCTGTATTCTTAAACAGGAAATAACCATTTTTCCAGGCTACACTTTCTTCTGTATCTACCTCTGCAATCTGAAAACCTGAGGGGGTTAATACAGCTTGCTGACCCGGATTTATTTTCCGGACAGGTCCGTCAGCATTTTCACTTAGCGCGATGCTACCTTCCAGCAAGGTAGTTTTGGCTGGCGAATTATCGGGATAACTATTAATATTGAAATGTGTACCTAATACTTTTACCAGCTGACCAGCAGAACGAACCGTGAATGGTTTTGTTTTATCATGGGCAATTTCAAAATAAGCCTCTCCGGATAATTCTACTTCTCTCTTATTGCCTGCAAATGCAGCCGGGTATTTTAGAGAAGATGCAGAGTTGAGCCAAACCTTACTGCCATCTGGCAAGATGATCTGGTACTGGCCACCTCTTGGAATGGTAATCTTATTTAATCCGGCACCGCCATTATCACTTGCATTCTTTCCTGATGAACCGCCTTCATATTTTAATGTGCCGTCTGCTGTTTTAACAATTTTTGTATGCTGCTGACTGGCCAGTATACCGTTAGCCTGTTCGTTCAGGTCGATCACAGAACCATCAGCTAAAGTCAGCATCGCCTTATTTTTGCCAGGTGCAATATCATTTTTATGCTTCGCATAAACAGGAACCTCATTATCGGACGTATAGGATTTATAAATTCCGATTCCGGCGCTGATCATAATCAGTACCGCAGCGGCAACCGCAAAATATCTCCACTTCAACTGGTAAACGGGCACATCCAGTCGGGTATTGATTTTACCAAATAACTTTTGCTCCAATGCTGTTTTTTCATCGGCATTTAATCTACTGGTCAGATCCTGATCCTGTTCAAAACTGGCGTACCAATGATCCAGCTCCTCCAGTTCTACGGCTGATGCCTGCTGTGAATTACAAACTTCAATTAGATATTTTAAACGTTCCTGAGTGATCATAGATAGGTTATATAGCATAAGTAATAGCCGCTATACAAATCATATCGTTTATAAAAGGAAAAACCCTTGGTTTAATCCTAAAAAAAATGAAAAAAGTTTATAATAGTTAAAATAGGAACGGATTTAGCGCCTGAAGAGCTCCATACACACTAAAACAGTCAGGAAATCGGCACGATAATCTTTTAAAAGTGTTTTTAACGTCTTTCTCGCCAAACTTATATGCCCTTCTACAGTTTTTTCAGCAATCTGTAACCGTTCAGCAATCATTTTATTGGTTAATTGCTGCTGGTGTTTCAATAAAAACACTTCCCGGCATTTTGGAGCCAGCTGTTCGGACAGTTTTACAATTAATTCAGAAAGTTCCTTGCTCTCTAAAAGGGTGTGGGCATCTTCAGCCAGTACAGGCGGGCGGTTCAACCATTCTTCTTTGTAATTATTCCTAACTAATCTGGCACGAACCTCATCAAGCACCTTATACTTTAATACGCTATGCAGATAACCCGCCACAGTTGTAGTAATACGCAGTGTATGCCTTTTAAGGTAAACATTAAGAAAAACTTCCTGTACCAGCTCCTCAGAAATATCTTCATCTTTCAATCTCTTGAAAGCAACATCAAGCAGGCTGGACCAATGTCTTTTATAGAGCGTATTGAAAGCATGACGGTTGTCCTCCCGAATCATATCCAGCAGCACCGCGTCAGTATAAAGCTCTAATTCAATCGGATCCATAATAGTTGATAGCACAATAATAAATATTATTATTGGAATACGCCTCAAATGGAGTCAGAGAAGCAACAACGTAACATGAAGATGATTAAAGGAAAATAGCCTCCCCTAACTAGATCAGGGGCGATTTTGAAGGTTAATAATAATTGGAGGTTACAACATATAACCTCCAATTAAGATTTTCTGCCAGAACGGCGTACTATTTATTCGTACCGTTTTTTTCGGCCGTGAATTTATTATCAATCATGGTGATCATTTCCTGCAAATGCAGTTTGGTCACTTTGTTCAGTGCAGCATTTTTTAAAGCTTTTTTAAATAGCTGCTGCTGTGTTCTCAATTCGTTTCTGATTAAAGCATTGATATCAGTTACTGTAAAACGGAAAGTATTGTTTGCATTGATCTGCGACATATCCATATTATAGAAGCCTTGTACCAGCAATCTGTAAACATATAATTTCTGCATATTCCTGCGATAGAAATCTACATTCTTACCTGTCATTTCTTCTTTAAAAATACCTTTATCCAGATCGCTGAACAATTCAGTAATGGTATATTTCTTTCCTTTGTCACTTTGCTCATTGGTTAGCATTCTGCTCAGGCGGTTCCTGGTAATCACGGCATCAATACTAGTCTGCTGAAGGCTGTTTAACTCAAATCCGAAATTCACATTTAACTTATTGGTGATGCTTGCATTATTCAGCCATAATGGTGTGGTGAATAAATAATCATTCAGAAACTGCACCGCACTTTTCTGTTTTGCATATGGGGTCGTTTCTGATGTTAATCCAGCTTCTCCATTTACCCTCACCGTGTGGTAAGAACCAGCGATGTTTTTAGTTACATGACCAAGATATAAAGTATACTGATCCCAGACAGCTTCATAAGCCTTGAATAATTTCTCCTGATCCTCACCAGGAACACTTACCCATTTCTCTATCTGTGGCAAAATACGTTTCAGGTTTTTAATCCCATAAGCACTTGCAGTCATCGAGTTATCGCCTAAATCTTCATTTTGTGCCCTTGGATCATAAGGTTCAGCTTCATTGCCAAACCATAAACGGTGGTTATGCTTCAATGAATCAGTCACTACTTTTACCAGTGCTTTATGCTCTTCTTCGGCTGTTCCAAATTCAGGATGCCAAGTATACGCCCATTTAACGGCCCATTTATCGTAATCACCAATTCTTGGGAACATTCCTTTATCGCCCACATGATCTTCCGGCTGCGCCACATAATTGAACCTTGCATAATCCATAATTGATGGCGTATGTCCATGTGCCTCTACCCAGGCCTTATCTCTTAATTTTTCTACCGGCACGGTTGAGCTCGACCCAAAATTGTGCAGTAAACCTAAGGTATGCCCAACTTCATGGGAAGATACAAAGCGAATCAGGTTACCCATCAGTTCAGTATCAAATTCTGCTTTTCTGGCTCTCGGATCTACCGCAGCCGCCTGCATCATGTACCATTTCTGCAATAAAGACATCACATTGTGGTACCAGAAAATATGGCTTTCGATAATCTCCCCACTACGTGGATCTGCTACATTCGGTCCCATTGCATTCGCAATTGAAGATGGCCTGTAAATGATGGCAGAGTGACTCGCATCATCAATGCTCCAGGTACTGTCCTGTGCTTTAGTTGGCGCTTCCTTCGCGATAATGGCATTCTTAAAACCCGCTTCTTCAAAAGCCTTTTGCCAGTCATTCACACCAGCAATTAAATAGGGCACCCATTGTTTCGGCGTTACCGGATCAATGTAAAAAACGATTTGTTTTGCAGGTTCTACCAGTTCACCATTTTTGTATTTCTCTACATCTTCGGGCTTAGGCTCCAGCTTCCAGCGTTTAGCATAGGTAGTCGTTTTTACCCCTTGTGGATCTGCTTCATAATCTTTGAATGAAGTAGAAAAATAGCCCACTCTTTCATCCGCCAGTCTAGGGCGCATTGGTTTTTCATCCAGCAATACCATCGAAGAGTTCAATCCAACGGTATAACTTGATCCTGTCGGATTAAGACCTGCGCTATAAGTTTTAACGGCACCAATCTCTATGTTTTTTGGATAGGTATGCACATAATCGATATAACTTCTATCGTTGATCTGACCGGCCATACCTGCTTTATCCTTGAATGATTTCTTCTGGAAGTAAAGGATATCATTATCGCTGTTTAAAAACTCAGTTGCGTCTACAACAAGGGCCGACGAGTCCTTGGGCATCGTCAAGACAGGAAATGCAGCAGCAATGGCACTGATGTTATTCTTCTGCAGACTTGCGAACATCGTTTTAGTGCTATCATTGGTATACTCAGAAAAAGAAATCCTTCTTAAAAAAAGTTTTTTATCCGGTCCTTTTTCAAAACGATATACAGTTTCACCGATCTGATCACCCGCGTATCCGCCGGAGCCATTACGCATATCGGAAGCTGCTTTAGAAATACGGTTAACGATCAGGATATCTCTGCCTAGAATAGCATTCGGAATCTCAAAGAAATACTTGGCATCCTTCTGGTGAACAGTAAAAAAGCCAGTCTGACTTTTAGTTCCCTTAGTAATAATCTCAGCATAGGGTTTTAGCGAGGTTGCTTTTTTTAAACTGTCTGCTGTT